>Ga0187827_10003099_pt1 | contig 21935 bp, 18 predicted proteins | sample ETNtaG_39_FD_167969 | JGI IMG/M metagenome (GOLD analysis project Ga0187827, IMG submission 167969) | Marine microbial and viral communities from oxygen minimum zone, Eastern Pacific Ocean - ETNP2014_SV_150_PacBio MetaG (Illumina Assembly) | ecosystem: Environmental > Aquatic > Marine > Hypoxic... | reverse complement strand
TGTTCTGGGAAAATAATTCAACTTATAAAGAATAATAAAATTGTATCTTTGATATCGGATGCTGGCACTCCTGTAATTTCTGATCCAGGTATGATTTTGATAAATGAGTGCATTAAAAATAATATTGCGATTCACCCTATACCAGGACCATCAGCAGTAACTTCAGCCCTAAGTGTTAGCGGATTTGATGAAAAATTTCTATTTTATGGATTTTTACCAAATTCAGAGAACCAAATAAAAAATGAAATTAAAAATTTATGTGATTTTCCTTATTCAATTATTTTTTTCGTTTCTTCTAATAAAATAAATAAAGTAATCAAAATTTTTAAATTTTTTTTTTCTGAAAGAAAAATCATGATAGCAAAAGAAATGACCAAGATTTATGAAAGCTTTATTAGAAATGATGTAAATTCATTAGATGTATCAAAACATAATCTCAAAGGAGAATTAACAGTGGTAATTTCTAATAAATTTAATATAAAAAAAAAGAGCTTAAATCAATTAAACGAATCAGTTAAAAATGAAATAAAACTTATGCTTAAAAAATATAGCAGTAAGGATGTGTCAAATTTTATATCCAAAAATGAAAAAATTTCTAAAAAAATAATTTATGATTATTGTATAAATTTAAAAAAATGAAAAAAATTACTTTATTAATAATTTTATTATTAATTTTTTCTAGTTGTGCGGGAGAGGGGTCCAGGGGTTTTTTTGGTCGAGGAGTTAATATTGCGATGGATCCAAGAACACTTGGGACACAAATAGATGACTCCATCATGCAGCAAAACTTATTGGCTAGGTTGGTGTTAACCGATAAAAAGCATTTTCTTAAAATAGGCGCTAAGGTTTTGGATGGAAGAATTTTTTTGACAGGCAAGGTGGATGAACCTGAAGAAAAACTTCAAATTACAAAGTTAGCGTGGGAAACAAAAGGGGCAAGATCAGTTAAAAATGATATAAAGATAAAAGAAGAATTCAATTTTAAAGTTTCAGCAAAAGATGCATTGATAACTTCCCAATTAAGAGTTGCAATGATACTTGATAAAGAGATAAAAAATTCAAATTACAAAATTGATACATATAAAAAAAAAATTTATATATATGGAATAGCTTATAATGAAAAAGAAAGAAGAAAAGTAATTAATGAGGCAAAAGAAGTTTTGGATGTAGAGAATGTTATAGCAAGCATTCTGCTTGTTGAGGATTTAAGTAGGCAAAGTAACTAGTTCTTTTTTTTATAGTCAATAACCTCGGAAGAATAGGCGGCAACCGACGCTAAATTTAATATATCAGAAGTAGAAGATCTTAACGGAGCAATTTCAATTGGTTGTCCAAGTCCTACCAAAAATGGTCCAATAATTTTTACTCCACCCAATGTTTTCATTAGTTTCAATGAAATCGCAGCACTATGTATTGCTGGCATAATTAAAATATTGGCATCACCTACAATTTCTGAAAAAGGATAAAGTTCTTTATATTCTTCATTCAACGCAACATCAGGCTGCATTTCTCCATCAAATCTAAAATCAACTTTTTTGTTTTGCAATATTTCAACGGCGTCTCTTATATGCTTTGTTCTCTGAGTTTTGGGTATTCCAAAAGTTGAATGAGACAGGAAAGCAACTTTAGGATCAAAACCAAATAATTTTGCTACTCTTGCAGAAGAAATAGCTATTCTAGAAAGCTGTTCAGCTGAGGGATATTCGTGAACAGTTGTATCTGCAATAAATACTGTTTTATTTTTGCTAACCATCATATTTAGACCAAAAAGTATTTCATTTTGTCTAGGATCGACTACATTATTAATTTTGTCCAAAGTTTCCGAATAACGTCTAGTATTTCCAGTTACCATTGCATCCGCATCACCACATGCAACCATACAAGATCCCCAGATAACTCTATCGTTTCTTATTAATCTGTCACAATCCCTTTGTAAAAGTCCTTCACGCTTACACCTGTTATAGAGAAATTGAGTGTATTTCTCTCTTTTAATTTTGTCTGTTGAGTTTGTTACTTCCAATTCATAATTTTCATCCAAACCGATTTCATGTAACCTTTCTTTTACTTTATCATCTTTCCCCACTAAAATTGGGATTCCCAATTCACTGTTTTTAAAAGCAATGGCTGCTTTTAACGTATTTTCATCTTCACCTTCAGCAAAAATAACTCTTTTTTGAGTTTTTTTGATCAGTGAATTAATGCCCTGCATTATAGATACCGAAGGATCTAATCTTTGTTTTAATTGTTCTTTGTAAATTTCAAAATTTTCAATTTTTTTTCTTGCTACTCCACTTTCCATTGCTGCTTTTGCTACAGCTGCTGGTATTACACTAATTAATCTTGGATCAAAAGTTGAAGGAATAATATATTCTTTTCCATAGTGTGGTCTTTCTCCTCCCATGGCAGCGACAACTTCATCGGGCACATCCGCTTTTGCAAGTGTTGCAATTGCACGGGCAGCTGCCACTTTCATTTCCTCATTGATTGTTTTTGCTCGCACATCTAAAGCTCCCCTAAAAATGTAAGGAAAACCAATTATGTTATTTACTTGATTTGGATAATCGGATCTTCCTGTTGCCACAATAGCATCGTCTCTCACTTCTTTAACATCTTCAGGTTTAATTTCGGGATCGGGATTTGCACAAGCAAAAATTATTGGATTTTTTGCCATTTTTTTAACCATATCTTTAGTAAGCACATCTTTTGAGGATAATCCTAGGAACACATCTGCTCCTTCAATTGCATCATCGAGTGTTCTAGCTTTTGTATCGATAGCATGCTTTAATTTCCATTGACCCATGTCATCTCTTCCCTTATACAGGACTCCCTTCCTATCAAGCATGGTTACATTTTCATTTGGAGTGCCGTTGTTTTTAATAAGATTAGTACAAGCAATCGCTGACGCACCGGCTCCATTAACAACAACTTTTATATCTTTGGCGGATTTACCAAATATATCCAAGCCGCTAATCAAAGCCGCTAAAGTGATTATTGCTGTACCGTGTTGATCATCGTGGAATACAGGAATATCTAATGTCTCTCTCAATTTTTTTTCTATAATAAAACAATTAGGAGCCGCTATATCTTCTAAGTTAATACCTCCAAAACTTTTTCCAAATTTTGTTATGCTATTTACAATTTCATCAGGATCTGAAGAATCTATTTCCAAATCAATAGCATCTATATCAGCGAAACGTTTAAATAATACTGCCTTACCTTCCATAACAGGTTTAGAGGCCAAGGCGCCCAGATTGCCGAGCCCAAGTATTGCCGAGCCATTACTAATTACTGCTACAAGGTTTCCTTTAGTTGTATAGTCGTAAGCTGCGTCGGGATTTTTTGCTATTGCTTTTACCGGAGCTGCTACTCCAGGGGAATAAGCAAGCGCTAAATCTCTTTTTGTTGTCATTGGCTTTGAAGAAATGATTTCAATTTTTCCAGACTTCCCACTGTTATGAAAATCTAACGCTTCTTGATCAGTATATTTGTCTATTTTTGACTTTTTCTTCATTTTAAAAGTGAGTATCTTGCAATTGTCACAATATTAAGGCTTATATGTCAAGATGAACTTAATAGTTTCCACCTCTACATTCAGTTTTTTTACGTTAATAAGCAGGATACTTGGTTATATAAGAGATATACTAATCGCAATTTTTTTGGGCACTAGTCTTTTTGCAGATGCTTTTTTTGTCGCATTTAGACTGCCAAATACATTTAGAAGATTATTTGCTGAAGGAACATTTAATGCAGCTTTTATTCCCAGCTATGCGGGAGTATTGGTAAAAGACAAAAAAACAGCAGATCATTTTGCAAGAAACGTATTTAATTTACTTTTTATTATTTTGTTACTCCTTGTCTTAATAGCAGAAATTTTTATGCCCCAGCTAGTTTATTTGATCGCTCCAGGATTTTATAAAGATCCTGAAAAATTGAAACTTGCAATAAATTTAAGCAGAATTACCTTTCCATTTTTATTTTTTATTTGCCTAGCATCTTTTTTTTCTGCGGTACTTAATTCGTATAATAAATTTGCAGCTGCCGCAGCTGCGCCGATTATATTAAATGTGATTTTAATTGGATCACTATTTTTTTCAAAATGGATTAATATATCAGGCGTTTTTACACTGTCCTACGCTGTATCTTTTGCAGGACTATTGCAATTTTTAATTTTACTATTTTTTGTTAGAAAAAATTTTAAAATAATTTTAAATATAAAAGTGAAAATAGATGATAAAATAAAATTTTTTTTTCAAAAATTAATTCCAAGTATTTTTTCATCGGGTGTAACTCAAATTAATATTTTAGTTGGAACTATAATTGCTTCATTTCAGGCAGGCGCGGTTTCCTACCTTTATTATGCAGACAGAGTTTATCAAATAAACCTTGCTGTTGCCGGAATAGCTGTTGGCACAGTAATGCTCCCAGAATTATCCAAACATGTAAAAAGTAATAGTTATGATTTGATTTCTAATTTACAAAATAGGGCTTTAGAACTTTGTTTATTTTTGTCTATACCAGCCGGAACCGCTTTGGTCTTAGCATCAGAGGAAATTGTTACATCGCTATTTGGCTATGGTTCTTTTGATTATGAAAGTGTAAATAATACTGCTATTGCACTCACTTTTTTTGCGTTTGGTGTACCCGCTTTTTCAATTTTGAAAATTTTTTCAAATTTCTTTTTTGCAAGAAATAATACTAAATTACCCTTTTACCTATCGGTTATATCTGTAATTTTAAATATTTTAATAAGCGTATTATTCTTTGGCAAACTAGGTTTTGTTATAATACCGATAGCAACTTCGATTTCTTCTTGGATTAATGTTGCTTTGCATTTTTATTTTATAAAAAAAAAGAATTTACATAATTTTGATAGAATATTTATTTATAAATTTCCTCGTATGATATTTTCTACAGCAATAATGGGAACAATATTATATTTAACTCTAGGTTTTTTCTCTGATAAATTTAACTATAATGAAAGTTGGAAAATTGTTTATTTATTTATTATAGTGAGTGTTAGTTTGTTAATTTATTTTTTTGTTTCAAATTTTACGGGAGCTTTTAAATTAAAAGATATTAAGATAAAATAGTTTTTTTATTATATGAAAAAAAAAAGAGTATTCTCAGGAGTTCAGCCAACCGGAAATTTACATTTAGGAAATTATTTGGGAGCTATAAAAAACTTTGTTAACTTACAAAGCGACAATGATTGCATATATTGTGTTGTTGATTTACACGCCATAACAATTAAATATAAACCTGAAGAACTTAGGTTAAATTCTTTGGAAATTATTGCTAGTTTTCTTGCAGCAGGCCTAGATTATAAAAAAAGTATTTTATTTAACCAATCAAGTGTAAGTGCACATGCAGAATTTGCCTGGATATTAAACTGCATTTCTAGAATTGGTTGGATGAATAGGATGACACAATTTAAGGAAAAAGCTGGAGCAGACAAAGAGAATGCCAGTGTAGGTCTTTTTGTTTACCCTACGTTAATGGCAGCTGATATACTTTTGTATGACACAACCCATGTTCCTGTTGGAGAAGACCAAAAACAACATTTAGAACTTACTAGAGATATTGCCCAGAAATTTAACAATGATTTTAATTGTGAAGGTTTTTTGACAATTCCCGAGCCTTTAATACAAAAAGAATTTTCTAGAATAATGAGCTTAAGGGATGGAAAGAAAAAAATGAGCAAATCCGAATCTTCTGATCAAAGTAGGATAAATTTAAAAGATGATAAGGATATAATTGCTCAAAAAATAAAAAAAGCAAAAACAGATAGTTTACCGATTCCTTCAAATAAATCTGAATTTGAATCGAGGGCTGAAGCAGAGAATTTAATAAACATATATCAAAGTGTTAGCGGAAGCAGTTTGGAAAATGTGTTAAAAGACTTTGGAGGTAAAAATTTTTCATTATTAAAAGAAAAACTTACAGAAATGTTGATAGAAAAAATTTGTCCCATTGGGAATGAAATTAATAAATTACTAAAAGATCAAAAATATCTTAAGTCAGTCCTAAAAGAAGGCAACTTAAAAGCGAATGAAATAGCTAATAATAAATTAAATAAAATTTACAATGAAATTGGTGTATTAAATGTTGATTAAAATCAAAAATAAAATTTGTAATTTAATTAACTTGTTATTTTGTATATAAAACTTAATTATAATGTATGTACAAACAGAAGAAACTCCTAATCCAAATACTCTGAAGTTTTTACCAGGGAAAATCGTATCCGAAGTTGGTTCAGTTGAATTTATAACTAAGGAACAGACAGATAATAGATTAATTAAAGATATATTATCGATAAAGGAAGTTAATATGGTTTTTTTAGGTTTGGATTTTATAACTGTAAAAAAAACTGATCAAATTTTATGGAAAGAAATTAAACCGAAAATAATTTCTCTAATTAGTGAATACTATTTAAAGGATAACGTTAGTATTTTAGATAAAAATTACCTTAAACAAAAATCAAACAACGAAGAATCGAATAACGAAGTGGTAAAAAAAATAATTAATGTTCTTGACGAAAAGATCAGACCTGCGGTGGCAAGAGATGGAGGAGATATAAAATTTAAATCTTTTGATAATGGACTTGTGACAGTTGAATTGCAGGGAAGTTGTTCGGGATGTCCAAGTTCTGCAATGACATTAAAGCAAGGTGTTCAAAATCTTTTATGTCATTATGTGCCCGAAGTTAAAAGTGTAGAAGCCGTTTAAGATAACGAATTAATAGATGCAAGATAAAAAAAAGAAAATATATCAATGAGTTATAGGAAACAGCTAATCCAATTGGCTAAATTTTATAGAATAGTAGAAATTAAAAACTATTTTAAAAGTGCCAAAAGATTAACAACTTCTCAAATAGAACTTATTTTAATAAAGAACAATATTAAACTTCCGTCAAAAAAAATTTTATCAAAATTTAAACGTTTAATTATTTTTAAAAATAAATATTTAAAACAGCTATTTTATACTGCGGCCGTTGTAGTAGTTATTATAGGTTTTTTTGGTGGGATACCATATTTTGTAAATGTTTTTCACAAAGTAGATTATAATTTATGGAAAGATAAAGACGAAATTGCCAAACACAAAAATGATACCATTGATAAAATTTTAAAAAAGAATGAAATAAAATCATACAAAAAAGATGAAAATTTTATAGCAAGTGAAAAAATATTAATAAAAAAAAATGATTTAATCGAAAATACAATAAGCTTAGATGCGTCAGTCGTTGCTTCCTTATTTGAAGATCTTAATTATGATTTATCTAAAATCAGAAAAGGCAAGAAAGTTAAACCATTTTATATTTCTTTGCTTCCAAAGGACATATCTTTAATTGAAGATGTTAGGGAAAGAAAAGAATTATTTATTAAAATAATTCTTCCACTAATTTTGCAAGAAAATAAAAAAATTGAAAAAGACAGAGAAAAATTGTTTAAGCTGCTTGCAAAAAAATCTAACACCAAAGAAGAGAAAAACTGGTTAAAATGGAAATTTAAAGAATACAAAATAAAAAATTCTGATATTTCGGAATTAAAAATCAGAATGGATATTGTTCCAGTGTCCTTAGCCATTGCTCAAGCAGCAATAGAAAGTGGATGGGGAACTTCAAGATTTGCATTGGAAGGTAATGCATTATATGGCCAGTGGACATGGTCTGATAAGGGTTTGAAACCTTTGGGCAATGTTGATGGTGATCATAAAGTTATGCACTTTAAGATTCTTATGGCATCAATTAAAGCTTACAAGAAAAACTTAAATACCCATAGTGGTTATATAGAATTTAGAGAAGCAAGAGCAAATTTAAGAAATCGAAATGAAAGAGTAACAGGATTAAAATTAACTCAATATTTGGACAAATATTCAGCTACGGGAATGGAATACACAAAAAAAATAGAATTAACAATCAAAAAAAATTCACTTACAGATTTTGAAAATGCAAAACTTTTGTCTACTGGTTTGAGAAAAGAAATTTAATTTTAAATATTAAACTTAATATTCAGAAACAACATATTGAATTCCCAGCCATCTCCATCCATTTTTATCATTAAGAGAACAATTAATTCTTCCTCTTTCGGTAGTAAATTTTTCTTCAAAATTTATTGTTAGTATATTTTCTTCTCCTAATTTTATTTTGGAATCTCTCCATTGGTTTCCCTCGTTGGAAAAACAATTGATATTTTTTAAATTTTTTTGATTTTCGAAAAATACAATCTTTAATTCTGGAGGGTTTTTGTTTTTTTGTAAATATCTATTTTCAGGATAAATTTTTTTGTAAGGGAATGGAAGCAAATTTAAAATAAATTTAAATCGATCTAAATTTCCATATTTTTCATTAATAGGAAATCTGGGAAGTTCCAAAGAATTTTTTGTACTATCAACCAATCCAGAATGCTGACCAAATGCGATATTAAAATTTAAGTTTGTTAAAATTTTTTTAAAATTATTACTATATTCACCAAAAGGATAAGAAAAATAATTTGGACTATGGCCCAATTCCTTTTCAAATAATACAGTAGCCTGGTTTAAATCATTAATAATTTGATTATTTGTTTCATCAACTAGATACTTATGAGTATGGCTGTGATTTCCAATAATTCCTAGGCCACTTTTATTAATTTCTTTTATCTGTTCCCAATTCATATAACCATTTTTTCCAACAAATGCTGTAGAAATAAATAATATAAATGGAATATTTTTCTTTTTCAGGATAGGCCACGCATTATCATAAAAAGATTGGAATCCGTCATCTATAGTAATTAAAACTTTTTTTATTTCATTAGTTTCTGAAATTTCTTCTTCAAGATTTTTTGGATGTAAAAAATTTATGTTAAGATTTTCTATAATATTAATTTGTTCTTTAAATATATCCATTTGAATGTTAGTGGAAGGATATTTATGTTCGTCAAAACGGTGATACATAAGTGTAATAATTCCCTTATCAAACTCAAAATATCTGTTATTTTCACCATAAGAATTTGAATTTAAAAATATAATAATTAATAAATATATTAAAATGAATTTTTTAGTCATTGATGGGGCATCGGATAAAATTTGTTTTTTTTCACACTTTAACAATAATTCTTATAATCAATATTTAGAAAGTAGTAAAAATAATTATGAAAATTTTTCTATTTTATTGTTTGATTTTTTGAAACAAAATAATATTAATTTAGGTAAAATAAGACATTTATTCGTAAACCAAGGACCAGGGAGCTTTTCTGGAATAAGAACATCAATTGCGATAGCGAAAGGATTGTCTATTACAAATAAATTAAATTTATATGGATTTAATTCTTACGATTTAAAAGATATGAATTATATGAATATTGTTTTTTTGTATGAGAAAGGAAGTTTAACAAAAAATTTGATTAAACCATTCTATTTAAGATAAAATATATTTTAGAAAAAATGACAACTACCATAGAAGAAAGGTGTAGAAAAAAAGGTGTAAAATTAACCGATCAGAGGAAATTGATCGCACGAATTATGTCGAATTCTCACGATCATCCTAATGTTGAAGAATTGCATAAGAGAGTTTCTAAAATTGATACAAAAATTAGTATTGCAACTGTTTATAGAACTGTAAAACTTTTCGAAGAGACAGGAATATTAACCAAACACGATTTTAGAGGAGAAAAAGCAAGATATGAAAAGTTATCTGGATATCATCATGATCATTTGATTGATGTTCAATCTGGAGAAATACTTGAATTTGTAAATGAAGAAATTGAAAAACTTCAAGAAAAAATAGCTGAAAAATTAGGTTATCAACTAGTGGATCATAAATTAGAACTTTATGGCATTAAAAAAAAGAAATAGATTTTAATTGTCAAAAAAAATTTTCATAAAAACTTTTGGATGTCAAATGAACGAGTATGATTCTAGTCGTATTATAGATTTAGTTAAATTAATTGGATACGAAAAAACAAACAATCAGATGGATGCAGATTGTTATGTTTTTAATACTTGCCACATAAGGAATAAGGCTACAGAAAAAGTTTATTCTGAAATTGGTCGAGTAAAAAAAAATTTCAAAAATATTAATAAACCTCTAGTTATAGTCGCTGGATGTGTGGCCCAGGCAGAGTCAGAAGAAATGCTAAAACGAGAGCCTTATATTGATATGGTAATAGGTCCTCAATCCTATCACGAAATCAACGATAAAATTTTAGATTATATTAGAGAAAATAAAAAAACTAATTTGACTGAATTTAATGTTATTAAGAAATTTGATGAATTAGAGAAGATAAAAAATAGTGATAAAAAAGTTTCAAGTTATTTAACTATTCAAGAAGGCTGTGATAAATTCTGTAATTTTTGTGTTGTGCCCTACACTAGGGGATCAGAATATTCGAGACCCTTTGATCAAATAATTAATGAAGTAAAAAATCTGGTAGAAAATGGATCTAAAGAGATTACCTTATTGGGACAAAATGTTAATGCATATCATTTTATATTAGATGGCAAAGAATATAAATTGTCAAATTTATTATTAGAATTAGAAAAAATTAAAAATCTTGTTCGAATAAGATTTACCACTTCTCATCCCAAAGACATGACGGAAGATTTGATTGATTGCTTTAAAAATTGTTCAAAACTTATGCCTTTTCTACATTTGCCTGTACAAAGTGGATCAAATAAAATTTTAAAACTCATGAATAGAAAATATGATATTAAATTTTATTATTCGATTATTGAAAAATTAAAAAAAATTAATTCTAATATAGATTTTTCAAGTGATTTTATAGTTGGATATCCTGAAGAAGATAATAGGGATTTTGAAAAAACTATGGATTTAGTAAAGAAAATTGAATTTATTAATTCTTATTCATTTATTTTTAGTGCAAGACCAGGTACACCAGCTTCAAAATTAAAAAAGATTGATAATAAAATTGCAAAAAATAGACTTAATATAATCCAGAACCAACTCTTTAATTTACAACTAAATAAAAATAAAGAATTAGAAAAAAAAAAAATGGAGATTTTAGTTGAAAATAAATTAATAAAACAAAATAATTTTTTTGGAAGAACTAAAAAAATGACTCCGGTTATATTTGAATCAACATCATGTAATCCCGGCGATCTAATTCAGGTTGAGATCGTTTCTTCAAATCAAAATAATTTATTTGGCAAACATATGGAGAATAAATTTAAAGCAGCTTGATATTATGGAAAAATATAATTTAGATAAAATTAGAAAAGATTTAAAAATAGTTTATTCTGACAATGGTTCAATTAGTTTGGTTTTTCAAAATAATAATATTTTGAAAGGCGTAGCTGGTGAATTTGACTCTAATCTAAAAGAATTGGAGAAACTAAGTAGATCAAATATTTATTTTCGTGGCAATTCCATTGTAATTAAAGGTGATCAAAAATCAAATGAACTAGTTAGAAAAGCTGTAGAATTTTTAACTCATCAGTTTAAAACTTATGGTACGATAGAAAAAAAAGATATAATTTCGTCTATGGATAAATTTATGATAAACGAAAAAAATAGTAAAAATTTATATCAATTAGATTATTTAATCAAAACTCCTAAACAGACTGTAATTCCAAGATCAAGGAAACAAAAGGAATATATTAGGGCTTTAAAAGAAAGTGACATTGTAATTTCTAATGGTCCTGCGGGTACGGGAAAAACATATTTAGCTGTTGCGATCGCATTAACCATGCTTCTTGAAAAGAAAATTGACAAGATTATTTTGTCAAGGCCCGCAGTAGAAGCTGGGGAAAGATTGGGATTCTTGCCTGGAGACATGAGAGATAAGGTCGATCCATATCTCAGACCTTTATATGATTCACTTTATGATTTATTAGATTATGAAAAAATACAAAAAAAAATAGAAATCGGTGATATTGAAATAGCACCTGTGGCTTTTATGAGAGGAAGAACATTGAAAAATTCATTTGCAATACTTGATGAAGCACAAAATGCAACCGATATTCAAATTAAAATGTTTTTAACCCGAATAGGTGAAAACTCAAAAATTGTTGTAAACGGAGATTCCTCACAAATTGATTTAATAAATAAAAATCAATCGGGATTGCTTAAATCAAAAAATTTACTAAAAAATTTAAACGAAATATCCATAGTGGATTTTGATCACACTGATGTTGTGAGACACCCATTAGTTACTAAAATCGTAAAAGCATATGATGACATCAAAGATGATTAGTGCTGATGTGGTAGTAGAAAATAAGTTATGGAATAAAAAAATTAAAGATCCAAATAAATATATTAAAAAAAAAATCAAAAAAATATTTAAATTTAATCCATCAAAAAAAAATCATTTTTCGCTAACAATTTTGTTAACCGATAATTCTAAAATGAAATACTTGAATAAAAAATTTAGAAATAAGAATAAAACAACGGATGTTTTGTCTTTTCCCAATCTAGATACTGTGGATTTTAAAAAAAAAACTAATGCAGAAATTTATTTAGGGGACATTGCTCTAAGCTATGAAATAATCAATCAAAGATCAAAAGATGGTAATTTTGATATGGAATTTGATAAGATGTGGATTCACGGATATTTGCATTTGTTAGGATATGATCATAAAAAATTTAGAGATTATAAAGTAATGAAAAGAACGGAAAATAAAATTTTGAAATTAATTTGATAAAAAAGTTTTGAACCAGACATTTAAAAATAATAATTATATATTTTTTTTTGTTCCTTTTATTTTGGGTTTTTTTACTTCTTTTAGTTTTTCGCCTTACAATTTAATTTTTATAAATTTTTTAACTTTTCCTGCTTTCTTATATCTTTTAAATGTCGGAAAAAAATTTAAATTAAATAATAAATATTTTTTTCTTATAGGATGGTTATTTGGTTTTGGTTATTTTTTAAGCGGTTTATATTGGATTTCAATTTCTCTAACTTACGAAGAAATATTCAGGTATCTAATTCCTTTTGCAATTATTTTAGTTCCTGCTTTTCTAGCAATTTTTTACGGCACAAGTACATTAATATTAAAAAAGTTTGTTTCTAACAAAATAAGTTTTGTTTTATTTTTTTCGCTAGTATTATCAATTTCAGAATTTATACGTGGAAGTATATTAAGTGGTTTTCCATGGAATCTAATTGCATACAGTTGGTCATGGTCTTTAGAAATAATCCAAGTCATTTCTGTCATTGGAACTTATTCATTAAACTTAATATCTATAACTATTTTTTCTTTACCTTTTATTTTATTTGTTAAAACAAAATATAATAAAAAATATTGGTTTTTTTCTTTTTTACTAATTCTTTTTGCTATTAATTATCTATATGGATTTAAAGTTTTGTCACAGTTTAAAGAAAAAAATATTAACAAACATGATTTTGTAATAAAAATAATATCACCAAATATTGATTTAAAAGAATTTCTTAAAAGTGAAAATAATGATGCAATAGTTAAAAAATTAATAGAACTAAGCAATCCGCAAGCTGACCAAAAAACTATCTTCATTTGGCCAGAAGGAATGTTTCCGTCTATATATTTAAGCGAGATAAAAAAATATCATAAAATATTTTCCAAGGTATTTTCAAATTTACATTTAATTATCTTTGGAATTAATAATTTGGAATATCAAAATAATATTGAAAGTGTTTATAATTCTCTAGCGATTATGGACAATAATTTAAATTTAATCAGCAGTTATAACAAAAATAAACTTGTACCGTTCGGAGAATTTTTGCCAATGGAAAAATATTTTCAGAAAATAGGATTAAAAAAAATTACGCATGGATATAAATCTTTTTCCAAAGGGGAACAAAGAAATGTAATAAATATTAATAATAAATTTTATAATGTTAAATTATTACCTCTAATTTGTTATGAAATAATCTATCCGGGTAAAATTAATATTAAAAAGCAAAATGTAGATTTAATTGTGAATATTTCGGAAGATGGTTGGTTTGGCAATTCAATAGGTCCCTATCAACATTTTAATAAGGCAATTTACAGGGCAATTGAAGAGGGCAATTATATCGCAAGGTCTGCCAATAATGGAATTTCAGCTTTCATAGATCCCAATGGCAGAATATTACACAAAATAAAACTTAATGAAGCAGGTACAATCGTAGCGAGTTTACCAAAGTATAAAAGTAAAACGATTTTTTCAAGATATGGAAATAAAATTTTTGTTATTATAATTATTTTATATATTTTATTAATTTTTTACTTTAAAAAAGTTGAAAAAAAATGAAGAAAAAAAATTATCTTTTTACAAGTGAATCTGTCTCTGAGGGGCATCCGGACAAAGTTTGTGATCGTATATCAGATATGGTTGTGGATACTTATTTGGCAAAAGAACCTTTTTCAAGAGTAGCATGTGAAACTCTAACAACAACCAATAAAGTTGTTTTGGCAGGAGAAACAAGGGGACCCGAAATAAAAACAGATGAGTTAACACTAAAAGTTAGAGAATGTATTAAAGATATTGGATATGAACAAAAGGGATTTCATTGGAAAAATTCTAATATTGAAATTCATCTACATTCTCAATCTTCAGACATAGCTATGGGAGTTGATTCAAAAGGTAACAAAGATGAAGGAGCTGGAGATCAAGGCATAATGTTTGGTTATGCATGTAATGAAACAGAAAGTTTAATGCCAGCACCAATCTATTATTCCCATAAAATATTAGAATTAATGGCAGCTGACAGAAAAAAAGGTATTGCGAATAAATTGGAACCAGATTCAAAAAGTCAAGTTACAATGGTGTATGAAGATGGAATGCCAATAAAAGTAAAATCAGTTGTAATTTCCACTCAACATTCTTCAGAAGTTAATCAGTCTCAGGTTAGGGAAATCGTTCGTCCGTATTTAAACAAATCATTCTCAAAAGAATTATTATCAGGACTAAAGGAAGAGGAATTTTATGTAAATCCAACAGGCCAATTTATTATTGGTGGACCCGATGGAGATTCAGGTTTAACAGGAAGAAAAATTATAGTTGATACTTACGGCGGAGCAGCACCCCATGGCGGAGGAGCTTTTTCTGGAAAAGATCCAAGTAAAGTTGATAGATCAGCCGCATATGCCGCAAGATACATTGCAAAGAATATTGTTGCTTCAAAAATCACAAATAAATGTTTAATCCAACTTGCATATGCTATCGGAATATCCAAACCTTTATCAATCTATGTTGACCTTTTTGATGAAGATGAAGAAAAAGCTAAATATGTGGAAAATGTAATAAAAAATAATTTTGATTTGAGCCCAAGAGGCATCAGGGAAATGTTAGTTTTAAATAAACCCATATACGAATGTACTGCATCCTATGGTCATTTTGGAAGAAAACCGAGAACCGATGGTTCTTTTTCTTGGGAAAAAACTGATAAAAAATATCTTTTTAGCAAGTAAATCTTGAAAAATTAATTAAATTTAATATATTCACATTACATTGTTGAAATTTCAAAAATGGGCCCAGGCCCATTTTTTTTTGGATGTAATAAAAATGTTAAATCAAAGATTAGACAAACTTGAACTTATTAGAATTGCAGAAGCGGTTGCTTTAGAAAAAGCCATTGATAAGGATCTAATTTTATCATCAATGGAATCGGGAATAGAAAAAGCAGCGAAATCTAGATTTGGATTTGAAAACAATATCAAGGTTACAATTGATAGATCAACTGGAAATATTGATATATACCGAGTGCTGACAATTGTTGAAAATCCTATTAATCATAATACGGAAATTTCGTTAACTGAAGCAAAAAAAATTATTAAAGAAAATGAGGATAAAAAAATTGGTGATGAAATATTAGAAACTCTACCTACATTTGATTTTGGAAGAATTGCTGCACAAACAGCAAAGCAGATTATTACTCAAAATGTTCGTGAGGCCGAAAGAGAACGACAGTATAATGATTTCAAGGATAAAAAAGATCAAATTTTAAGTGGAATTGTAAAAAGATTAGAATTTGGAAATGTGATAGTTGATCTTGGAAGAGCCGAAGGAATAATCAGAAAAGATGAAATGATACCTAGGGAAAACATTAAGACAGGAGATAGAGTAAAGGCGTATTGTTATGATGTTAAAAGAGAAACTAGAGGACAACAAATTTTTTTATCCAGAAGCAATCCAAAATTTATGGAAAAATTATTTTTGCAGGAAGTTCCTGAAATATACGATGGCCTAATTGAAATTAAATCTTCAGCTAGAGATCCAGGAAGCAGAGCTAAAATTTGTGTAAATGCTAAAGACACCTCTCTAGACCCTGTCGGGGCATGTGTTGGAATGAGAGGAAGTAGGGTTCAGGCCGTTGTAAATGAATTACAAGGTGAAAAAATAGATATAGTACACTGGTCAGAAGATCCAGCAGCATTAGTGGTCAACGCACTATCACCTGCAGAAGTACAAAAAGTTATAATAGACAACAATTATAGAAAACTTGATGTAATTTTGACTGAAGAAAATTTAAGTAAAGCAATTGGACGTAGAGGACAAAATGTAAGACTGGCATCAAAACTAATGGATTATGAAATAAATATTTTGACCGAAAAAGAATACACAGAACGTAGACAAACAGAATTTAAAGAAAAAACGGATAATTTGGTAAAGAACTTAGAACTCGACGAAACTTTGGGACAGCTACTTGTTGCCGAAGGATATTCCTCAATAGAAGATATAGAAAAATCCACAATTGATAATTTTACCAAGATTGAAGGAATAGATGAAAAAACAGCAGAAGAGTTAATTGATAGAGCTGCAGACTTTTTAAAGAAAGATGCTGAAGAAATATCAAAAAAAATTAAAGAACTAGGTGTAACTGAAGATTTAATTAATCTTAAAGGTTTGACACAAGGCATGCTGGTGACTCTGGGTGAACAAAAAATTTTAAATTTAAAAGATTTTGCAGAATTAGCTTCCGACGAACTTATTGGTGGTTATGATATTGTTAAAGGTGAAAAAATTAAAATTAAAGGCTATCTAGAGGATTTTGCTTTAACAAAAAAAGAAGCAGATGATTTAATAATGAGTGCAAGAAATATAGTTTATTAAGTAATTTTTATGGAAAAGAAAAGTTTTAAAAAAAAATTGACTTTATCAATATCAAGTTTAACCAAAAAAAAAATTGATCAAGTTAGATATGCTAAAAGTCAGAATAAAAATTCTGTAATAGTTGAAAAAAAAAATATTAGGCCAGAATTTAGAAAAACAAATCAACAATTTAATAGAAATAATGTTAAATCTGGTATTAAAACTAATAAAATTTTTTATAAAGATTTAAACTTAGTTAATAAAGACTCCGAAAAAAGAAAACTTGCAGAACAAAAGGCCACAAGAAGAGCTAAGGGACAAATTGTTGAAGAAAAAGCAATTAAGGGAAAAAAATCAATTGTTAAAAAAAGAGAATATAAATTAACTCTTTCAAGAGCTTTAGATGAAGATAACCTTGGATTTAAATCGCGAAGTTTGGCATCTATTAAAAGGGCAAAAAGAAAGGAAAATAACGCAATTTCTAAAGATGCATCATTGGAAAATGGTAAACCAATAATCAGGAATATCGATGTACCAAAAATAATAACAATACGTGAATTAGCAAACAGAATGGCCGAACAAGCCAGCAGTCTAATTAAACATCTGTTGAGCATGGGTGTAACAGCAACAATAAACCACTCTATAGATTCAGATACAGCTGAATATTTGATAAAAGAATTTGGACACAATCCCATAAGAGAAGAAAAAATTGATATAAAAATTGATAAAACTTCCATATCATCTGAAGCGGATTTAAAAAAAAGAGCCCCAATTGTAACAGTAATGGGTCATGTAGATCATGGGAAAACATCTTTGTTAGATGCAATCAGAGATACGGATGTTGTTTCTGGAGAACATGGTGGTATTACCCAGCACATAGGCGCACATCAAGTAAATATAAACAATGAAAAAATTACATTTATTGATACTCCTGGTCATGCTGCATTTACTGAAATGAGAGCGAGAGGATCAAAATTAACGGATATTGTGGTTTTGGTTGTTGCCGCAGATGATGGAGTTAAACCCCAAACTGTAGAAGCAATAAAGCATGCAAAAGCAGCAAAAGTACCTATCGTAGTTGCAATAACCAAATGCGATTTACATGAAGCAAATCCACAAAATGTAAAAAATCAATTATTAGAGTATGAATTAATAGCTGAAGAACTTAGTGGAGATACTTTGTTTTCGGAAGTTTCATCAAAAACTAAAAAAAATTTAAATAAAATTAAAGAAAATATTTTGCTTCAAGCAGAGTTGCTTGATTTAAAAGCGGATTATAAGGGCAAAGCTTCTGGTGTAATATTGGAGTCAAAAATTGATACAGGCAGAGGTCCTATTTCTACAGTGATTGTAATTAATGGAACTTTAAAAAAGGGCGATTATTTTGTTAGTGGACCAACCTGGGGAAAAATTAGGGCCCTAATAAACGATAAAGGTACTACAATTGAAAAAGCGATACCTTCTACTCCGGTAGAAATTTTAGGAATGGATGGTCCGGCTAAAGCAGGAGATGATTTTATTGTTGTAGAAAATGAAAGTAAAGCAAAAGAGATAAATGTGTATAGAAAAGAGAAACTGAAGTCAGAAAAAAACTCATTGGTTTTTGTTACGCAAGATTCTGCTTTTAAAGATAATCAAATTAAAGAATTAAATATTATCATCAAATCAGATGTTCAAGGATCAAGCGAAGCAATTAAAAATGCTATTTTAAATATTAAGAATGAAGAGGTTTTACCAAAAATAATTCATTCTGCAACAGGGCTAATAACTGAAACTGATGTTTCATTAGCAAGAGCATCAAATGCTGTTTTGATTGCATTTAACGTAAAACCAAGCAAGGAAGCAAAAAGAATGGCGGAACATAATAAAATAGAGATAAAATATTTTAATATAATTTATGAAACTTTAGATTTTATAAAATCTAGTTTATCAAACATGCTGAAGCCTAGTATTGAAGAAAAAGTAACTGGCTCAGCAGAAGTTATGGAAATATTTAAGGTTTCAAAATTTGGAAAAGTTGCTGGATCTAAAGTTGTGGAAGGAGAAATAAACCAAGATTCAAACGCCAGACTAATAAGAGATGGTAATATAGTGTATACTGGAAAAATTAGCAGTATTTATAGAGAAAAAAACGCAGCAAAACAAGTTGGTACAGGATTGGAATGTGGAATTATCTTAAAAGATTTTGCAGATTATAAAAAAAAAGACATTATTGAAGCATATAGTGTAACAACATTTGAAAGAAGAATTTAGTGAAAAAACGTAATAATAACCAATTTTCTCAAAGGCAGCTAAGAGTTGGAGAAATGATTAAACAATCTTTAGGTCAAATATTTTTAAGAGGAGAAGCTAAGGTGCCAACTTTGGAAACAAATAATATTACTGTTACAGAAGTAAGAATGAGTCCAGATTTAAAAAATGCCAGAGCTTATGTTATACCATTGGGTGGAAAAGATTCAGACAAGATAGTGGGTTTATTAACCGATTTTTCACATCTTGTTAGAAAATCTTTAGCAAAAAAAATTCACATGAAATTTTTACCTAAAATTTCATTTATAAGTGACAAATCTTTTGATTATGCAGAAAAAATAGAAAAATTAATAAAGGAAACACATGGACACAAATATGAAAAATAACAAGGAAGACGTAATTAAATCACTAGCAATAAATGAAAAAGATACAGGATCATCAGAAATCCAAATTGGACTATTAACGCAGAAAATAGATAAGCTTTCAAAGCATTTAACAAAATCTAAAAAAGACAAACATTCATCTCTTGGATTACTAAAAGCTGTAAATAGAAGAAAAAGATTACTTGGATATTTAAAGAATCACAACATTGATTCTTATAATAACATATTAAGCAAATTAAATTTAAGGAAATAAATGTTTAAAATTTACAAAGAAGAAATCGAATTAGACGGTAAAAAAATTATACTAGAAACAGGCAAGGTGGCGCGTCAAGCTGACGGCGCTATAATTGCCACTTGTGGCGAAACTGTTGTTATTTCAACAGTAGTTGGTGCAAAAAAAGTTAATCCTGACACAGACTATTTTCCATTGCAAGTTAATTATCAAGAAAAATACTATGCAGCCGGAAAAATACCAGGAGGTTATTTTAAAAGAGAAGCAAGGCCAACCGAATCTGAAACTTTAATTTCAAGATTAATTGACAGACCTATCCGTCCATTATTTCCCGAAGGTTTTAGAAATGAAGTACAAATTTTACCAACAGTACTGTCATATGATAATGAAAATGAAACAGACATATTATCGATAATAGCATCATCGGCTGCTTTAGCGATATCAGGTTTGCCTTTCCAAGGACCTATATCTGCTTCAAGAGTAGGTTATATAAAAGATGAATATGTTTTGAATCCATCAAAAGATCAATTAAAAGAATCAAAATTAGACTTAGTTGTGGCAGGAACGAAAGACGCTGTTTTGATGGTTGAATCTGAGACATCGGGACTAACGGAGAAACAGATGTTAGATGCAGTTAAATTTGGTCATGAAAAATTTATTCCAGTAATAAAAGCAATAGAATCACTTGCTAAAAAATGTGCAAAAGAAGCACGGATAGTAGAAAAAAAAGATTACACTGATTTACAAAGTAAGATTTCAAAAGAATTAACAAAAGATTTGGAAAAAGCTTTTTCTGAAAAAGATAAGAAGAAAAGATCTGAGCTTATTAATTTGGCAACCGAAAAATGTAAATCTTTATTTGAAGGAGATGAAACTTATTCAGAATTAGAAATATTATTGCAGTTAAAAAATTTAGAAAAAAACATAGTAAGGGGAAAAATACTTAAAACCAAAAAAAGAATTGATAGTAGAGGCTTATCTGATGTTAGGCCTATAAAATGTGAAATTGGCGTTTTGCCAAGAACTCATGGGTCCGCTTTATTTACTAGAGGAGAAACGCAAGCGTTAGTTACTACAACTTTGGGAATGTCAGATGATGAACAAAGAATAGAAAGTCTTGAAGGACAAAAAAGGGTAAGTTTTATGTTACACTACAATTTTCCACCTTTTTCAGTTGGTGAAACAGGTAGAATAGGAACAGGAAGAAGAGAAGTAGGACATGGAAAACTAGCTTGGAGAGCATTAAAATCTTCATTACCCGAAAAAGAAAAATTTCCCTACACTATAAGAGTAGTATCAGAAATTACTGAATCAAATGGATCTTCGTCAATGGCAACGGTTTGTGGAGCTTCTTTAGCTCTCATGGATGCCGCTGTTCCTATAGCTGATCCAGTTGCTGGAATAGCAATGGGTTTAATAAAAGAAAAAGATGAATTTTTAGTGTTATCGGATATTTTAGGGGATGAGGATCACTTAGGTGATATGGATTTTAAAGTTGCAGGCACAAAAGATGGCATTACCTCGCTACAAATGGATATAAAAATTACTGGAATTACTTTTGAAATTATGGAGCAAGCATTAAATCAAGCAAAAGAAGGTAGAGCACATATTTTGCAAGAGATGAATAAAACTATTAAATCATCAAGGAAAGAAGTTTCTAAACATACCCCAAAAATCGAAACTGTTATAGTTGATAAAAAAGATATAGCTGCTGTTATAGGTAAAGGTGGAGCTACAATTAGAGAAATTGTTGAAATATCTGGTGCTAAAGTAGACGTTAAGGATACAGGCGAAGTTACAATTGCTGCACCCGATGCAGAATCAAGAAATAAAGCAATGGAAATGGTAAAAAGCATAGTTGCAAAACCTGAAATGGGTAAAGTTTATAAAGGCAAAGTTATAAAAATTATGGAATTTGGAGCATTTGTTAATTTTTTGGGGAAACAAGATGGTCTTGTACATATCTCTCAACTAGCGTCTAAACGAGTTAAAGAAGTAAGGGATGTAGTGAAAGAAGGTGATGAAGTTTCAGTCAAAGTTATTGGATTTGATAGAGGAAAAGTTAAACTTTCAATGAAAGAAGCCG
>Ga0187827_10003097_pt1 | contig 21938 bp, 20 predicted proteins | sample ETNtaG_39_FD_167969 | JGI IMG/M metagenome (GOLD analysis project Ga0187827, IMG submission 167969) | Marine microbial and viral communities from oxygen minimum zone, Eastern Pacific Ocean - ETNP2014_SV_150_PacBio MetaG (Illumina Assembly) | ecosystem: Environmental > Aquatic > Marine > Hypoxic... | reverse complement strand
GAAGTATAATCCGATAAAGCATTAGAATGCTTGCTGATATTTTTTATTGTTCACCATTCTTTTTTATTTTTTGACCCTTGGAAACAAGAAATGTTAAAATGAGAATTGAATATGATTCATTAATAGCAGAATGATCAATTTTAAGCCGGGGATACTAATTATTGAATTCAGTATTTTCCTACTGAAAAATAATATTAAAATAATGCTTCAAAGGTTCATTCAGTCTTTTGTTATTTCTATTATAAGGTTGTATCAAATAATCCTATCGCCATTTCTGGGTCCCCACTGTCGTCACATACCGAGCTGTTCACAGTATACCATTGAAGCCATTCAAGAATGGGGTGTGCTTACAGGTGGGTGGCTATCTATAAAGCGGATCACTCGCTGCCATCCCTGGGGAACCCATGGGCATGATCCAGTTCCTGTGAAAGGTAGGAAATAAATACCAGAAATTTGAACAGTTCGAACACTTTTTTTGTTGGAATCAGTGAAATTCCACCCTTGCCCGATTTTTCCAAAGGTACTTATAACCAAATCGTTGATCTTCCGGACAATGTTGCCATACAGGATTTCACAGCGGGTATGATTGGTGAAAAGGAAGATGATTTGTTTTACATCGGCCGGTACAATGAAAAACGATTAAATATGTATACTGGAGATCATTTTGAAAAGAATAACCGCTGTATTCATATGGGAATTGATATTGGCGCTCCGGTGGGTACCAAAGTCAAATCATTTACTGCTGGAGAGATATTCCTGTTTGGCTATAATGAAAAAGCACTGGATTATGGCTATACCATTATTACCAAACATATCATTGATGATTGTATAGTTTTTGCGTTATATGGTCATCTCAACCGAAAATCAATCACTGAGAAAAAAAGCGGAGAGCCTGTTTTTCGTGGCCAGGCGTTAGGGGAAATTGGTAATGAAGATGAAAATGGCGGATGGCCGCCCCATGTCCATTTTCAGCTAAGCCTAATTACGCCTAAAACGTACGATCTGCCGGGGGTTGTGTCAGAAAAAGATTGGGGACTAGCACAAAAAATCTTTCCGGACCCGAGGCTGGTACAGGGACAATTATACTAACCTGTTTAATATTAGAATTTTGGTTTTATCAGGATGGTAATTACCGGATGGGTAGCAGGAGCAGTCAGGGCATTTAAAACCTCGAACTGCATGGTAAATTTTCGTTTCTTTTCCCCGATTTTTATATCTAGTATTTTTTCTCCGTGAGGATTTATTGTAAATACATCAACGTCTGTATAGAAATTATAGCGACTGATATTTCGCAAAGTATAGGGAGCGTCAGCGTTATTTGTCAACTTCACATTCACAACAGTAGAATTTTTGATATAGACTGCATCTTTGCTGCTTAGGCAGGCGTTGATCAGGGGTACAAGGTTTTCATGTCGGCCAATTAAATTATCCTGATACCAGACTACTGTCCGCCCTTTTCGCAAAGCATGCTTCAAGGAAGATGGGGTTTTTTCTATGGCAAAGACAAGTGTCACCGGCCGGTGACCTCCAAAAGGTATCTTATACTGCCAATCCACGATACCATGAATATCAGAGGTTCCCAGGATGGTAAGATTATGATCCAGTGCCAGCTGCAGCCCTTCATCTGAATAAGTGGTATCATTAACCACCTCAATGCCTTCCAAAAGACCCTGCTCCATAAGATTAATATGCATGGTATCTAAAGGAATTTCAGCATCTGGAGACTGGCTGATCCAGTGGGGATGATTCCAGAAAATAAATGCATCCTGCCGGCGGGCTTCTTTAAATACTTTCATAGGATCATCAATCAGCAGTTTATTAGCATCCTTAACAAAAATAGCGTTGGCGTGACCCGGCGGCATAGAACGGGTGATCTCGGAACCATTGATAACCATTACTTCCGTGTTTTTTGCAAAATCAGTTGCGATCTGAAAAGAACGGTTACGATCTGGATTAGGAATATCATCTTTCCAGGATTGGTACTCAAGATGCTCGGTGGTAGCGATTACATCAACATGATCTTTTTTGGCTTCTGTAACGCGGATATTCGGAGCCACACTGCCATCCGAAAAAATGGTATGCATATGCAGGTCGCAAACCAGTGTCAGATAGCCGGGTACATCCGGAAATTCAATAGCGCGGTTGTGTTTGTTATGTGCTTCCAGACAGGGTGGGTAAAATAGATGGCAACTGCAAAAGATGACAAAAAACAAACAGTGTTTTACATTATTATGGATTACTGAGTCTCCTCCCAATGGATATCCATGGTGTGGTACTGGGGTTTCATGCCTTTTTTAACAGGTACAATAAGGGTATAGGTCGTTGTTTGCCCTGGCTCCAGGGCAGTGTCGGCTATAACATCCGTATCATAAACAATGCGAGAACCTTTGACGAAAATAGAATCCATTCCGGCCAGAGAAGTGGCCTGGTCCCACAGGTTACCGACCACACGTACAAAATCTGCCCGTTTTTTACCGATATTTTTTATACGCCCGGAGAATATTTGCCGATCCGGATAATAGTCGATGAGAGGGTCACCGAGAAATTCGACCTTTGGTGCCGGAAGCTCATATTCATCCATGCGAATAACCATTTCTTTTTTCAACACCAGCCGCCCGATCTGGGTGGTAAGGGTTAAACTGGAATCTGTTTCCTCTTGAATGTTTCCTAGGACAACGGTACCATTCTGTAGTTCTATGCGATGGTGAAAATCCGGAACATTTATCATTTCCAGGATCTCACGGCTTATATCAGGCATTTTCTGTTTCTGATCATAGGCCTGGACTACAGTCTTCAGAGAGTCGATTTCTGACTGAAGTGCTTTGAGATTTGATTCGTATTCAAAAAATAATTCACCAAGTTCCAGCTTTGGTTTTGGTTTTGGTTCCCGCTGCTGCGGCAGTGAATCCAATGGTGCCTCTGTCGGTTTAGCAATAGGTTCACTTGTATCCGGTGTCTCTGCTGCTATTTTTGTCACTGGTTCCGGCAGCAGTTCAGAAGGAATGGAAACCTGAATTTCTGCATTGTCACCCCAGACAGTAACCCGGGCAAACCCGGAACCAAGTTTTTTGTGCTCCGCCTGTAGAACATATTTCCCAGATACAATCTTTTTCAGTTTGAATTCACCACCTTTTTTCGTTTTTCCATCTTCAATTTTCTTACCGTTCACATCCAGTAAAGCAACATTCACTTTTTTAATCCCTTCACCATTTTCATCTACAACCATACCAGAAACCTCGAATTTCCCTTTCGGTGGCTCTTCTTCCTGTAGGGTTACGCTTGGTTCAGGACTATCCAAAGGCTGCAGCTTAGAAGGAATGGTAATAGTAACTTCCAAGTCCGAATCCACTACTGTGACGGCAATAGCTCCAGAGCCCAGTTTTTTGTCATCCGCCTGCAGGGTGTAAGTTCCTGGCTCCACTTTTTTTAATTCAAACGCACCGTCCTTCTTTGATTTGACATCCTTGACCTTTTTTCCACCAGAATCCATCAAAATAACTTTGGCCTTTTTAATCCCATCGCCTTCCGCAGTAATAACATTGCCTGAGACAGTGAATTTGTCTTTAGCAAATAAAATTGCAGACAGCAATAGCAATGGCAGGATTCTAAAAATTTTATTCATGTTCCCTTTTGTCATAATGGGCTTTAAAAGCCATTCTTCGTACTGTTTCAGCGTAGGTTTGTTCTTTGCCTAATACATAGATCATGTCAAGAATGTTATCATAATAAATATAATTGTCTTTATTTTCCAGGATTGGTATTACTTTTTCAATTACCGAAGGATCCTTGAAGGACCCCAGGTTATCAATGGCTTTCTTACGGATATCAACCGGGTAATCACCACTGTTAGCAATTTCCATAACAGCTTTTTTTACTTCCGGGTCATCAAATTCACCTAGGGCGGCCAGCATGGTATTGAGCAGGCTGTAGTACTGTGATTTGCCCATGTTATAGGTATTGAGCAAAGCCAGGACCAGATTTTCCTCCTGGACTCCTTTCATGGTGTTTAAGGCAAATTCACGTACTTCCATATTGGTATTGGGATCTCCCAAAAGTTCCGCGAAGGCAATGGCCACATCATCAGGGTTCTTTTTGCCCAGGATCTCCACCGCCATGTTTCGGATACCCACATTTGCCCTGGGATCTTTGGCGATGGTGGTCAGAACGGGAATGACCTGATCATTGCCCAGGGCGCCCAGGATTTCTGTCAGCAGTTTTTCTGTTTTAGACAAATTGGCCTTAGACACTTCATACAGATCGAGCAGGGCCAGTACCTGATCTTTGGTCCTGACCTTATTCAGGTTTTTTGCCAGCGCTAGGTGAATTTCATTGGTTCGATCTTCCAGCCGGTGCATGGCTTTTACCATGGCGATGGCTGCTTTCGGATTCTCCTCAAACATCCCCAGCATTTCAATGGACTCTTTCAGCAGGGTGAAATCCACAGCTGTGGTGGTTTCCACCATTTTGGAAATGGCCCTCAGGGCAGTGGGATGCTGAGATTGAGCCAGTGCTTTTCCGGCTATGACCCGTGCTTTCGTTTGCTGGGTTTCGTCCTGGTACATGCTGACCAATTCATTCAAGGCCTGGACGTTCCCATCCTTATATGAATTTTTCAGTTTTTGAATATTATTGAGAAAATTGGGGTCGTCAGGATCCATGATTCCCTTTTTACCAAATAATCCTTTTACAGAAGAACAGCCTTGGAACAGGAATAAAGCTGTCAAAAAAGTTAACAGCAGGTTACGCATTGTTCTCCCAGGGATGCATGGTTAATTCCTCGCCATCAAAATAAGCATAAGTTGGATTGTGGATCCAATCGCCCATAATTGCCAGTTTTCCATTATTCAGATCAATCATTTCACCTAAATGATAATGCCCGCAGATCATGTAATCAAAGCCATTATCTATATGTTTTTCTGCTTCCAGTTTTATTTCTTCGCGCACAGTATGCCTGAATTTTTCCGAATGTTCAGGATGGCGTCCCTTGCTGGAAATCCATCTGGCAAGCCTGTAGGTAATCGTGGGATGTAACCAACGCAGCATCCAAATAAAGAGACGGCTGCGAACTACTTTCTTTAATAACCGGTAGCCATGATCCCAACTCAGAAGCCCATCACCATGGGTGATATAGAAGTGCCTGTCATTAATGGAAAATTCCATATCGCCAAAATACACTTCGTCCATAATATCTTTCATCATATAATCCTGTACCCAGTAATCATGATTCCCCAGCAGGAAGTGAAAAGCAATACCGCTTTTTTTCAGTTCCAGAACTTTGGTGTAAAAATCCGCGAATGCTTTGGGAATCAAATCAGGATATTCAAAATAAAAATCAAAAAGATCGCCAACGAAAAACAACGTACCTCCAGTACCCTTAACCTGGTCCATGAGACGGAACAATCCTTCCCGACGATTTTGTTCATCAGTAGAATGGTCCAGCATAAGGTGGATATCGGAAATAAAATAGAGGGGCGTTTCCATAACTATGAGAACTTACTTGAGCCTCTTTGTCTGGGCAAGCCCTGACCGAGAGTTAGAATATTAAAAAACAGCATGGCTAAGGCGAATTACTAATTTTAACAAATATTGTGGAACTTCAGTCTAATGGAGATGTAGATTCGGATAATCATGCGAAGAATTATATCCATCTCTTTATTTTTATTCACTGTGCTCATGGGTCAGTCCTTTGGCCAGAATAAAATCCAGTACCGGGATTTTGACTGGTCATTTATCCAGTCACCTCATTTTGACATCTACTTTTATGGTGGAGAACAAGACCTGGCTGAATTTACGGCAGATGTTGCCGAAGAGTCTTATGAACAAATTTCCCTGCACCTGCGATGGGACTTGAAGCGCCGGGTTTCCATCATGGTGTATAATTCCCATAATGAATTTCAGCAGACTAATGTTGTTTCAACTTATATGTCTGAAGGAATTGGGGGAGTAACCGAATTATTCAAGAACCGTGTTATTTTTCCATTTGAGGGAAATTACGAGCAGTTCCGCCACGTGATTCACCATGAATTGGTCCACGCTGTGATCAATGATATGGTATACGGCGGCAGTATGCAGCATATGGTTACGAGTCGAACAAAAATTCGTGTTCCTATCTGGGCGAATGAGGGTTTGGCAGAATTTTTAAGTTCCAACTGGGACACCAAGGCAGACATGATTTTGCGGGATATTGCTGTTCATGAAAGGATGCCTTCCGTGAAAGAGTTAAATTATTTTATGGCGTACAAGGGAGGACAATCCCTGTGGCGTTTTATTGCCGGTAAATATGGCCGGGAGAAAATTGGCGATGTATTTCGTTCTATGAAGCGGACCCAGAACGCCGAGCGCGGTTATGAACAGGCGCTGGGGATGAAATACGACGACCTGACCGTTCAGTGGCATAAATACCTTAAAAAGGAATATTGGCCCGATATTGCCAACAGAGACCCCCTGGAGGATATTGCAGAAAAACTAACCGATCATAAAAAAGTAAAGAATTTTTACCATATCAGCCCGGCGTTATCTCCCGATGGCAGCATGGTGGCAGCCCTTTCGGATCAATCCGGTTATTTTGATATTGTTTTATTTAATGCCATGACTGGTAAAAGGATCAAAAGTCTGGTGAAAGGAAGCCGCTCGGTAAATTTTGAAGAATTAAAATGGTTGCAACCCGGCATTTCCTGGTCCTCGGACAATAAATCAATTGTTTTTGCATCCAAGGCAGGCAAGGGAGATGCATTGCATATCATTGATGTAGATACCAAAAAGTCAAAAAAGATAGAAATTGAACTGGATGGCGTATTTTCAGCAGCCTGGAGTCCGAAGGGAGATGAAATTGCCTTTGTAGGCAACAAGGGTGGTGCCAGCGATATTTATATTTATAATCTTACCAATAAAGAGTATTACCAAGTGACGGCAGATAGATTTTCCGATTCCTTCCCTTGCTGGAATCCGGAAGGCACACAGATTGCATTTATCTCAGATCGGGGAGATCAACTGTCTGGAGTATTGGCAGGGGAAATGAGTGACCATGATTACAGCCAGACTGATATTTATATTATTGATAAAGAATCCGGCTCTATTTCACGGGTCACGGATACGGACTATAATGAATCACACCCAGTATGGGCAAATACAGAAAAAACTCTTCTTTATACAGCAGATTATAATGGTGTCTGGAATCTTTACCATATACCGCTCCAGGACCAGGTTGGTTTTCAGGATGGTATTGTTGCTGGCGCCACCCAGCCATATGCTGTCACCAACGTACTTACAGGACTGCAGCAGCCTACAATTTCGAAGAATGATGACAGAGTCATTTTTGCGGGCTATGCCGGTGTCGGGTGGGATTTGTACAGTATAGTGAACCCCATGGATCTGCCAAAAAAATCGATAGAGCCAACCCAGTTTATAAAAACAAGATCCTTGAATGATGAACGGGTTGCTGACCTGCGAAAACATAAAAAATCCAGGGAACCGGCAGAGGATAACGGGATGTATTCCAACTGGATATTTGCTCCTGGATACAACCATCTTAATTCATCCCTGGCTGAGGCCGATGATGCTGAACTTGTTTCCGTAGACAGCACAGGGGAAGATGGCCGCCATATTCCCCAGGCCTATAAAACAAGGTTTACACTAGATCTGATCAGCGGTAATCTGCAGATCAGTAATGTATTTGGCACCCAGGGTATGACTTATTTTGCTTTTAGTGATATACTTGGGGACCACCAGATCGCCTTTGGAACAGAAATGGTTCTGACTCTTGAGAATAGTGATTATTACTTTTACTATGCCTACCTGAAAAATAGACGGGATTATTATTTCATGGCCTTCCAGAATGCTGATTTTTTCACCATCAGCAGCTATAATTATTACGGGTATAACACCTTGGCAAGACTAAGACATTATGGATTCCAGGCTTTTATTTCCAATCCTTTCAACCGTTATAATCGTATAGATGTGGGCCTGTCTTGGCACAACATTAATTACTCCATATTGGAACCTCAGTCCACTGAGTTTGAAGTGCAATATGTGGAAACTTACTCCACCAAATATTCCGCCATTTTACCGACCGTCAGCTGGATATATGATAATTCTGTATTCGGCTATACGGGTCCCATTGATGGATTTCGGCAAAATACATCCCTCACAGTGAACCCTGGTTATGGATCAGAAAATATAAAATTCCAGACATTGAAGCTGGATACCCGGAAATACTGGCGCTTGGGGCGCGATTATACATTAGCAGTACGAGGGTTTCTGGGGAAGAGTTTTGGACCGCATAAACAGCAATTTTTCATGGGCGGTATTCCCTATCTTATTGGCGGCGGCGGTGAAACAAATGGGGTGAAGGATTTAGGTCATTACAGGGATGTTATCCTGGATACTTCCAATGCCTCCCTGATACACGATATTTATTTTACCGAGTATGCGTTTCCGCTGCGGGGCGCAAGATTTGCTGAACGTTTTGGTTCAAATGTAGCTTTAGCTAATATTGAAATTAGATTTCCATTTATTAATTATATGGCGCTGGGTTTCCCCCTGAAAGTCATTTTTGGTAATATTCGCGGCCACGCTTTTATAGATGTAGGCGCTTCCTGGAATACTGCGGATGAATTTTCATCCACTTCCTGGCCGACGCGGTACGGTTCCAATGTTTCCGGTAAATTTTCACCAATGGTCTCAACAGCAGGTCTGGGCACCAAGATAAATCTCGGGTATTTTCTGCTACGGATCGAAACTGCCTGGGATAAAAACCCCAGCGGTTATTCCAAGCCTCAATGGTATTTTTCACTGGGGCCCGACTGGTAAAACTCGCCCTTGTATCCCGCGGTCACGGAAGGCAATTTTTCTGCCCCTCATGACCAAAATAAAAAACAAAATCGTATTTCTCTGTTCCGCCTGCGGCGATGATTTCCCCAAATGGAATGGGCAGTGTCCATCCTGCAAAGAATGGGGAACCCTTTCTGAATTCAAAGTGTCCTCGAAAAAGAAAAGGCGTAAAACTGAAATCCGAGAATCAAAATTTCTCCCGGATGTATTAAGCGGTGCACCCGTTGAGCGCATTCCCACAGGACTCAAGGAAGCAGACCGGGTTTTGGGTGGGGGATTACTTTCGGGGGCTCTTGTTTTATTGGGCGGAAGCCCCGGAGTGGGAAAATCCACATTGGCACTGCATATTTGCTCAGGGATCGACCGTAAGGCATTGTATATCTCAGCAGAAGAAAGTGAAGAACAAATCGCATTGCGGGCCCGCCGGCTCAATGTAAAACCAGACCATCTCCACCTTTCCGGTGAAAATGAACTTGATGGAATTATTACCCATATTGAGCGAATATCCCCAGAACTGGTTGTTATCGATTCCATCCAGACAGTGATGAATTCCAGTTTAGATTCCTTACCCGGCTCCCCGAGCCAGATCCGAGACTGTGGCCAGCGTCTTTTAGAAATTTCGAAACAAAAAAATGTAACAATCTTGATCGTGGGGCATGTGACCAAGGAGGGAACTATCGCCGGACCGAAAATGCTGGAACATATGGTGGATACCGTTTTGTATATGGATGGTGATGATCGGTATGACCATCGCATTTTAAGATCAGCAAAAAACCGATTTGGCGCCACACACGAAGTTGGCATTTTTAATATGGATTCGGACGGACTCAAAGAAGTGGCGAATCCTTCTGAAATGTTTTTGGCGGAACGAAGTGTGGACATCCCCGGAACTAGTATTTATCCATCTTTGGAGGGAACTCGGCCCATTTTAGTGGAGGTCCAGGCATTGGTTTCCAATGCCAATTTTGGAACGCCGCAACGAAATGTAAATGGATTCGACTATAAACGATTGGGTATGCTCATCGCTGTATTGGAAAAGAGGATGGAATTAGCTATGGGCGCAAAAGATGTTTTTGTGAATTTGGTCGGCGGGCTTCGAGTGGATGATCCGGCAGCAGACCTTTCTATTATCTGTTCTACCGCTTCCAGTACAATGGATAATCCTATTGAAGAAAATATCGTACTTTTGGGTGAAGTTGGATTGGCGGGAGAAGTCCGATCCATTAGCCGATTGGAACATCGATTAACTGAAGCTGAAACCCTTGGATTCAAAAAAGCCATCGTACCAGCTGCCAGTGTGAATGATAAAGTAAAAAAGATCAAGATCGATCTCCACCCCGTCAAATTTGTAAAGGATGCGTTTAAGATATTGTTTTAGAGTCACCTTGAGTTCAGTAAAGGGTGACGGTAGGATTACAATGCTTTGCTAAACTCAGCAAAGCTTTCTAATCATGAAATTCGCTATACACCAAACAGATCCGAATACAGCTGCACGTACGGGCATTTTAGAAACAGATCACGGTTCCATTAAAACACCTGTCTTTATGCCGGTTGGAACAGTAGGGGCTGTAAAAACCATGGCACCCCATGAGTTGGAAGGGGTCGGTTCACAGATCATTTTAGGCAATACCTATCACCTTTATCTGCGTCCAGGAACTAATATTATTCATAAAGCGGGAGGCCTGCACAAGTTCTCTACCTGGAGCCGGCCGATCTTAACTGACAGCGGCGGTTTTCAGGTGTTTTCTTTGGCAAGGCTCAACAAGATCACCGATGATGGAGTTGAATTCCAATCCCACTTGGACGGCAGCAGGCACATGTTCACCCCAGAATTTTCCATGGAGAGCCAACGAAATCTGGGTGCGGATATAATTATGGCCTTTGATCAATGTCCCCCGGGTGATTCAGATGATAAAACAATTCGTGATGCAGTTGATAGAACCACACGATGGATGAAGCGATGCACAGAATGGCTCAAAGACAATCCAATATTCTATGATTATGAACAAACTGTTTTTCCCATTATTCAGGGTACTGTGAACCATGAATTGCGGGCAAAAAGCGCTGAAGAATTGATTCCTTATTCGACCTGCGGCATGGCTATTGGTGGACTGGCAGTGGGCGAAGAAAAAAATGCCATGTTCGATACGGTGGAATTTTGTGACACCGTTTTACCCAAGGATCAGCCCCGATATTTGATGGGTGTGGGCAAGCCTTCCGACCTGGTACAGGCAGTGCGTTGCGGAGTGGATATGTTCGATTGCGTTATGCCCACACGAAATGGCAGGAATGGACACATTTTCACATCGGAAGGTGTTATCAATATTAAAAATGAAAGACACAAAAAAGATCTTTCATCCGTTGACCCTAATAGCTCTCACACCTGGGGCCGTACATTTTCAAAATCATATTTGCGCCACTTGTTTAATATTAATGAGGTTCTAGGGCTTAGAATAGCATCCACATTGAATTTGTCCTATTATCTGGATCTTATGGCTGCCGTGCGGAAAAAGATCACAGATGGGAATTTTGACAGTTGGTCAAAATCCTTGCTTAGTGATATGAAAAATATGAAAGGAATGTAATGACAGATATTTTAGTCAGAGTGATTGATGCCTATGTATTTCGCCATACGGAAGAAGGGCTCAGGTTTTTATTGTTAAAACGGGCCCAGACCAAAAAGTATGAACATTTCTGGCAGGGTGTGGCCGGGAAAATAGAAAAAGATGAAACGGCTTGGGAAGCGGCTATTCGGGAACTTAAGGAAGAAACGGGTTTTGCTCCCTTGCATATGTTTGTTGCCGATCATGTGAGCAGGTTTTACGAAACATATGGAGACCGGGTTAACTTGGTACCGGTTTTTGGGATCGAAGTAGGAAATGACGCTGTAGCATTATCAGAAGAACACTGTGAATTTAAATGGCTGGATTTTGATACAGCACGTAGTGCGCTGGTGTGGAATGGTCAAAAGGAAAGCATCACTGCAGTATTTAATATGGTAAATTCCGATGATGACCGAATCAAGTGGTCTGAAGTTTCGTTATAATTTAAAAGGAGGGTCGAATGTTAAAAGAAGGAACAAAAGCACCGGGATTTACACTGGAAGACCAAGAAGGAAATTCCGTCAGCTTAAGCGATTTTACAGGTCAGAAGGTACTGCTGTGGTTTTACCCAAAAGCAAGCACGCCTGGATGAATTATCGAAGGACAGAAACTCCGGGATGAGTTTTACAATTTTCAAAAGAAAAATACTGTAATTCTGGGTATGAGTGCCGATTCCGTGAAGGCGCAAAAAAACTTTTGTACAAAACAGGAATTTCCCTTTGCGCTGCTTTCCGATCCGGATAAAACGACTATCCGGGCCTATGAGGCCATTGGGTTGAAGAAGATGTATGGCAAGGAATATGAAGGAATCTTTCGCGTTTCTTATCTAATCGATGAAAAGGGTGCCGTTGAAAAAGTGTATGAGAAAGTGAAGCCGAAGGAACATGCCCAGCAGGTTCTGGATGATCTTACTTAGATAGGGATATATAACGTTTTGTTGCTGAAGGATGACTCATTCTTTGTGTCATCCAGGTAGCCCATCATTACCGAATGCCCTCGGATGGCGAGCGTGTTCTCTTCCAGTGTCAAATCGGTGAGATGAATGGGTGATGTCCCCCGAGAAAGAACAGCAGTATTCTCAGGGCATATGGCTAGGTGGTTGTCTTTGAATTGAGCCAGGTTTTTCAAGTCTTTGCGCATATAAAAAGTGCTGTTCTGATCTTTGTCTGATATGGTTATATCTGCTTTCTTATCTGTAAAAATACAGCCGCAGTAAATGGGCAGGATCGCTTTCAGCACGACCCAGGAAGTTGAATCTGGCTGCAGGTCGCAGAAAATTCGCGTACGGCTCTTTATGTCAATCGCTTTCTGGACGGAATTGGTATTGGCAAGCAGATTATAATGGGACAGCCGTATACCCCTTTCCCGGGAACAGGATACCAATGCCTCATCGCCAAGCAGTGCTTTATACTTGGGGTCAAAATCTGTGGGAAATGGTTCAATTGCTTTCAGCAAATCAGTGTCTGGTTCGATCAAATGCTCAGTACTGCAGGATTGTTTGGCGTCGTCTATATCTAGAGATTCCAGAATTACTGCTGAGGCGCCCAGATGCCATATACCAAACAGTAGGATTTCAGTCTGTGGAGAACCACGGTCATGGGTAATAACCCTTTCCCGGGGTTTTATATTTATACTGTCAAGCCAATGGGCGGTTTGCTGAATAAGTTCATACAATATGCGATTGGTAATATCACCCTGTTTATAGATCACCTGTTCTGCAAATTTGATATTCTGCCCCTCAATGAGTGCATGGGTATTGGGGTAGGGAATCATGTACTCAATAGGTTCCACATTCCCGATGCACTGAGCCTGGTAAATACGTTTTTGGAGATCTGTGGTCATTTGTATTCTGCCATTGTGAGCTTGACGAAGCATGTTATCAGCTCTCGTCCGCAGGACATATAATTATTGATCCGGTTTTATTTTACGAATGATCTTATAATTATTTGTCAGGCGCGTATACCAGTTTCCTGCCAGGCGGCCAACGGGTTCAAGCTTTTCCAGATTGATCCGCCCCTCATCATAAATCTCATCATCAACATGAAAGAGAACAATGGTACCGATCACTGCAAAACCGCTCCCGGCAGTTCCATCCCCAATTTCTACGATCTGGTTCAGCTTGCATTCAAAAATAACCTTTGCTTCTTGAACACACGGTGGTGTGATCTTTTGGGATGGCGCAGGTGTGAGTCCAGAAATATCAAATTCATCCACGTCCGAATCAAAGTCAGTGGCGCACAGGACCATCTGTTCTGCAAAAGACTCCGAGACTATATTGACCACAAATTCTGGTGTGTCCCTGATGTTGATGAGAGTATCCTTTTCTTCGCCGTCCCATCCGCGCCGGCCTGGGGCGAACATGATGGTGGGCGGCTTGGAACAAATACCATTAAAATAAGAAAAAGGCGCCACATTGTATTTACCATCTTTGGAAATAGTAGACACAAGAGCAATGGGTCGCGGCACGATGGACCCGATCATAAGTTTGTGGGTGTCCTGGAAAGAATGTTCTGAAGGATCAAAAATCACAGCTAATTTTACAACTTTGTTTTTAATACAAACAGATGTTCTGCTTTTAGTTGAACTGTAGTGCCGTTTATTATCCGACCACCTATCAGTGAATACAAATCAGTCATAATATTGACCTTAAACTATCAATACATATTTCATGAATATCAAAGGCCCACTTATCCCGGCAAAATTTGTTGAGCGCCCCAACCGATTTATAACCATCATTGATATAAATGGCATTCAATACCGCAGCCATTTGCCGGATCCAGGAAGATTAAAGGAATTACTAAGACCGGGTGCAAATCTTTTAGTTAGACCGGCACCGGAGAACTCAGAGAGAAAAACCAGATATTCCACTGTAATGGTCAATCATGATGGTCAATTGATCTCACTGGTCTCATCATTGCCGAACCAGTTTGTTAAAGAAGCGCTGGTGAAAAAGGAACTGCCCATGTTTATAAACCACACTCTGCTTCGCCCGGAAATAAGTGTGGGCAATCACCGTTTTGATTTTCTGTTGCAGGATATAGATGGAATAAACTTTTACCTGGAAGTCAAATCCGTAACTTTTGTTGAAAACGGGGTAGCGCAGTTTCCTGATGCGGTTACAGTGCGAGGTGCAAAACATGCCCTGGCATTGAAGAATTTGGTTGATAACGGGAATAAAGCGGGTATTCTGTTTGTATGCCAACGCTCAGATGCTGTTTCATTCCGCCCCATGTGGGAGCGGGATCCAACATTGGCTAAAGCGGTGCTGAAAGCAAATCGCTCTGGAGTGAAAGTCTGGTGTATTACCTTGAATGTTTCAGAAACGGAAATGACATTTCATCAGGAGATTCCTGTAAATTTAGAATAACCGAAAAACTCAATTGAATTTGACTAAATATTTTTCCATTTTATTTGTTTCCCTTTTCGGGGTGCTGTCCATTTATTCCTGCGCCGCTGTTCAGGCTCCCAGCGGCGGACCAAAGGATGAAACGCCTCCGGAATTAATTCAGTCTGTTCCTGATAATGGAACAATATTTTTTTCGGGAGGAAGAGTAGAACTGGTGTTTTCTGAATACCTTAGTGAAAACTCAATAGCCAATGCCATCACCGTTATGCCCAAGTTGAAGGAAGATCCTGAATTGATTTATAAAGGGCGCCGCGTCTTTGTGAACTTTCCCGATTCATTGCTCAGCAATCAGACTTATATAATTTCCATTGACCGCAGCCTGAAAGATGAACATGGAGTTTTTCTGGAACAGGGGTTACAGGTAGCCTATGCCACTGGAGCCAAAATTAATGAAGGATCCGTCACCGGAACCATAAAGCATATTAAGCCTGCCTCTGCTCAGCTTTGGAAAATCAAGTCGGAAGAAGATCTATCCCTTTTCTATCAACGGGACCCGGATTATGTGCTGGATGCAGCGGATAATGGGAGTTACCGCTTCCAGTTTTTGTCTTCTGGGGCCTACAAACTGGCCAGTGTGGATCAATCTGTATCTGAAACAGCTATCAACCCTGACCGTACTGTGACAGGTTTACCCTGGGAGGCGATCATCCAGCTTGGCATCAATGAGACTGTGACAGGAATGGATATGATGATCCCGGAAAGATCAGGGCCAAACCGGATGAACCGGGCCGAATGGGTCACGGGCACCTGGTTTAAATTATTTTTCTCAGAAAATGTTTCCGATCTGTTAAACCTATTGCCGGTACAGGTTTTTGCTGAAGGATCAATATTTCCGGTTTTGGATCTTTTTTTGGATAATGAAGATAAAACAATGATCCATATCATACTGTCTGAATCTATTCCCCGTCCAGGCTTGGTTGCCTTTGCCTTGAACAGTATTCAGCAGGGAGAAAAAACACTGCTTGACTCCAGCAGGGTTGCTGTCAGAACAGACACCACCCGGGATACAACAAATGCAAAAATCAGTTTTCCGGTAAAATCCTATATTCATCCAATTGAGGAGGAGATAATTGTTCCGTTGAAAATCAATTTTTCAAGTTTCATGGAAAAATCTAAAACTCCAGCACCCATAGCCCTGATGCAAGATTCAATTTCTGTTCCCTTAATATTCAATTGGATTTCACCTTTAACTTTGGAGATTACCCCTGAGGCCAACTGGAATCCAAAAACAAATTACAAACTTCATATTTATGCGGATGAACTTCACCCGGTATATGGAAAAACTCTCAGTGATTCAGTAGCAACCATGTCGTTCAAAACATCTGATTTCATCAGGTTCGGACACTTGCTGGGGCAGGTAGAGTCCAAGTTACCAGGCAAGGTTGTGGCCCAGGTAAAATATCTTGAAAAGGAACCCGAAGATTTTTATACCGTTGTAAATTTAGATGGAACATTTGCAATGAATCGTTTACGAGAAGGAAATTATTCTTTACTCTTTTTTGAAGATAGCGATGGAGATAATCGCTATTCTTACGGCAGCCTGGATCCCTATAAACCTGCTGAATGGTTTTTTATTTACCCGGACACGGTAGAAATACGGGGAAACTGGGATATGGAATTGACCGGTATTCAATTTGAGAAAAGATCTTTATAAATGAAATGTGTCATATTGGCCGGCGGTAGCGGCACGCGTTTCTGGCCCCTGAGCCGCAAAGACTCCCCCAAACAATTATTGAATATTGTGGGTAAACAGTCCATGCTGCAAATGACTATTGATCGTCTGAAAAAAATTAAAAGAGTTACAGATATCTATATCATAACCCGGGCAGACCTGCGGGATAAGATTATTGATGAAATCAAAACTGTCAAACCTGAGAATGTAATTGCGGAACCCTCGGGGAAAAATACAGCCCCGGCCATTGGACTGGTCAGTACCATCATCAGCCTAGAGGATCCAGAAGCAGTCTTGGGCTTTTTCCCAGCAGATCATTTAATTATTGGACACTATGAATTTGAACGGGCTCTGCACACTGCGGAGCATCTGGCTCGTAATAGCAATTCTATTGTTACAATTGGCGTGCAGCCAACTCACCCTTCCACGGCATATGGATATATCCAGTTTGACGATAGCAGCGATGAAGACCATCCTGGCGCATACAAGGTAAAGACCTTTGCCGAAAAACCCCACCACAAACTGGCACAACGATTTATTTCCAATGGGGATTTTTTATGGAATGCAGGAATGTTTGTCTGGAAAATAGACACGCTTATGGCGGGGTTAAAAAGCCATATGCCGGAACTGTATGAATCTTTACAAAAAATTTCCCTGAGATTGCAGGAAGGAGTATCCTTTAACGATATCTGGGAGTATATTGTACCAATATCCATCGATTATGGTTTACTGGAAAAGTCAAATAATATTTATGTGATTTCCTGTGAGTTCCAATGGAATGATCTGGGATCCTGGAATGCATTGTATGATGTCCTGGGAAAAGATAATAAAGGGAATATTGTGCGTGGTAAAGGTAAGATCATGGATGGACGCAATAATTTTATTCAGTCCAATGGACGATTTACAGCTGTAATTGGCGCCGACGATCTTGTGGTTGTAAATACACAAGACATCACACTGGTTGTCCCTCGTGAAAAAGTGGAAATGGTGAAGGAAATGGTCGACTTTCTGAAAAAACAGGGGAAAAAAGACTTGATCTAATGAAAAACGATAAATTGTATACTGAGTTTGAACAATTGGGCGAACGCCTGGGCGTAAAAATCCTGAAAGGGAAAGGCGACTTTGTCGGAGGCACCTGTGTAATCCATGATGAAACTGTAATTGTGGTCAATAAAATGAAACCGTTGGAACAACGCCTAAAGACGCTAGCCAGCAGTTTTTTGGAATATGCACTGGATGATATTTACATGGTCCCAGCCTTAAGAGCCTATATAGAGGATGTACGTTCACTGGATCTTTAATTTTCTTGATTATTCCTAAGGTGTGAGGTTACACTCAACACCTTTTTCTCTCAAATTATACGACTATAAAGAGGCTTATATATGAAACAATATCAATCATCTGATATACGGAATTTTGCTATTGTGGGGCACGGGTCCAGCGGAAAAACCTGTCTCGCAGAAGCGATGTTGAAATTAGGCGGTAAAATTAACCGCCTTGGCACCATTGAAACGGGATCCACCACATCCGATTATCATCCTGGAGAAAAGGAACGCCAAATCTCCATTCATGCCACGCCGCTGCATATGGAATGGGATGAGAAAAAATTTAATATGATTGACGCACCGGGTTATTCAGATTTTATTGGTGAATCCGCGGGCGCACTTGCTGTCGTTGATATGGCTGTCGTTGTGATACATGCCATGAATGGTGTAGAGGTTGGCACAGAAATGATGTGGGCAAATGCTACCAATCTCGGTATTTCGAAGATGCTTGTGGTAAATGGCTTTGACCGTGAGCATACAAGTTTTGAGACTATTTTAGCTGAAGCAAGGAGTAGGTTCGGGAATAATGTATTCCCCATGCAATTGCCGGTGAATTGCGGTCCGGGATATAACCAAAACGTAGACGTCCTTCGGAAAGAGTTGATAACCTACCAAGCAGACGGTTCTGGGAAGATGTCCGAAAGCGAACTTCCGGAAGATTTGCAGGAACGTGTGGAAGAACTGCACCAGGAACTGATCGAATATGTAGCGGAATCAGATGACACGCTTCTGGAAAAGTTTTTTGATCAGGGCAATTTGACCGAGGAGGAAATGCGCAGCGGAATTCATCGAGCCATTCAGGACCAGACTTTTATTCCCCTGTTCTGCATTTCTGCAACTACCAATGTTGGCGTAACCAGGGTTTGTGATTTCATTTCCAAATACGGCTCTTCCCCTGATGACCGCAAGACAGTGAAAGCCCATGATGAGCAAGGAAATGATGTGGAAATTTCCCTGGACGGCTCTGACACTGTTTTACAGATCTTTAAAACTATCTCTGAATCACATGTGGGTGAATTATCTCTTTTCCGGGTTTATTCCGGCTCGGTAAAGCCTGGAAATGATTTATACAATTCCGACCGTAAGACATCAGAGCGATTTGGCCAAATGTTTGTCCTAAATGGGAAAAACCGTACCCAGGTAGACACGGTTTCAGCCGGGGACATTGCCGGAGTGGTGAAATTGAAGGATACCCATACAAACAATACTTTGTGTTCTGGTAAACATGTATCCCTGCCACCACTGGAACTGCCAAATCCCAATATTCATGCCGCGATTGTTCCGACGGCAAAAGGAGATGAGGAAAAACTGGCAATAGGGCTTGCAACGCTGCACGAAGAAGACCCGACTTTTGTATATCGTGTAGACAGCGAAGTGAAACAAACAATTATATCCGGTCAGGGAGAATTACATCTGAAGGTAACCACTGAACGATTAAAAAGGAAATTTGGAATTGATATTCTGCTGGAGGAACCGCGGATCCCCTATCGGGAAACAATCACTGGCAAGGGAGCAGCCAAATACCGTCATAAGAAACAATCAGGCGGAGCCGGTCAGTTCGCGGAGGTCTGGATGCGGATCGAACCGAAACAGCGAGGTGAGGGTGTGGAATTTACCCAGTCTCTTGTGGGCCAGAATGTGGACCGTGTATTCGTACCTTCAGTGGAAAAAGGGGTAAAATCAACCTGCATGGAAGGAATACTGGCGAATTGTAAAGTGGTGGATGTGAAAGTAGAATTTTATGATGGTAAAATGCATCCGGTTGATTCAAAGGATATTGCCTTTCAAACTGCCGGTGCCCATGCATTTCGCGATGCATTTCTAAGCGCGCAGCCCTGTCTGTTAGAACCGATCATGGATATTGAAGTAAAAATTCCCGAAGAATTCATGGGTGATATCATGGGTGATATTTCCGGAAAGAGGGGTAAGATCATGGGCATGGATTCCGACGGCAGTTTCCAGGTGATCAGGGCACAGGTACCCCAGGCTGAACTATATAATTATGCTACCACCGTACGATCTCTCACCGGTGGTCGCGGGATACATTCTGAATCTTCCAGTCATTACGAAAAAATGCCCAAGGATTTTGAGAGAAAAGTAATTGCTGCTACCAAAAAAGATGAGGAGTAATTCACTCCTTTATGGATAAACTATGGGCTCCCTGGCGGATAGAATATATCCGGGCACCCAAAGAAAAAGGATGCGTTTTCTGTACCAAATCGGAACCTGGAGATGACCGGGATAATCTTGTATTATTCAGAGGCGAAAATTCATTCATTTTAATGAATCTTTATCCCTATTCCAATGGGCATCTGATGATCGCCCCTTACCAGCATACTTCGGAAACAACAAACCTCTCCAGGACAACAAATACAGAGATCATGACCTTAGTGAATCAATCAATGGAGATCCTGAAAACCACCATGAATGCAGAGGGGTTTAATTTTGGCGCCAACCTGGGCAAAGCCGCCGGGGCGGGAATTGAAGAACATCTCCATTACCATGTTGTACCCCGGTGGACTGGGGATACCAATTTCATGCCGGTGCTGGGCCATGCCAAGGTCATGGTGGAGGGCCTTCAGGAAACCTGGGATATTCTAATATCTCATTATAATAAACTGCAGGAATCGGTCTAATGCTGGAATTCAGCCGCACTTGGCTGCCCTACCTGTATTTATACGGAGCCGGAGGTTTCATTTTCTTTGTAGGGATGGTGATCATCCTGCGGTCCAGTTCCTTAAAAAAGGAACGGAAGAGACATAACTTCTGGCATCATATCCTTATTTTTGGATTTTTCTATTATATGGGCATTCATGGTGCGGTAATCCATGCAGCCCTGGGGAATTATATAATCATGTTTCTCATCATACTGGCCGTGGCCGGCCTCCTGGCCTGGACCTTGATCTCTCCCAGGTCGGAATCAGAAAAAAACAGGATCCTGGAACGAATCAAGACCGATGAATCGGTTCAGGTGGCTTTGGGCATTGTTTTGCTGTTCATCTTAATCCTATTGAATGCATTCTAGGATGGAACCTGTAATTCAAACTACCAATTATTTCTGGCTGATTCTCTTCGGGTATTTTGCCCTTGTACTGGGATTTGGTTCCTTTTTCGCCCGCTACAACAAGACAACTCAGGATTTCTTTTTCAGCGGACGGCGGTTTTCCTGGTGGCTGGTGACCATGTCCATCGTGGCCACCGGAGTGGGCAGCCACAGTTTTTTAAAATATTCATCCAAAGCCTATGAGCATGGTTTTTCCTCTACCATGACCTACATGAATGACTGGTTTTTTATGCCTTTGTTTTTATTTGGCTGGCTGCCCATTGTCTATTATACTAAGATCCGTTCCATTCCGGACTATTTCCAGCGGCGGTTTAATTCCGGGGTGCGCGTTTTGGCCACCATTGCCATTTTGGGCTATATGATCGGCTATATTGCCATCGGTTTTTTAACCATGGGCAAAACCCTTGAGCCGCTTTTGGGGTGGGACCTGTATACCCTCATTTTTGTGGTGGCCATTATCTCGGGGGTTTATATCACTTTCGGAGGCCAGACAGCGGTCATATTCACAGACCTGGCGCAGGGCTTTATCCTGGTGTTTGCTGGTATACTGGTCTTCATACTGGGTATAAAATTTGTAGGCGGCTGGTCAATTTTCTGGAATGCCCTTACGCCAGAATTCAAGCTGCCGCTGGCTCATTTCAATCATCCGCCAAATTTTAATTTTGTGGGCATCTTCTGGCAGGACGGAGTAGCCGGCTCCGTAGGTTTCCTGTTCATGAACCAGGGGTTGATTATGCGTTTCATGGCCTGCAAATCTGTCAACGAAGGCCGCAAGGCAGCGGCCTTCAATGTGCTTGTATTGCTGCCTATTTCAACAGTTGTGGTTTCCAATGCCGGCTGGGTTGGCAAAGCTATTAGTGTGGTTACCCCTCAAGCCTGGAATACAGCCACAAAACTGGATCATGTCTTTACCCAGGTGGCCTATCTTATCACCGGCAGCGAGGTCGTCTTCGCCTTTGTAATTGCTGCTGTGGCGGCAGCGCTCATGTCCACAGTGGATACGCTGATCAATGCCGTGGCGGCAGTAGTGATCAATGAT
>Ga0187827_10003094_pt1 | contig 21949 bp, 25 predicted proteins | sample ETNtaG_39_FD_167969 | JGI IMG/M metagenome (GOLD analysis project Ga0187827, IMG submission 167969) | Marine microbial and viral communities from oxygen minimum zone, Eastern Pacific Ocean - ETNP2014_SV_150_PacBio MetaG (Illumina Assembly) | ecosystem: Environmental > Aquatic > Marine > Hypoxic... | reverse complement strand
TGGATGTTTTCGCGTGACGTTTCCTCCAATGTCATGATCCGACGCTCAAGATAAGTCACCCGTTGTTGTAGGGCATCTGTCGTGACAGCTTGACTGGTCAGTGCCACATAGCCGGACCAGCCAGAAGAGACCCTGGTCCACAGCTCGGAGATGAGACGGTGGGCCGGAGAAGCTACAGTGCGAATCGCACCCTCAACAGCGTTGGCAGTCTTAGCGCGGTTGGCTTGATATGAAATCATCACGAAGAAACCAAACAGCAGCCCAATAAGGAGCATTAGCGAGCTCGCCTGGCGGCCAATTGTCTTCATGTCGCCTCAGCTCATCGGTTGGGCATCATCCGGTCCCACCTAAGGCAGGCACACCTGCCGCAGGAGATCCAGGTCATCGAGAATTCGCCCGACGCCAAGTACACACGCGGACAATGGGTCTTCGGCAACAGAAATTGGGATTCCCGTTTCTTCCCGTAGCCGCAGATCAAGGTTGCGCAACAAGGCTCCGCCACCGGTCAAAATCACGCCTTTGTCGATGAAGTCAGCAGATAGTTCGGGCGGAGTACGTTCGAACGCCATTCGTACCGATTCCACAATGGAAGATGTGACTTCACTGAGCGCATTGCGAATTTCGCGGTCCGTGATGGTCACCGTTTTCGGTTTGCCTTCGATTAGGTCGCGTCCTTTGATGTCCATAGTGAGTTTCTCATCGAGAGGATGCGCAGAGCCGACGTTAACTTTGATGTCTTCGGCCGTGCGATCACCGATGAGCAAATTATAGCTTTGCTTAATGTAGCTGATGATTGCTTCATCCATTGCCGTGCCGCCGACGCGAATTGATCGTGAGTACACAATGCCACCCATTGAAATAACTGCCACATCAGTTGTGCCGCCGCCGACGTCGACCACCATATTCCCGGAAGGTTCGGTTATCGGAAGTCCGGCCCCAATGGCGGCCGCCATAGCTTCTTCGATTAAAAACACCTCCACCGCCTTAGCACGGTAGGCGGCATCCCTGACGGCGCGCTCTTCTACCTGAGTGATACCGCTTGGTACTCCAATTACGATACGCGGGCGAACCCAGATACGCCCTTTGTTGGCGCGGCGAATGAAGTACGAAATCATCTTCTCTGTAACGTCGAAATCGGCGATGACACCGTCCTTCAGTGGGCGAACCGCGATAATATGGCCTGGCGTACGGCCCAGCATTTCTTTAGCCTCCGAGCCCACTGCCACAACTTTGTTGTTGTTTGTATTGATCGCAACGATCGAGGGCTCCGACAACACCACTCCACGCCCCGCTGTGAATATCAGCGTGTTCGACGTGCCGAGGTCGATGGCTATATCGTTCGAAAAGAAAGACAAAATTCGGGACATAGAACCTAAGCCAGGTAAGCGCGTGAGGCTTTCACACCACCACGGAAAAAGCGTTCCGTTGCATCCGCGCACCCATTACTATCTTACTGGGGCGCGGGTGCAAAAGAACGCATACGTCCAAAGGCTGCAAAATAGCCCGGAAAGTCTAGCATGACCCTGTCCACCTCGGAACAATAGATTCGCGTAATTCAAGGGTCTTTAGTGGAAAAAGCTTGCTTTTCACGGTGATGCTGAAAAGTTTGCTTGTCGCCAGCACTGCCGCGCGGCTACCATTAGTTCTCTTATCGGCAGTGCCATCGTCCAGCCGTCCATTTTCCTTCTTTCCAGCTAATACAGAGACCAGTACCAAGGTAAGGTTGAAACGTGCTCGATACCATGCGTCGCAACGTTCGCAAACTCTCATGGGTGTTGTGGCTTGTCATCGTTGCCTTTATTGCTTTCTACATTCCTGACCTGATTCGCGGACCGTCAAACATCGTTGCCCGTGTTGACGGGGAACCGATTTATATCGCTGATTTTCAGCAGGCACTCCAGCAGCAGACCGCCTATTATCAAAGTGTCAGCGGGGGAAACCTTCCGGATGATTTCCTGCAACAGATGCAGATTCGGGAGATTGTGCTTGAGTCACTGATCCGTGATCGCCTAATCCTGGCTGCTGCTCGTGATCAAGGTTTGTCGGTCGGCGCGCGCGAGGTACAGGCGCGTATCATGGAGTATCCGACGTTTCAGGAAGATGGCGTGTTTATCGGGCCCGACCGTTACAAGCAGATACTCCAGGTCAACGGGATTTCATTCGAGGATTTCGAGCGTCAGGTGCACAACGAAGTCTTGTTCGAAAAATTTACCGAACTCGTGAGCAATGGAGTCACGGTTACCAACCGCGAAATTGAGGACGCCTACCAGCGGGCCAACGAGCAGGCTCAATTTGACTTCTTCGTCGTTTCTTCCGCAGGCCTCGAACCTGAAGTTTCGGAATTATTGACGGATGCAGGCGTACGTATGCTGTTTGAAGAAAACATCTTCGAGTATCAGGTACCTGAGAGACGTAGGGTTAGCTTCGCTGTTATTGAGACAGAAGCCATTCGGGAATCTGTCAAAGTCGACGAACAGGAGCTGCAGACTGCGTACGCAGCAAGCATTGAAGAATTCACGATTCCGGAGGAAGTCCGTGCTCGACATATCTTGTTTCGTCTGCCGCCGGAACCCGACGAAGAGACGATTGCTGAGACAAGTAGCGTTGCTCAGGAGATCCTTAGCAAGATTCGTAACGGTGCTGATTTCTCAACGCTTGCCGAAGAGAACTCTGATGATACGGCAACCGCTGCGTCTGGCGGAGACCTCGGATGGTTTCGCCGTGGTCGCATGACCCCGGAATTCGAGGAAGTAGCTTTTTCCCTGGAAATTGATGAGACATCGGACATCGTACAGACGTCGTTTGGACTCCACATTATCCGTTTGGATGGTAGCCGTCCGGAGCAGGTCCGGCCTTTCGAAGAGGTTCGATCCCAACTTGACCAGCGTATTACGTTTGAGCGTTCCGAGGAGATTGCAGACCAGCGTGCTGAAGAGCTAAGGGTCGAGGTACTTCGGCGCACGAACTTTGAAGATCTCGCTGCCCAGTTCGGTTTGGAACTTCGTGCTAGTACCCTGTTCTCACAACTCGAAGGCTTCTCCGAGGTGCTCTCGCCAGAGTTTACTCGCCAGGTATTTCTCGCTGGGCGAGATCGAGTTTCCGAACCGATTCGGTTTGGTAATGGACACGTAATTTTCCGCGTCGACGAAATCGTTGAGTCACATGAGCCGGAGTTGGCTGAGGTTGAGGACGCTGTTCGCAGTGACCTCATCAGTGAGCTCGCCGAAGAGCGTGCCGCCGAGGTGGCAGATGAATTCGCTGCGCGACTTGAGCAAGGCGAGGGATTCGATGTCCTGGCGGCTGAGATCGCTGCCCCGATCCAGTCAACGGAGCTGATCCAGCGTGACGGAGTTGTTCCTGATTTAGGTCGACAATCGGCGTTGGTACTCGCGGCGTTCGATCACGCACCAGGTGAAGTCGGTGGTCCGGTGAAGGTTGACAGAGGCTACGCTTTGTTTCGCGTTACGGCCCATGTGCAGCCAGACTGGGGGGAGTACGCGACCCAGGGCGATGTGCTGAGGAACGAAATGCTTAACCAGCGACGCAGCGGCCTTTTTGAGTCGCTTGTCCGAGAGTTGCGAGAGCAATACACAGTGGTGACCTATGAGGACGTGACCGCCTCAATCATCAGCTGAAGAGAAGCGCGTACTGTTCTAAAGACTTTTCTGTCAATCGATAGCACCTTTGTTCTCACACTCCATAAGCCACTCATCGATGCGCGCCTTTCTAAAACGCCATTGATTAGCAACTTTAGAGGAAGGGATACTACCCTCACGCGCCATTCGATAAATGGTTGATTTATGTACACGGAGGTACTCAGCAACTTCCTCCAAAGTCATGATAGAGGGATGCTGTTCGATATCCGCCTGTGATGAATCCGTCATTTGCTAGCCCAGTGTTCGTTTCTACTAATTAGTAATCATTACAATCTATAACTGTTGTTCAGCACAATAAATCTGTCTATCAATATAAATTGAATATAAATTAATTATTGGGTCTGATAATGAACACATTTGTTTATTCAATAAAGCGCTTCTTGCGGAGTCAGATGACCCAGAGGAGTCCTGGAATCCCGGAGGAAGCTTGAATTGACTCGATTGATCCCTCACGATAGCTGCCCTAAGATCCGAGTTTTAGTCAACCGAGTGTCGGGAGAGCGAAGGTGAACGCTGAGGAACTATCGGATAGCTTGGTGGCTTGGTTACGGTCGGAAGTCGAGGCGGCTGGCTGCCGCGGCGTGGTGTTTGGACTGTCTGGAGGTGTCGACTCGTCATCGGTTGCGGTGCTGGCGCGAAGGGCATTCCGTGACGAGCATCTTGCTGTCATCATGCCGATCGAATCAGACCCTCGAGATCGAGAAGACGCTTTGCTATTGGGGGAAAAATTTGGTCTCCAGTGTCGTGAAGTCCATTTGAGCCCAGTTTTTGAAGCGTTTGCATCGACGCTAGAAATAGGTTCGGCGGTGGGCGCGCAGGATCTTTCGTTGAATAACATTAAACCTCGCCTCCGCATGACAACGCTTTACTACTTTGCTGGTCGCAATCAGTATCTCGTCGTCGGAACTGGAAATCGCACTGAGCTAACACTGGGATATTTCACTAAGTACGGTGATGGGGGGGTTGACCTTCTCCCCCTCGGGCATCTTGTCAAGCATGAGGTACGGGAACTTGCTGCCCACTTGGGGGTACCCCAATCAATTATCGACAAGCCGCCGACAGCAGGAATGTGGCAGGGCCAGACGGACGAGTCCGAACTCGGATTTTCGTATGATGAACTCGACCGTTACCTCGTTGGAGGGCAGGGTAGTGAAGAGCTTGCGGCGCGTGTCGAAGAACTTCGGCGTGGCAATGCACATAAGCTACGAATCCCTAAACTGCCTCCCGCTTACGGCTCCTAGTTGTCCTAGCTCGCATGATGTCTTCTGAAAGAGTTGAGGGACCGGTGGTAGACCCAAACGTCTACCTGGTCGACTGTTTTCGACTTGCCCGCAAGATTTGGGATGATGGCTACCGGCCCGATTTCTTGATTGCAGTTTGGCGTGGTGGTGCCCAACCAGCAATTGTTATTCAAGAATTGTTTCGTTGGAGAGGGCACAACTCGTACCATACAGCGGTTCAGAAACAATATCGCAAGGGTTCCGCCTCTGGTGACAGCATAGACGTTAAGGGGTTCGACCACGTTTTGGACGTCATGGAGACCAACGACCAATTGCTCCTCGTGGATAACGTCTTTGACGATGGCCAGGACATCTACGAAGTGGTCAGCTACCTTCGACGCAAAGCGAGACGAAACATTCCGGAGGTGCGGGTCGCCACAGTTTACTTTCACCCGGCCCGCCAGTTGTTTGGTGCTGGACCTGATTACTATCTTCACGAGGGCGAGGGTCCGCTTTTGTTGCCCGACCGGTTGAGCAATATTGATAAGGAGGAGACTCTCCTGCTGTATCCCGAACTGCATGGGTTGTTGTACGGCTAAGGCAGTGGTGGAACGATCATGGGATTCGAACGGCATCTTCAAGATGAAATTATGGATTCGCCGGATCTGGACGAGCGGCGCCATCTGATTGCATTGGATGCCCTGCAGCGCATTAACTACTTCTCCGGGACGGTTGGGCAAGTTTGGTCCGATATTCAGCCAACTGTGGTCCGATACCATGACCGCCGAATTACTCTCCTCGATCTGGCTTGTGGGGGTGGGGACGTTGCGCTGGGGTTGGAAGCCGAAGGGCGCAAGCAGGGATTTGACGTGCAAGTGGTCGGTTGTGACGCGAGTCCAGTGGCGATCCGAAGGGCCCGGCGGCAAGCACAACAGTTAGGTTCTAAGGCGCGATTTTCTTGTCTTGATGTGCTCCAAGACCCACTGCCAACAGGGGCCGACATCGTCTTCTCAACACTCTTTCTACATCATCTTTCAGAAGACCAAGCAGTCAACTTTTTGCGCCGGATGGCTGCTGCTGCAAGTCGACTAGTAGTTGTGCTTGATCTAGAACGCACGCGACAGGGTTACCTGCTTGCATACGCAGGAGTTCGTCTGCTGACAACTTCTGATGTCGCCCGATTTGATGGCCCAGCTTCAGTACGCGCGGCATTCACTCGAGAAGAAGCACAAGCTCTAGCTCGAAGTGCTGGACTGGATATGGTTGTGAGAGGTTGCTGGTTGCAGCGTTATAGCCTGACTTGGGCTAAATCGTGATCGGCTTTCCGGGCAAAGATGAACGGCAAAGATCCGGGTGTCTATGGGATGTCGTTGTTGTTGGCGCTGGGCCTGCAGGTGCGGTGGTAGCTCGCGAGCTTGCACTAGCCGGGACAACTGTTCTGCTTGTTGATCGGCGACGTTTTCCACGAAACAAGGTCTGCGGTGGTTGTCTTAGCGCCCGCACAGTAGAGCAGCTCGGCCAGCTTGGACTGGACAAAGCCGTCAACCAATTGGGTGGCAAGGCTCTGCACCGATTGAAGTTGGGTGGCTGGGGACATTTGGTGAGCTTGCCGCTTCCTGGGGGAATTTCTATATCGCGGTCGGCTCTAGATGCGACGCTGGTCAATTCGGCGCTTGCTGCCGGCGTTGAATTCCGATCACTTTGCCATGCAGAAATGGGCGAAGCATACGATGGGTTCCGATCTGTGATACTGAGGTCCCGAACTAAGCTTGAGGTGATGGCATCACTTGTTATTGATGCTTCTGGCCTTGGTGATTCGTTAGTTTTTGACTCCGAGCCCGAGCGTGTCGACAGCGCCAACAGCCACCGTATCGGTTGTAGCGCGATCTTGGACCATAGTGGTGACAGGTACGAGAGTGGGACTATCCACATGGCGATCGGAATGGGGGGTTATGTTGGCGTGGTACGCGTGGAGGGGGACCGTTTAAATGTTGCTGCGGCGCTTGATCCAGATCTCATTCGGCTTCATGGTGTCGGGGTGGCAGTTAGTTACGTCCTCGATGCAGCCTGTTTCGAACCGATCCAAGGGTTAGATTCCGTCCCCTGGAAGGGCACCCCACCGATGATGCAGGAGCCGAAGTGGCTTGCCAAGGAGCGCCTTTTTGCAATCGGGGATGCTTCAGGTTACGTGGAGCCATTCACTGGAGAAGGGATTGGTTGGGCAATCCACTCGGCAACGCTTCTAGCGCCGCTCGCTTTGAAAGCGATAAAGAGTTGGAATCCAAGTATGGCTGCTGATTGGGTGTCACTACGTCGAGGCGAACTAGCACGGGCTCAGCGAGATTGTCGATGGTTTGCTTGGGCACTTCGTCACCCGTTTATTGCTCGCGGTGTGTTGCGAAGCATCGAGAGTATGCCCGTTCTTGGTGGACCTCTTGTCCGGCGGTTACACGGCTCAACAGTATCGGGTGCGAAGACGACATGGCCTTAAGGATTGTCGGTATCGGCACTGCGGTTCCTAAGTATTCAATTTCGCAGGCCGACGCAGCGGAGGCGAGCAAGCGGTTCTGTTATGCCGCCGATGAACAGCTGCGTCTTATTCCGGCTCTCTATCGACGGTCTGGGGTAAGCAGGAGACACAGTGTTCTCTTGGAAGCTCCTGCTGGGGATCCTTTTGAACGCCAGTCGTTCTATTCGAAAGTAACTGGCGAGAGTGATAGTGGGCCGACAACGTTGGATCGTATGAATATCTATGAGCGAGAGGCTCCACCCTTGGCTTTGCATGCAGCACGAGAAGCTGTCGCTGACGCCGGTGTTGATCCAACGAGTATCACCCACGTCGTGACGGTTTCGTGCACAGGGTTCCATGCCCCAGGCATTGACGCCTCGCTTATTGAAGATCTTGGGTTGCGGCGCAGAGTGGAGCGTACCCATGTTGGTTTCATGGGTTGTCATGGGGCACTCAACGGCATTCGTGTAGCCTCGTCGTTTGGCCAGGAGAATTCCAATACCCGTACCCTGATTTGTGCGGTGGAGCTTTGCACACTACATTTTTTTTACGGTTGGCAACCTGAAAAAATCGTTGCCAATTCATTGTTTGCCGATGGAGCTGCCGCAGTGGTTGGTATTGGAGGCACACCGGCAAGCGGGGCCTCTGATTGGATTGCGACTGGGAACGGGACACTCTTGATTCCGGATTCCCAAGAGGCCATGACGTGGAAAATTGGCAACCACGGTTTTCACATGACTTTGTCGCCACAGGTGCCTCAACTGATCCGTGAAAACGTGCAGGATTGGCTGATCGAATGGCTGGGGGAGCATTCTCTTTCGATCGAGGACGTAGCGACTTGGGCTGTTCACCCTGGTGGCCCGCGCATCTTGAACGCTTTTGGGGAGGCCATTGGTTTGGACAAAGGGGCGATGGATGTTTCCCGCGAGATCCTCGCGCAGTTTGGCAACATGTCGTCGGCGACCCTTCTATTCATTCTTCAGCGACTCCGTCACGCTGGGGCCCCACGTCCTTGTGTCGCAGTGGGTTTCGGACCCGGAATGGTGGTCGAAACCTTGTTGCTACGATAAATGGTCAATGGTAACTAGAACAAGGGCGTTTTCATTACGGATCTTGGGTACGGAGGGTGACAGCTTTCAATACCCCCCCAGCAGGTAACGGACGGTGAAATAGGCCGACACTATTAGGGCTGAATAACCAGCAACAGGGGGTGTTGGGAAGATCAGCGCGAGAAGGCCGCTACTGTAGGCAAGGAGTACGATCGTTGCGACGGCTAGCTCAGGGCGCAGGCGACGATCTCTCAGCGCTCGTTTAGCATCTTTGAAGAGTGGTTCGCCGACCATGAAGAGCACTGGGAAAGCAAGCATCGCCATGGCTAAGCGTTGGGTGAGTGGGTCCGGCCATGGCGCTCCAAAGGCAGAGGCTGCCGTGAGCATCAAGATAATTGGTAGCGTCAGAAGCCAGAGCCAAAAGAGACGGCCTTGCTCTTCGCGTCGGCGACCTCTTGTGCGAGCCACGGGAGAGTGAGCTTAATTCCCCGGTCCGGGGGGTTTAGAGACTTTGAACGCCGCCGTCCTCGATCGCGGCAAAGCGTTCCAGGATCTCGGCCTCTTGGTCAGCAGTGAGATATTCCTCCGCGACAAGAAAGAGAATGTGGTCTTCCTTCAAGAGGTGCTCACGGATCAGGTGGACTATGTAGAGGCCGTAACCACGCAGCATCTGTGCTGCAAATGTTGCGCCCTTCCCCGATTCAAGATCGCGGCACTCATTGAGGGACTGCTTGAACTTACTGTTCATGATATTGAGATCTTCATGATCAGCGATCCGGGCGTCGATCCTGAGGTTCTCCGGAGTGAAAAATTCCTTCAGAAATGGGAACAAACAGTCCTCTTCTTTCTGATGGTGAATTGCCATCTCGCTATCAATATAGCTCGCTACTGACTCGATACGATCCAGGACTTCGGGGGTTGGTCCCCGGTCTCCGAGCTGCCGCAGCGCTCCGGAGAGCACATTTAGTTGCTCATCTATCTGGCGATGTTCTGCGCGGAGAATTTCTGTTGGGCTTAGCGGGATGGCCTTGGGGCTGAACTTGGAAGCATCAGGCATAAGAAAGAAGTGACGGTGTGGGCGCGATGGGCACCGAAATCCTGAAAGCAATTTCTAGTATAGTCGTCCCGTTCGCTGTCGGCAATCAAGGGTACTTGATGGCGGTAAGATGCAAGGGTAGCGTGGGTGTGTCCCAATAGGCACGCGCTAATCATATACGTGGAGAATCATGGCTCTTTGGAGGGTCAAGCAGGCGGCAGAGTATCTCGGAATTAGACCCAAGACCCTTTACGAGTGGGTTCGTCTCGGGCGCGTACCTTATCGCAAGATTGGTTTTAACGTGCGCTTCGACCCCGAAGAACTTGAGCAATGGATCGAAGGCCAGTCACGAGGTTCCGACTCTGGAGACACTAATGTGCCGCGATCGGAAGCTCCCGATTCCAAGACCCTGTCGAGCCTTGCCATCGACGCGGCGAGAGTTTTGCGTGACCTCGAAAAAGATGTCGGCGCTAGTCTCAGCTTCCCCCAACGTCGCAAACTACTGGAACTAGCAGAGAAATTAGAACAGGCTACGGCCGATTTGGATTCCTGAGTCTCTGTTATGACTATTTTTGTGTATGGCGAGCTCTGCAAGCCTCTTGTTCTCTTAGAGATTCTCGGTCGGGTTCCTAGCTCGGAACCTGCCCTTCTCGATGGATTCTCCCGCAAAGTTAACCCGGAAACTGGATATTTCCACGCCGTTCGCCATCCTACCGATCTAATCTCTGGGCTACTACTCAAAAGTATCAAGATGAAAGAACTCGAGAAGCTGGATTGCTTTGAGAATCTCGAGGGAGGGGAGTACGAACGCATTAAGGCCGACGTGAAAACGCTCAGGTCGTTGACCAAAAAGACCGCCTGGGTCTACGTTGCGACCTAGATAGTGTGCCGAGGAACCGGCATTCTTTGGCAAGTTACTCGGACGAACTATACCCCTGAAGCCTGGTTGAAGTCCGATACTGCCAGTTTTCGTGAGAGGGGAAGCGCCTGACGCTTACACGTTGTCAAGTTTTGCGATGATCTCTCGCATATGCCACTCAACAACTTCGTCGTAGTAGGATTTTATCGAATCCATCGTATCCTGCCGGTCCTCAGGGCCGGTGGCTTCACGGTAGGCTTCGATAGAATGACGAAGCTCGTTGCCCAAGTTCTCCACATCCGAAACGATTTCCGGTCGGTTACACTCCGACCACTCACGAAATTCCTGCCAGCGCGTGATGTAGTTACGCAGCTTCATAAAGAGTCCTAAGAGTCCTATTGACAGTGAATATACCATCGCTCCTAAAAAGTAAAAAGGGCTGGTTAGCTCGTCTGACTGGGGTTTTGGGCATTACTGTCCTTTTCTCCATCAGTGTGTCTGGATGCAGACTGGAACTTGCTGCGGATGCCACTAAGGTGTCTTCCTCAGTCAACGAAGTTCAGGGATTTCTCGATCGGGATCGCGTTCGGCGGGCTCTCGACGAAGCAAGTATTTTGGCTCGTCGGCACGCTAATCCGAGGAGTGATCTAGTGTACGGCTGGGCGCTCTGGCGCAACGGAAATGCTTACAGCGCCGAGTCGCGATTTCGACGAGCTGTGGAAGCCGGATTAGACGAAGGTAACGTCGGGTTGGCAGCAGTCTACGCTAGTGAGGCCAAATGGCCATTAGTTATCGAGCTAGCTACTGGGAAATCTTCAGGTGCAGCTTATGCTCTGCTTGCAAGCGCTGCTTGGGCTGGAGGTAAGGGTGATAATGCAGCGAGTGAGTTACTTGCATGGAACCAAGTAGAACCATCTACAGCTGGGGGACGTGCAGCGGGCGCGATGGCTGTTGCTATCGGGCGATTACAGGGTCCTCCACAGCAGTGGAATGGCGACGCTGCAATCTTGCCGATACGTGAACTTGCCGAGGGCACATGGGTTGTTGAGACCAAGATCGATAGCGAACCTGCTTTGCTGAAGATCGATCTAGCAGTTCGCCAGAGCATTATCTCAGAACGCTTTGCAACAGCAGCAGGTATCGTGGTGGATGGACCCGACAACGTGGCAAGTCGGGGAGTGAGCAACAGATGGCCATCGATGATGTCAGCCCGACAAGCGGCGCTGATGAAACTCGAACTTGGTACGGTCATGGTCCGCAACATCGTCGTAGCAGTCAGTGATCTGGTCGATGGCTTTGATGGAATTCTCGGTGTGGACGTTCTGAGCACCGCACGTTGGAGTTTGAACCTGGCAGATGGTGAGATGATGTTTTCTCCTCCGGAGCAAGCCGTGGCCGCTGATAAGCTCAGTCGTAGCTTTAAAGGGAGCACTATCGCGTGGCTCAGAGCGCGTGTAATACGCGAGGGACTTGGTGCTCAGATATTTCTATTCCCACGCATCGCTAATGAGGTCGTCGCTGCTGGTATTGATCTCGGCCCATTTTCGCGGCTTGATTCCGATATTCTCCCGGCGGCTCCGGGCAGTGGCATTGCAGCTGCCCAGCTCACTTTGGGTGGATGGCGTGGAGATGTACGGTGGTACCCAGCTTCGCTCACTGGTTGGGCGATCGACGGTGGCGTTGCTCCGATAGCGGTGATCGGAGCCACCTCCATTGATTCTTGGACGTTGCACTGGTACCCAGAGACGCAGCAGCTTCGTGTTGACGTCGTGCCTTCGTCGGGCGGTAGCAAGATGGTTCGATGACTCAATGGAGCACGCTTTTTTTGGAATTTCTTTTCGAGCAAAGTGACGATGAGTGACGAGCAAGTATCTCCGAGAGTTGATTCCGCGGCTCGTGTCCACCCGGATGCTCAGCTTGGGTCCGGCGTCACGGTCGCAATGGGTGCGATTGTCGAAGCAGATGTTGTGTTGGGTCAAGGCTCAGAGATTGGGCCTAACGCCATTCTTTATTCCGGGACAGTTGTAGGAGATGAGGTCAAGGTGGGGCCTGGGGCAGTTCTCGGTGGCACGCCGCAGGATCTTAAGTTTCAAGGTGGGGCAAGTGGTGTAGTTATCGGTAATCGGACTGTGGTTCGTGAGTACGTCACCATCCACCGATGCGTTGAATCGGGGGAAAACACCATTGTTGGGAGTGACTGTTTACTGATGGCTACCTCGCATGTTGCCCACGAGTGTGTACTAGGTGATGGCGTCATCCTTGCCAATGGAGTGATGATGGCTGGGCATGCCACGGTTGGTGATGGTGCCTTTCTGTCAGGATATGTCGTCGTACATCAGTTTGCCCGCATCGGCCGACTCGCAATGGTAAGCGGGGCCAGCACGGTGCGTCAGGACATCATTCCGTTCTGCGTCGCGGACGGTCATCCTGCGAGGCCAAAAGGTCTGAATGTCGTCGGAATCCGAAGGGCTGGAACGTCACCGGAACGATTACGTGACCTTAAGCGCGCTTACCGTACTCTATTTGGCCATGACGGTACCCTCGACCGGAGGCTCACCGAGCTTAGTGAAAACTCGCGGGAAGGTGTTTCAGAGGTTAGCGAGCTAGTTGAGTTTGTACGTACCTCAGATCGTGGGATTGCTCGACCCCGCCGCAGGCCTCGTTTATCTTGAGTCGGCTAGAACTCCCAGCTGAGCATCCCGACTACGCGACGCATCCGAAAAAGGCTGTCGATTAAGTCGACACCTTCTAAGTCTAGCTTTACTCGCGCTACGCGCACATCACCACGAAAAGCCAAGTTGCGCTTGATGTAGAAGCGCAAACCTCCGCCTATGTGAACGAACGGGGCGCTCTCCTTGGTTGGCTCAGGGTTGATACCAAGCTTTTCAAGGGCCTCGGCCTTTTCATCTGGAAACTTGGTCGTTGCTTGCAGGAAACCCCCACCCAAAGCGATGTACGGCACGAATTTGGATGTGCGTGCCCCAGCTTGCAGAATAAAGCTGCCCATCACCTGGGTAACAATCCCTCCAGGGCCCAATATCATGCTGGCTTCCGCCTCGAGACCAACACCTGCCTTCGCTCCGAAGAAGTATGCAATTGCTCCCCCGGTTTGGAAGGCACTCTTTCCTGAGAACACTGTTCCCCCAAAGACTGACAAGACTGGCCCCGATGCCGGGTCGATCACCGGCGGCGGATCGCGACGTTCTTCTTCTTGTTGTTGCTCCAGGTTTGTCTCGGTTTCCAGGTGGGCAATCAATGGCACTGAAATGCTGGCGAATCCGGGCACTGCAGGCGTCGATGCTTCTGCTTTCGTTACGATAAATAGAGACAGTGCCAGCGCGCCCAACACCACCGTTGAGTGGACCCTGGTTGTTGTACTAGAGGAATGTCGATGGGCACGCATCAGTAAATAACGGCTGTTCCGGTGGGGAAATTTGCCGTCTGATTGGCCAGCTGAATAATCTCGCCGCCGACGACTGTGGGCAAGGTCCCTTCGAGCACGACGAGCTGAGAAGGTTCAACGCGATCGTCGTAGAGAGCCTCGAGTGTTACGAGTAGTTGAGATCCGGACAAATCGGCAGGAAACGTCAATCCCGCTGGCGCGTTAGCAAGGAAGTCCTCTCCAGGAACCGCTGGTGCTTCCGAGTTCAAAGGCCCACTCCATGGGTTCCTGAGGTCCTTGGTGTTAGTCGTTCTAAAGCGTCCCATCGTGACCGGCATCCCATTAATCACCACGAAATGCTCGTACATATAAATGTTGTTGATATCTGCCAGCGTCATTGTTGGCTGACCATTGGCATCTATTGCCCAAACCCCCGATCCTTCATTGGTGTTTGGACCGTCTGTAGGCGTAAAGACACGGTAACTCCCAGAAGCTTCTTGAATGCCTGCAGGGAAAGGAACAACCAGTGTCGCAATTCCATCTATGAAGGGTCCCTGCAAGATGACGAATTCACTTGGTGCGTCACCGATATCTCCCGTTGGTTCAATAGCTATCAAAATACTGATCGCGCTGAATAGAGACTCACTTGCTGTGAAACGGTCGATCACGCTGCCTTGCGCGTCGACAGGCTGCCCATTGCTATTCACATTAAACGTACCAATGCCGACGCGATCACCTTTTTCGAGCCTAAGCCACGCTGAGTAGATGCCTTGGTCCAGAGGTTGGAGTCTCTCGAATCCCATCGCTACGCCACGAAGATCACCAAGCGCCGCTGGCAGCGGGCGAAACTCGCCCGGCGGATCGCCGCATGCTGGTACCAGTAGAAGCAGTAACAAGATGATGAAAAAGACCGGCTTCATTCTGCAGCGGTGCTCCCTTCCAAAATCGTGAGCATGAGTTCGTAGAGGACTTGTCGATCACTGAGTCCTTGGACTTCGCCACTTTGCCAGGCTCCAATTACTCGGTCATCTGAGACGGATTCATTTTTCAACCAGGATCGACAGTCTTCCCATGTGGGCAGCCAGACGAAATTTTCGATCAATTCATCCACACCCCCGACCATGACCTCAAAGGTGTTGGTGCTGTGAATTAGAAAGACCCCTGCTTGAAAAGGAGACCCAGCGTGCATTAGTCCGTTGATGTCGAATACATATTGTCCGGGCTCAGCTTTCCAGTTGAGTCCCGCCGCGCGCATTTTCATCGCGGTGTTAATTTCGGATTCACTAAAACGCACTCTGATCCTCTAAGGCGTTATCAAGGTTTCCTGCTCGAGTCTCCGAAAAGTCTACCTGTTCAGTGCCCACTTCGCTTGGCGTACGCTGTGGAGTCATAAACATCGGCGTTGACGCAGTTCGGCGCTCGATCGCCCTGCAACATAGCAATGGCATTGGTGGCCGCCATGGTTGCCATCTTGTCCCGCGTGCCACGGCTGGCGCTGCCAAGATGGGGCAACAACACAGCGTTTTTACACTCTGCAAGTCCTTGCACCATTTTCGGTTCCCGCTCGTACACATCTAGTCCGGCTCCAGCAATCTCACCTTCGTTAAGGGCAACAACTAGCGCTGCCTCGTCGATGATTGGGCCCCGTGCCGCGTTCAGAATATATGCGGTAGGTTTCATCTTCTCGAATTCTGCGGTGCTAATCAGATGCCGAGTTTCGTTTGACAAAAGTGTGTGGATGGAGACGAAGTCGCTTTTGGCCAGTAGCTGGTCGAGATCAGCCCACTCCGCCTGATCATCGGCTTCGATTGCCTCGCGCGCATACGGGTCGTAGGCTAGTACACGCATGTCGAATCCCATTGCCCGACGTGTAACCGCCTGGCCGATACGGCCGAAACCAACCACTCCGAGAATTTTTTCTCGGCCATCTCCACCCGGTGAAGTGTCTTCGCCGAGCAAAAGATTAGGTCCCCAAAGCTTGTAGTTATTGCCCCGCATGTACTCGTCACCGGTGACGATATTGCGTGACACTGATAGCAGGAGTGCCCAAGTGAGGTCGGCCGTCGTGTCGGTGAGCACGCCGGGTGTATTGCTCACAGGAATCCCGAGTTCGGTTGCTACACCAACGTCGATGTTGTCGTATCCGACAGCAAACTGGGCGATTCCGCGTAAAGAGGGGTTAGCTTCCATGACTGCGCGGTTAACCGGTTCCGTTAAGAGCGAGAGGAGCACGTCGGCCCACTGGGCACCCTCGACGACCTCATCTTGGCTCGGCCCCTCGTCTTCCTCGCCTGGCCACACCCGCGTTTCAACCCCGGCTTCCTCTAGGATATTAAGTCCTGCGTCGCGAATTCGGCGAGTAACGAACACCTTTCCAAGGCTCAAAGCTGTCTCCCTTCAAGTCTCCCGGCGGCTGAGACAAGGCATCCGGGGCGGTCTCCGTAGTTCAGGAGGGGACCCCTGAGGCGACGAAATCCGCGAACCCAGCGACATCGTTGACTGCAGCTTCCAGGCGAGATAAACCCTCGCGGAGTTGTTCTATATCGGCGGCAGTGCTCAGCCGCAAGTAGTGTTCGCCTTCGCTGCCGATGCGGCAAAACGAAGGCCGGTCCATGGTGGCGACACCATATTTGTATAACGCGAACATCTGGAGGATCGTGGACGGACTCGACTTTTTCTGTTTTTCTACAGACAGGTTGTTGAAAGCCTCGATAGCCCCGATTGACTCACAGGCTTCCGCGATGTTCGGGAAAACGTAAAAGGCACCCTTCGGCATAACACAGGTGATTCCTGGGATTTTATTGAGCGTTTGCACGACAAATTTGCGACGTTCGTCAAAAGCGCTAACCATCTTTTCGATGGCAGCGACGCTCTCCGGACTTTCGAGGGCGACCCGCCCGGCTTCCTGCACAAACGGTGGGGTACACGAAATGGTATTGATGTTGAAGTTCTTAAAAACCTCTGCCTCTTCGACTGTCGGTAGTACTACATATCCGAGCCGCCACCCCGTCATGGCGAAGGATTTAGAATGGCCGGAAGCGATCAGCGTCTTTTCTTCCATTCCAGGAAAGCTAGCTATGCTGGCATGCTTTAAGCCGTCGAAGATGATGTTCTCGTAGATTTCGTCGGAGTATATGCGGACATCGGCAGGTGCTTTTTCACGAACCACTTCGGCCATCTCTGACAAGCCTTCAGCCTCGATAAGGCCGCCCGTTGGATTGGCTGGAGAATTCAGGATAATCACCTTGGTTTTATCCGTGATTAGCTTGGATAGATTATCTGCTGTCATTGCAAAGACATTAGATTCCCGCAGCCGCATAGGCACTGTCTTTGCCCCTACGAACGTCACCCAGGACTCGTAGATTGGGAAGCCTGGACTTGGGTAGATAACCTCATCGCCAGCGTTCACGTAGGCTAGCATCGTGTAGGCGATTGATGGCTTACCACCCGGATGAACGACCACGCGGCGAAAATCGACGTCGAGTCCTCGCGTCTCACTTACCTGCTGAGCGATAGCTTTACGCAAACTCTCGAGGCCGGCAGGAGGGCAGTAGTGTCCGTTGCCGTTGTCGATCTGTGTCTTCGCCTCGGCAGCAACGTGTATGGGAGCGTCAAAATCAGGTTCCCCCATGTTCAGTTTGACCACCATCTGCCCAGTCGCTTCGACGCGGGCGATGTGATCACCAACCTTGAAGGCATTTTCGGTACCAAGCCGCTGCAACCGGTCAGCGAACACGGTTATCCCTCTCTGAAATCTGTGGAAAAAACAAACAGCTGAATTGGCGGAGCCGCCACATTAGAGAAAACACTAGTGTTTTGTCCACAGTGTATCAGGCGTAACACCCTCTCTCGTAGAGTATCGAGACAAGAAAAAGTTCCAAAGAGTGGCCCACGAGCCACTGTTGTGAAACCCGTGAGCCACGAGAACAGGCGGTCCTCCCTACAGAGTGGAGGCGTTGGCGGGGGAAAACGCCTTATCGTCCTGAAGGTTTACAGCCTGCCATTCGAATTTAACCAGACAGTGTCTAGCTGACCTCGGAGCGTACTTTAAACAAGTCTGTTTGTAAGTATCAAATCTATTCCGAATGGCGCGAAATGACCCTAGTTCAGGGTTTCCAGGGACGACCAACTGGGAGTAGAAGCGTTCCTTCTAGGATGGGATCAGGACGGAGGAAAAAGCCCGATGCCGAATTTGAAAACCAATAGCCCTCCCCAATATGAAGTTACGATCAGAGCCGCAAGCCCAATGAAGGTTAGGGTCCAGTAGGCGTCCCGGTAACGTTCTGGGAAACCGCTTGGATTATTTGCCCGCCAAAGGGAGCAGACTGCGAAACACACCAGGGTCGCGATCCCAAGGTTCCGGTGTAATTCGATGGTTTCGGTTACCATCGTAGGAGCATCCGCAGGAGCAGCGGTGTAACCAGAGACTACTGAGAGAGCCGCTGCCACGGTGCCAATCATTAGTGTCCACCAAGCGACGATTCTCAGGTCGCGTTCATTGACCACTGAGGCGAGCAGATCAAACCCAACCGATACAGCGAGCAGGGCAATGGCGAAGTCGACAATGATAGGGTGCGGGACCATAAGGTCGCCCATGCTATCGAAGTTTGCTGGAACATGCCTACTGACAAGGATAATCTCCAACCATGTTAGGTGTGGGCAAGGGAATCGTGGTGATTGCCGTCGTTATGATTTTCATCGTCGTGGCGAACGCTCTCTACGTGATTCGTCGAAGGCCTAGGGGAGATACCGAGCAATGAATTCGTGGGTTAGTGCCCACGCGATCCCGCTTACCGCCTTGGCGATTTATCTGGCTGTGATCGTAGCGCACGCTTGGCACGGTCATCGATCGACGCGGGGCACCTCAGACTATTATGTTGGTGGACGCTCGATGGGTGGCTTGGTCATTGGCCTGTCATTCTACGCCACGTACTTCTCGACCAATAGTTTTATCGGGTTCGCTGGTGAGTCCTATGATCTTGGATTCGCCTGGATGGCGATGGGCTTGGTATTGCTATTGTGCGCGGTGGTCTCTTGGCACGTCGTCGCACCCCGCCTACGGCTTGCTACCGAGAAACTCGGAACGTTGACGTTTGCTGGGTTCCTTGGTGCGTATTATCAGTCGTCGGGTGTTCGTATAGCTGCTGCCGGGGTCATCTTGGTCTCATCTATCTTTTATATGACCGCCGTTTTCAAGGGAATTGGCGGGACGATGCAAGCTTATCTGAGCGTACCTTATGAAGTTGGTGTTGGCCTTGTCTTTGTCATCGTAGTTGCATACACGGTTTTTGGCGGCTTTATTTCGGTGGTCCATACCGATGCTATTCAGGGGACCCTGATGTTGTTGGGTAGTCTCTATCTTCTGATCAACGTGCTTCGGGCGGGAGGTGGCTGGACGGCTCTTATCGAACGCGTTGCTACTACTCCAGGGGTTGCTCCCGATGGCCGTCCACTCGGCGATGCCCTTCTAGCAAGTACTGGAACTATGCCTTGGGCACTGTTGCTCGGTGTTGCCTTCGCTGGTGGCGCGAAGTTTCTCGTCGAACCACGTCAGGTAACAAGATTTTTTGCCCTTAGAGATGACCGAGCGTTACGCATTGGAATGATCGTGGCACCTGCTGCCATTGGTTTTTCGTACCTCTGCCTGTTGCCGCTTGGGGTTCTCGCGCGCGGGTTGCTGGCTGAAGGTTCGGTTGCAGAGACCGATGCCGTTATACCGGCGCTGTTAACTGATCCGCAGGTGACCGGGCAGGTTGCCGCGGCAGTGATTCTTACTGCGTTGTTAGGGGCCGCCATGTCTTCGATCGACTCGGTCCTGCTGGTCCTGGCCGGTGCATTTCAGCGAGATGTTGTCGAAGTGTTCATGGGCGAATTTGAGGATGCAAGGTCGTTGCGCTTCACCCGTATTCAAGTGGTCTTGTTTGCTACGGTCACTGCCATAGTTGCCTTAAGACCACCGGGCGACATTCTTTCATTGACGATTTTTTCCGGCAGCCTTTACGCAGCTTGCTTCGCGGCACCCTTGTTCGCGGCACTTTTCCGCTGGCGAGGGTCTCCAGTGAGTGCACTCGGCGCGATGCTAATAGGCGGCGTGGTGGTTGTCTCATGGTCGACTTTGACGTCGGGAGTCAGCCCGTTGTCGTCAATCCACCCAGTGTTTGCATCAGTGACCGCATCGTTTGCCGCGTACGCAGCGCTCTCGCGGTTGCACAGTGGTGCCGGCCCCGGCCAGGCAGCCGCGACCATCGGGGCCCACTCAACGTAGAGCTCATAGAGCCGCTTGCTCTCCCTGAGAAGACAGACTGATGACTGACCAGGAAGCACGCGGTGCGTGGAGCTCGAAGGCCGGATTTCTTCTGGCCGCCGCTGGTACGCTCCTGTTTTACTGGTCTTCTGATGAGGCGCTAGTTAGAATTGCCTCTGCCTTCGGTGGGTCGGCGACCTTGAAGACCCCCAATGCGTTACCAGATTGGCTCGCAACGGTTATATACGCGTAGTCGACGTTGACGCCGGCTTTGGCGAGTTGCAACGCAACCTTCCCTAGTGCGCCGGGCTGATCAGGGAACTCGATGCCGAGTACATCGACGATTGAGAAAGGCAACTCAACTTGCTTTAGTGCATCGGTTGCCCCGTCCACATCGTCGACAATCATACGGACGACACCATACTCGCTAGTTTCCGAAGTGGTCATCGCCCGCAAGTTCACACCTTGTTCTTCGAGTGTATTGCATAGCGTTGCAAGGCGGCCGGGTATGTTCTCCAGGAAGACCGTGATTTGTTTCATTATTGCCATATCGGTGTTCCCCCTGATGCTACGTCAGCTTTGCAAGACGGCTTGCTGCCGCCTCCAAGGTTTTCCTACGCTTACAGAAAGCAAATCGAACTTGCTGGGAACCACGCTCCGCTTCGCTATAGAAAGATGAACCGGGGACAACTGCAACGCCGATCTTCTCGACCAAGAAGTCAGCAAAAGCGACATCATTGGGGTAACCGAAGGCACTGATGCTAGCCATAACGTAGTAGGAGCCATCGGGGACAGTAAAGCCGAACCCAGTTTTATCGAGTGCTTGGCAGAGGAGGTCGCGGCGGGCACGGTAATCGTCGGCAAGCTCCTGGTAATAACTGTCAGGTAGTGACAGGGCAATTGCACCTGCCTCTTGAAGCGGTGCAGCCGCGCCAACGGTAAGGAAGTCATGCACCTTACGGATTGCTTCGGTAATCGTTGGCTCAGCAATTGTCCATCCGACTCTCCAGCCGGTTACTGAATAGGATTTTGACATCCCGTTGATTACCACGGTTCGATCACGCATCCCTTCGATAGTCATTAGCGAGTGGTGTGCCAGCGGTGCGTCCGGTTCACCGTAGATGATTTGGTCGTAGATTTCGTCCGTGATCGCAATAACATCATACTGTCGACACAACCGAGCAATCTCTTTAAGTTCCGGAAGAGAAAACACTTTGCCTGTTGGGTTATTAGGTGTGTTGATGATCACTGCTTTGGTGTTGTCATTGAAAGCTGCTTCGAGCTCGCTAATGTCCATCGCCCAATTCGGTGGCTTGAGAGATACATATCGTGGTGTGGCACCCGAGAGGACCGAATCCGGGCCATAGTTTTCGTAAAAAGGTTCGAAGACGACCACTTCATCGCCTGGGTTCACGAGCGCCAGTAACGTTGCGATCATTGCTTCGGTTGCCCCACAAGTCACTGTCAGTTCTCGCTCAGAGTCGATTTGGAGCCCGGTTTGTTCGCCAAACTTAGCGACAATCGCATCGCGGATGCTTTTTGAACCCCAGGTGATTGCGTACTGGTTGATGTCGGCATTAATAGCGTCTATGGCCGCCTGCTTTACGACCGCTGGAGCCGCAAAGTCAGGGAACCCCTGAGACAGATTGATGGCGTTGTTGATCATCGCCTTTCGGGTCATTTCCCGGATAACTGACTCAGTGAAGGACTCGGCTTTTTCCGATAGCCGGTGGTGTTTGGCGACGCGCTCAAGGGGATCGATCAATTGTTCTTCCCAGTTGGGAGGGCTAGTAAGTCGTGGATTGCTAACAGTGCCACTCGGTGGCCGCACACGCTAGCTCTCTCCCTCGACCCTTCGGCCTTGCCGTTGGCATGGGGATTGGATAATCAACACAGCAACGGTACCTAGCTGCCGAGACCCCGTTCCACTTCCGCAGCAACCGTCGCCGCGAGTTCACTGCATTCTTCTAGTAGGCGGGTCAAAGTTGCGTGCG
>Ga0187827_10003093_pt1 | contig 21950 bp, 22 predicted proteins | sample ETNtaG_39_FD_167969 | JGI IMG/M metagenome (GOLD analysis project Ga0187827, IMG submission 167969) | Marine microbial and viral communities from oxygen minimum zone, Eastern Pacific Ocean - ETNP2014_SV_150_PacBio MetaG (Illumina Assembly) | ecosystem: Environmental > Aquatic > Marine > Hypoxic... | reverse complement strand
ACGCGCTGGCCAAAGGCGCTGAAGTCCGTCTCAGGGCTTGGCGTTCGCTGGGCCGTTGCGCCGCTGCCGTTGCTGCCGGCGAGCCGCGCCCTGTCTGCCAGCCAATCGGGCATTTCGGCGGCGTCAAATTCGCCAAACGGCGTGCCGTCGAACCAACTATATTTGGTGCCGCTTGGGTGATCTGACGGCGGCAGCAAGACGTAGCCGCCCTGGCCGCGAACATCGACCTTGTCGGCGATGGCGGATGCTGAATTTCTGATGGGTTCATCGAACGGGTTGGCGTCAAAGAACAGATGCACCCCGCCGCCGCCCGTGACGGCTCGCAGGGTATGGGGTATCTCGCCGTGTTCAGCCTTCAGAGCCAGCAGATTGTCGGCACCGACGCAGCGCCCGTCTTCGGCGTCCAGATCGACGACATTGACGCCGGTCGTCTGGCTCCCCGTGGCGCAGGCGATTGCGCACCCTTTATACTGTCCGCTCCACCATCCGGCGACCTCGTCGCGGCTGGGCAGGGTCTGTTGAAATCTTGCCCACGGAAATACAGGGTCTTTCTCGCCGCGCTTGATGGGAAAGACCGACCAGCCCGCCTCGCGGTAACGCAAAGCCCAATCCAGCAGTTCCTGTTCGCGGTCTGTCAGTGATGTGGTCATGGCTTCGCCTTGCCACGATAGGGATCACCGCCCAGCCGGAACGGCCACAACGGACACGGAATGGCTTCGCAGCGCCGCACTTCGGACGGCTCGCCGCCGCAGCAGTCGATGCAGCGGCGCCGGATGGCATCGCGGCGACCCAGCTTAGAGGGGTATTTTCCACCCTGATCCATCAGGGCATACATGGCCTCGGTAACGGCCTGAAGGTCAGCTTGACCCATCTTAGAGGGGTCAAGCGAGGCAAGGCGGACGCGTTCAGTCATGACCTCCCCCCGTGCAAGGGCTGACGGCTTCGGTACGGGGATGGAAGACATTACGCGGTAGTCTCAACTCCCGCCGACCTATAATCGGAAAGCCATGCCGACAGGTCCTCCGTCGCAATAAGCGTTCGGGTTCCGACCTTGAAGGTTTTAAGCCTTCCAGCTTTGATTTCTTGGTAAAGTTTAGACCGGCCAACCGACGTTGCTTTAACGGCTTGGCTGATGCCGTAAGCAAGGCGGTCATTAATGTCTTTCTGCATTTGTAGGTACTCCATCGGATAACGACAGAGCCATTAGATCTGGGAGGAAATGCAGACGGAATTAATTCCTTTCAGATCACGGTAATTTATTTTGGGTCAGAGAGCGCCAGCCCCGCAGGAGTTCGCTTACGTTGGCGTCCCAGTTTTCAATGTCATTTTCATGTTGATGCATCAAGAATGCGTCCCAAGCGACTTTCGCAAAACGGTCCGATCTTGCTTCGAGATATTTTTTTCGGACGGTCTCTGCGGGATCAGGGTCTCGGTTGTCGCCTTCAACGCAATCGATGAACTCCGCCCAACATGGTTTCGTTGCTACGGCTGCGTACTTATCCCGCCCAACCGATATTTCCGCCGCACGTCTTACGTCAACATACAAATAGGCTTTGGCCATCAGGTCCCATTTTACTGGGCGGCCCTTTGGCTTTACCTCTTTAAACCCGCCAACATACTCGCGTGCCAGCGCCAGGGCCAAAGATCGGTGGTCGCCGGTAGCTAGTCCATAATGTTCCGATAGCTGATTGAGTTTGGTTGTTTCGATTTCTATGCGCTCGCGGACAACCTCGTTGCGTTTGTCATCGCTCATTAAGAGCCCTATGCGCAGGGGTTCCAGAGGTTCGTCGAGGGCACCACCATATTTTCTTTTCTTTGCCATGGGTCAATCCACTGCCATCCGGATCGGCGTCACGTTTCCGCGTCGATTAGGATTAGTGGCCAGGAATTCCGCCCAGCTGTCCATGACTTCGCGACGCCTTACCAGATGGTCGGTGCGGGCGTATGCGGCCTCCACGGCGTTCCTGACGACGTGGGCAAGGCAGGCTTCGGCAACCTCACGCGGCGTATTGGTGGCCTCCGCGCACCAGTCGCGAAATGCGGACCTGAAGCCATGTACAGTGATGGGCAGCTCAGCCCGCCGGATCGGCATCATCAAGGCCATGTCCGAAAGCGGGCGGCCTGGCTTCTGCCCCTCGAACACATATGCCTTGCTTCCGGTCGTACACCGGAAGGTGCCCATGCGGTCCAATATGTCCATGGCGCGTCCCGACAACGGCACCCGGTGTGCCCGGCCCCCCTTCATCCTCTTCGCCGGAACCAGCCATACCCGGTCATCCAGATCGAACTCTGACCAGGTCGCTCCCCGGACCTCGCCAGACCGGGCCGCCGTCAGGATGAGGAACTCAGTGGCCAACAGGACAGACTCGGTCGCCTTCAATATACTAGTCATATCGGCAATGAAGCCGGGAACCTGCTGCCACGGCATCGCGGCGAAGTGACCCTTAATTTTGGGTTGCTTTGGTAGGCCGCGTGAGACGGAGCGCATTGGGGCCTCGGCCTCCCGCCAGCCTTTTGCGTGGGCGACGTCCAATACGGTGCCTATGCGCTGCCGCACCCGGCGGGCCGTCTCCGGGATATTCAGCCAAATCTCTGCCAGGACGTCGCGAACCATGGGGCCGTCAATCTGATTGATGGGCAGGTCACCAAGATGGGGAAATACATAGGTCTCCAGCGTCGTGAGCCACTGTTGCGCATGCTTGGGGTTTTTCCACGACGTCCGGTGCTCTTGATGGACCATGACCGCTGCCTCGCGGAATGTTGGCATGGTGGCTCTGGCGCGGCGCTTCTCAGCTACGGGGTCCTCGCCCCGGCGGATTGCGCGGCGCATATCTTCCGCTGCCTCGCGGGCCTCTGATAGGCTCACCTTGGTGCCGGACCCCAGTCCTAGGTCGCGGCGCTTGCCGTTCGACTGGATGCGAAGAACCCATTTGCGCGACCCTGAGTTCGAAACCATAAGATACAGGCCGCTCCCATCACCGTGCCTGCCTGGGCCAGCCTTCTTCACGCCTAATGCCGTCAACTTGCTCATGGAGCCTCCGCCGGATTGCGGTCCCACATTTAGTCCCACACAATGTCACGGCTTTGGGCGAACGTCAATGAATGGGAATGAACAGTAATTGGCAAATATCAGGCTTTTATGCATAATATATTGGACACTAACGGACGGCGGAGAATATATGTTATGCAGACACCCCCTCCGCCAATTACCGTGGATTTACAAGGCTCATCACTCCTAACTGAGTATGGAGGCCTGCTTTGGAAATCGTTCGTACATACAAATTCTGACTAATGCCAACGCTAGAACAGGCGGAGCGGCTGAATTCGTGGTGCGCCGGGATCCGCCGGGTCTACACCGCAGCCCTAGAGCAGAGGCTGATGTATGGCCGCATAAACTACACCCGAAAGCTGGGCGGCGAAGCCCTCCGAGACCACAGCAAGGAACGTGACTATACCCAGCGCCGGGGTAGGCAAATTGACACGCGCCGGGCTGATTTACTGCAGAATTCGACCATCCAGAAACGAATAAGCGACGGCAAGATTGATCCGATGACACTCGAATGCCCGGTTAACCCTCAACCATCAGCGGCCAGGTCATCCTGATCGGCGGCGTTGTAATTCTCGTCGTACCACCAGTTGATATATTCATCGTAGGTAATGGTCGGATATCGCGGCGGATTATCCTGGCTGCAACAAGTGGGCAGGCAGGTGATCCGGGTATCCAAATGGGGCCCGAAGAAATAGGGGATGGCGTAGCGCGCCTGATCCTCGGGCGGCACCACCCTGTGGGGCGTCGATCTGAAACGACCATTGGTCCAGCGGTGCAGCATGTCACCGGTGTTCACCACGAATGATCCGGGCAGGTAAGGTACATCCCACCATTCGCCCGAGGCCATCTTAATCTGCAATCCAGGTACTCCCGATTGCGCCAGAAAGGTCATGAAATTGGCATCCGTATGGGGTGCGAACCCGAATTGGTCCGGTTTCCGCTCTACCATTGGATAGTGCGACAGCCGGAACGAAAACTGACTTTCGGCAAAGGCCACATCGAACGTATCGCTGGGCAGCTCCAGGGCCAGGGCCACGACCGGCAGCAGACGCCGGCCCAGGGCGTCGACGGTTTCGGTATAGGCCAGGAGATCTTTGCGAAATCCCGGCAGATCCGCCGGCCATTCATTAGGCCCGGCAAAACGTCGGCTGGCCAGGGGATCGTCCGCCGTGCGCTCGCGCTTTATAAAGAAGGATTCGTTCATGTCCGGCAGCGCATTCTCGCTGACCCAACTGGTACGGACGCCATAACGGGCCATGGCCATATAGCCATTATTGTGCGCGTTCATCAAAACCGCCCGCTTGGCCGCCATGCCCTGGTCATGAAACCGCTTGGCCTGGGCGAAAGTCCGGTCAATCAGATCTTGCGGCACGCCGTGATTAACGATGACGAGAAACCCAATGTCCTCCAACGCCGCGCGCAAGGCCGGCGCGATTTCCGCCGCGCCCTCCCGGCTGCCGTCCGCCAGGGGTGCGAGATCAATCAAGGGAATGGGGTTGGCGGAAACCACCTCCATCGAAGCGTACCTTTGTGCCGTGCCTGTATGAACGGGCTACAATCATAGACCGGACACGGATTACGTCAAACGCTGACTTTGGATAGCGCCCATGGCGTCCACACTGCCTGCACTCGATCTCGACCAGATCGGAGGGGAAGTCTTTAATGGTTAGTGAGCCCATGCTCGATCATTTCTCGCGTTCGGAACTAGCCTGTCCGACGACGGACCAGGTGCGTCTTGCCGTTGGATTTGGCGAGGCCCTGGAACGCCTGCGCGTCGAACTGGATGAACCAGTATATCTCAACAGTGCCTGCCGGTCGCCTACGCATTACGCCGAAGCGGCCGACCGAGATAGTTCCTTGCAGCCTCACAGGGGCCGCAGATCGTAGCCGAGGCGGGGGAAGTGTACGGCCACAGTTCCAACCCGAGGGTCTTCCCGACTGATCGCGATTTCGCCGGCATCAAGGAAGATTAGCTTTCCCTCGACCGGGTCCCGTCCGTAGTCATCGGCGCGAATTCGCACCATAGTTCCTAAGCCAGGATCTTCATCGAAGCACATCGGCTCTCTCGGTGCCTTGGGGACCGCGTCCGTTGCGATGCCGAGGGCATGGGCCGAGCTAAGCGGCGTTGCCTCGCCATGGCCGATGGCACAGATGCAGCTCATCCATGCGTTGATGCGCTCAAACGGTGCGATTTCCGGCAGCAATCGCGGCGAGCGCGCCGTAAAGAACCAAAGCGCATGATAAATGGCAAGATCAGCCACCGTCATCGCATGTCCGGCGATCCAGGGCCGGCCGTCTGACAGCATCGCCTCGATCCGCGGAAGTTGCACCCGCACCAACGGCGCATTCCGTTCGGTCGCCCTTTGCATCGTTTCGGGAGAGGGTGAGGGCAGGCCGCGCATGATTGATCTGTCGACTTGCAAACCCGCCGGCAAGAAATCCAGGTTGGCTCCCGAAACATACAAGGAGATAGGCCGGAAGAGCCTATTCTCGGCCCAATAGGTGATAGCCTCGGCGATGGCCGCTAAGTCAACCGGAAAAAGCGTCGGGGTGGGAAAACGCCGTTCCAGTTCGCGCAGAATCAACGTGGTATCGCAATATACGTCGGCGCCAACCTGCAACACTGGCGTGCGGCGGTAGCCACCGGTTAAGGGCGTCAGATCCGGTTTCGGTGCGATCGGCGGGATGACCACGGAGCGCCATGCCAAGCCCTTAAAACCCAATGCCAACCGAACCTTTTCAGAATAATTGGAGAAATCATAATGGTGTAGAATCAGCTTAGTCATATGTGTCCACCATACTTCAGCTTACCGGCAGATAGCTCGTTTGACAATTAGAGCATGTCGCGCCGCGAGGCCCGGCCAGAAGGTAGCAAACGTCAACCTTCCGCTGGTGACAACATGAAACGGTATTTTCTGCAATTATGTTTGGTGGCTTATAGTTGTCTAATAATGAATGCTTGGTTGTTTGGGCTATGTTTTTTCGCCTATTTTGGCCGTTTTTTCGCAAATTACTTCATGCATCACAGTAATATTAATGCGCTTCATGGTTGCTGAAAATCCCGTGATGAAGCGCCGGCGCCCCGCACCGTCGCCGCAAGCGGAATCTACGCCCTGGCTATCACTGATCCTTTCGCAAAAAGTCAATGACGATTGGTGGGACCGCGATTACTGCCTTGCTGGTGACAAAATCCGCGTTACCCCACCGGAGGCAACCAAATTGGCCCACCGCGCCGCCCGCTGATCCGCTAGTAGCAGTCTAATGGCGGGATTGTCGCCCTGGTTCGATGATATCGCCGAACGGCTGCAGGATCTTTAGAACATGTCACAGTTAATCGAATTCATTTGGTGCGCTTATTCGTCCGTGGTTTCGTTGCCCTTTGATGTCGCGTTGACAAGGAAGTTCTTGAAATCCATGTCTTCGTTGATCACGTCATCCATCAGGAAAAAGACCAGTTCCTTGCGCAGGGTATCCCGCGCCGCCGGGCTGTCCACCACATTCAGGGCCAGGGCCTCCATGGTCTTCATCTTGTCATCAAGCGAGGCATGATGCCGGCGGTGTTTGTCGACCTGGGGATAGCCGTTTTTTTCCAATAAAGCTTCCTCGCGGGCGAAATGCCGCTTTGTAAACGCCACAAAATCAGGCACCAGGCGGGCGCATTCTTCCGGCTGGTCGTCATCAATGGCCTGGGTTATCTCGTTGATTATTTCGACCAAACGGCGGTGATCGTTATCAATCAACTCAACCTCAATCTCGAACGATCGCGTAATTTCCACCATACCAATATCTCCTATTGGTTCTGAGGATACTGGAAAGCGTGGCGCAGGTCCACGCGGGCCCAGATTTGTCCCAGTTCAGTTGGATCAAAGGCACCCGACATACGCATATGGAATTCGGCACCACTGTTGATACCATTTCGCACCTTGAACCGCACGACGGAAGTATCTCCCAGCAGGTGCGCCGAAATAATATCCACCGGGGCGCCGCCATCGCCGCCGCCATTGCTTAGTATCATGCCTTCGGGACGGATCAGCACTCGAACGATGGAGCCTTCCGCCGCCGTGGAATCTTCCAGCGCCATGGTGCCGAAGGAGGATTTTAGGCCACCCTGTTCGACCACGCCGTCAATCATGTTCATGGGTCCAAACAATCGCGCCACGTATTCATCCGCCGGCTTGTAGTAGATATCGGCCGGTCTGCCCGATTGCAGGATACGGCCCTGGTCTCCCAACACCTTGATGCGATCGGCCATGAACATAGCTTCCTCCGGGTCATGGGTGACCATCAGAGTGGCGACGTTGTTCTGTTTCAGTACCGATAAGGTCTGCTGGCGGACCCTGGCGCGCATATTGGTGTCGAGATCGGAGAACGGTTCATCCAGCAACACCAGGCGGGGTTCAGGCGCCAGGGCCCGGGCCAGAGCCACGCGTTGCTGCTGTCCGCCCGACAGCATATGGGGATATTTTTCGGCATGGGGCACCATGCCGACCTGATCAAGCATCACCAGGGCACGGGCACGGGCCGTCCGCCTGTCCCGGCGAAATAGCCCAAAGATTACGTTGTCCAGCACCGAAAGGTGAGGAAACAGGGCATAATCCTGGAACATATAGCCGATCCGCCGCTCCTCGGGCGGTAATTGCGCCGGCCCCTCGGCGATCACCACTTCATCAATGGTAACGCTGCCGGCCTGTAGCTGTTCAAGGCCGGCGGCGATACGCAGTAGTGTCGTCTTGCCGCAACCCGATGGCCCCAACAGGCAGACCAACTCGCCGGCCGGTACCGTCAGGGAGATATTGTTGAGTATCTTAGCGGCACCATAGGCATGGTGGATACCGACCATGTGAAGCCCCTGCATGATACTAAACTCCTTCTTCGTGGCCAGGTCTGGAACCTGGCCGGGACTTGGCGATGGAAAGGCTAAGCAGAATAACCGGCACCACGCCGGCACCAACGATCGAAAGTGCCGCCAGGGCCGCATCGCCCAGTTGCTCGTCCGAAGCATATTGATGCACGAAAGTCGCTAGAGTCTGAAAATTAAAAGGTTGCAGGATCACCGTCATGGGCAATTCCTTCATGCAATCAACGAACACCAGCATGACCGCCGTCAGCACACCGCCCTTGATCAGAGGGAGATGTACGTAACGCATGGTGGCGAAGGCGCCACGCCCCAGACTACGTGAGGCCCCATCCATGCTAGGCGTGACCTTGCCCAGGCTGGCCTCCACCGTACCAAGCGAGAGGGCAAGAAAACGCACAAGATAACCAAAGGTCACGGCGGCAATAGTGCCGGAAAATATCAAGCCGGTGGAAAAGCCAAAGTTTTCCCGTGCAATGGCATCGATACCATTATCCAGATTGCCTAATACGATCATCACCCCCACCGCCAGCACGGCGCCGGGCACGGCATAACCCATGGCCGCGACCCGGCTGGCTAGCAACAAGATCTTGCCGCCCTTGATACGGGCGCTATAGGCCATGATGATCGCAACCAGCACGGCGATAGCACCGGCCAGCACTGACAACTTCATGCTGTTGAGGGCATGGCCGAGAATTTCGCCGCTCAGTTCCGGTTCATAATGCTTCTGTGCGTAGCTTAGCAGGACCAGGGTCGGCAGGACGAAACCCAGCAAGACCGGCGCGAGGCAGAGAAATGTAGCCGCGAGCCCCCGGCCACCAGAAAGCTGAAAGCCAGGCAGGGCCTGGAATTTAGAGGTGGTGTTGTGAAAGCGCTGTTTACGCCGGGCATAGCGCTCGGAAAACACCAAAAAGGCCACGAATAACAGCATCACCGAGGCCAGCTGCGCCGCGCCCGAGACGTTGTTCATATTCATCCAGACGTCGAAAATACCCAAGGAAAAAGTATTCACGGCAAAGAAATCCACGGTGCCATAATCGTTCAAGGTTTCCATCAGGACCAGGGACAGGCCGATCACGATGCCGGGCCGGGCCAAGGGCAACGCCACGGTGAAGAAGCTGCGCCACGGGCCACGCCCCAGGGAGCGGGAGGCCTCAAACACGCCGACCGATTGCTCAAGGAATGAAGCACGCGCCAGCAGATAGACATATGGGTACAGCACCAGGGTCATCATCGCGATGGCACCACCGAGGGAGCGGATTTCGGGAAACCAATAATCCCGCTTGCTGCTCCAACCAAAGATCTCCCGCAGCATGGCCTGCATCGGGCCGGCAAACTCCAATATATCGGTATAGACATAGGCAATGATATAGGCTGGCATGGCCATGGGCAGCAGCATGCCCCATTCAAACAACCGCCGGCCAGGAAAGCGGCACATGGTGACCAGCCAGGCCGTGCCCACGCCAATGAGCAGGGTGCCCAGGCCTACCCCCAACATCAGGATCAGGGTGGTCGTGACATAGCCGCCCAGAACGGTAGAGACTAAATGCGGCCAGATATTCTCGGTCGGCGTCAGAGCCAGGTATACGACGGCAAAAATCGGAACCGTGGCCAGGGCGGCGATGAAAATGGTGCCCGCCGTCCAGCCATTCAGCCCCAGCCAGCCGCGCCGCCGTAGCCATGGTGCCTTCATTGTTGCCTGCTCGGATGTCATCGTCGCCGCCGCATTCTACTCTGCTATTCATCCACCGCTATTTGTCCGTATCATCATCCACGCCACGCACATAGCAGAAGGCTGGCCGATGTATTCCACCGGCCAGCCTCCGCTTCACGTATACTCTCCCCTTGGCGCAGCCTCGGGCCTTTCAAAAGCAGAGCAATTGACGCAATTACTTAAGCCGCAAGTGTAACTCCGACTGAATTGCAACCCGCTCTAGTTATTGAAGGCGACCTGGTCCACCAACTTGGTTGCCGTCGACCGTGCATTGGCGATCTTTGACAAAAAGGCCTCGTCGGCCTTGAATTCGCCCCAAGAGGCAACCATCGGGTGCAGGGCCACACCGGTCTTGACCGGGTATTCAAAGTTCGTTTCGGCATACATTTTTTGTGCCGCTTGGCCGCTTAGAAACTCGATCAACCTGATGGCGTTAGCCTTGTTCTTGGCAGCCTTGGTCACCGCGGCGCCCGAGACATTAACGTGGGCACCACGGCCTTGCTGATTGGGGAAGATAATGTTGACGGACTTGGCCCATTCCTTTTGCACCGGATCCTTCTTGTTGGTCGCCATCTTGCCCATGTAATAGGTATTGCCTACAGCCACATCGCATTCACCTTGGAAGACGGCCTTAACTTGCGCCCGGTCATTGCCCTGAGGCTTGCGCGCCAGATTTGCCTTAACGCCCTTGGCCCAGGCGGCGGCGCCCTCGGGACCCTTGGCGACGACGATCGAGGCCAGCAGGGAGACATTATAGACATGCTTGCCCGAACGAATGCAGACCCTGCCCTTCATCTTGGGATCGGCCAGATCCTCATAGGTGGTCACCTCGCCGGGCTTGACCCGGTCCTTGGAGGCGTAGATGACCCGGGCGCGCATGGTCAGACCAAACCAGTTACCGTTGGAATGGCGGTATTGCACGGGGATATTGGCCGCCAATTTCGCTGATCCCACAGGCTGCAACAGGCCGGCCTTGTCATGATTATGCAGGTTCCCAATATCGGAGACCAGGATCAGATCGGCCATGCTGTTCCGGCCTTCTGACTTGAGCCGCTCCAACATGCCCTTTTTAAGATAGACCATATTGACCTTGATGCCACTTTCCTTGGTGAAGGCATCCAGCAGCGGTTTCATCAGGAATGGCTGGCGCGAGGAATAAAGGTTCACTTCCTCCGCCGACGCCAGAGCGCCGCCCGACAGGGCCGCCGCGCCAAGCGCCATCGAAAAGATCAGGCCCTTGATCGGCTTATTTTTATACCTCAGGTTCATAATTCCTATTCCCTCCTACGGAACACCTAGCATCTTATTTTTAAGATATTTTTTGGTTAATGATAACGATTATCATTAGCGATATAGGAGTAGATAGTTTGTCTTCAGCACAATGTCAATTGGGATCGTTGGAAAAAAATTTCTTAGCCATTCGCTTGCTCCCGAATCTTTCGCGCGACCCTGCACCATTACTGACTATCGTGGCACTTGTGGCACGGCGGCAGAATACACCACAGTATTGGCTAAATAAGTGGTCACCGGCCGCTCAAAGCTGGGCGCCCGAAATGTGCGGCCACAACAATATGTAAACGTCAATGGACCGCTTGAGACAAGATCTAGACGGCCTGATGCACTACATCCGGCGTGTCAGACCGGAGATTGCGGCTATTGACAGGCAAACCGACGGTGACGAACGTTTCGAAAGCATGGACGAACAATTGGAGGCTGTCGTCACGGCCATGGATGCCGCAGCCAACACCATCATGGAGACATGGAGAGAAACGAACAGTTGATCAATGCGCTGCGCGAGACAATTACGAACCCCGCGCAAATCGCTTCTCTGGACTGCCTCTCCGCCAATGGCAATGCGGCCTTGGAAGCCTGCGCCTTTCAGGACATCACGGGGCAGCGGGTCAACAAGGTCGTCAAATCCGTTACCTATGTGGAAGAGCGGGTCAACGTGCTAGTTGATATTTGGAGCAAGGATAGGCTCGCTACAATTGAGCTTGCCACCTAGCCGGAAAAATCCGCTGACGAAGACCTCTTGCACGAGCCGGAACTGGGTAGGCACAGCCTGTCGCAGGATGACGTCGACAAGCTTTTCGATTGAGACGCCGCCACGGGCAAGTTTACCGCCCGTGATGGTACCAGTTTGCATCATGAAGATTGACAAAAACCGGCAACAATCTCATGTTCGCGGACTTCGAAACCGTAATAGTGAGGCCAACAATTATGTCGGGACCCGACCAAGAGTTATTTAATTTAGCGATGTCAGAAGAATCGCGGCCATTGATGTACGCGGTGCAAAAGCACATCGCCGAGAACGTAGCGCCTATCACCGAAGAGTTTTTTGCCCTTAATGACGAAAAAGAGGACCGCTGGACCTGGCATCCCCGGCAGACGGAGCTGCTTGAAGGCGCCAAGGCGAAGGCCAAAGAATCCGGTCTGTGGAACTTCTTCCTGCCCGATGACGAAACCGGCCAGGGCCTGAACAATCTGGACTATGCCTATATCGCTGCCGAACTGGGCAAATACAGCCTCGCCTCCGAAACCCTGAACTGCAGCGCGCCGGACACCGGCAACATGGAAGTGTTGGAGCGCGTGGGCACGCCGGAGCAAAAGGATAAGTGGCTAACGCCGCTGCTGAACGGTGAGATCCGCTCGGCCTATGCCATGACGGAGCCGGGCGTGGCTTCCTCCGATGCGAAGAACGTCGCTACCAAGGCGGTGTTGGAAAATGGCGAATGGGTGATCAACGGCGAGAAATATTATATTTCTGGCGCTGGCGATCCTCGCTGCAAGATCATGATTACCATGGTCAAGACCTCTCCCGATGCCCCACCCTCCAAGCAGCAATCCCAGATCCTGGTGCCCATCGACACCCCCGGTGTCGAGATCGTGGAGGGTATGCGGGTGTTCGGCCAAGACCATGCGCCCAAGGGCCATATGCACATCCGCTTCAACGATGTGCGCGTGCCAGAAGAAAACATACTGCTGGGCGAAGGCCGCGGTTTCGAGATCTCCCAGGTCCGTCTTGGCCCGGGCCGTATCCATCACTGCATGCGCTCTCTCGGCTCTGCGGAAAAGGCATTGGAACTGATGGTCAAGCGTGCCGGCAGCCGCGAGGCGTTCGGTAGGACCATCCTGAAACTGGGCAAGAACGTGGAAATAATCTCGCGCGCGCGCATCGAAATCGATGCCATGCGCCTGATGGTGTTGCAGGCGGCCAAGGCCATGGACGTCCTAGGCAACAAGGAAGCCCGCGTCTATGTCTCCGCCGTCAAGGCCATGGTTCCCGAAAAGGTCTGCACGATCATCGATCAGGCGATGCAGATGCACGGTGCCACGGGTATCTCGCACTGGTCACCGCTGCCTGATATGTATCACCACCAACGCCACTTGCGTTTCGCCGATGGCCCCGATGAGGTACATCACATGGTGGTGGGCCGCGCTGAAGCCCAGAAGCACGTCGCCTGGTAAGACAAACAACGCGGACTGGCTACAGCGGGGGCGGTCTTCTCGAAGGCCGCCCCCGTATTCTTTTCGACCAAAATATGCGACGTTGGCGCAATCGCGAAAAATGGTCGCGCCTATTCAGGGGAGAAGCACAATCATGGACCGGGATCGAACGTATTTCTTTTTGCTGAACATTGGCCATTTCATGGACCACTTGTTCACATTGGTTTTCGCGACGGTCGCCGCCTTGGTGTTGTATCGGGAATGGGGGGTTGGCTATGCTGAACTGATCGCCTATGCGACACCGGGCTTCTTCGCCTTTGGCGTCTTCTCGCTGCCGGCGGGCTGGATTGCCGACAAATGGACCCGTGACGGCATGATGTGCGTGTTTTTTATCGGCATCGGCCTGACCTCAATCGCCACAGGCTTCACCGAGACGCCCCTGCAGATTGGCATCGGCTTGTTCGTGATCGGCATGTTCGCCGCCATCTATCACCCGGTCGGCCTGGCGATCGTCACCACGAAGTGGCGCAACACAGGCATGCGTATCGCGGCGAATGGCGTATGGGGCAATCTTGGTGTTGCCTCCGCCGCGCTTATCGCCGGCTATCTGATCGACCACGGCGGCTGGCGCATGGCGTTCATCATACCGGGCTGCTTTTCGATTCTTGTGGGATTTTTCTACATGGCGCTGCGCTGGGACGGCATTCATGCCGAACGAAATGCAACAATTGTGCCGAACGCCGGCAACGCCGCACCGCCTTCCGCTTCGTACCGGGCTTTGCTGCTAAGGGTGTCGATAATCGTATTTTTCACGACCGCCGTATCTTCCGTGATCTTTCAGGCCACCACTTTCGCGCTGCCAAAAATATTTGACGAACGTCTGCAAGGCCTTGCGGCAGAGCTATCCGCCTGGATGGAGAACTTCGCCTGGGCCGGCCAGGGTGATGTGGCGACGGTGATCGGTTCACTGGCCTTCATCGTCTTCGCGGTGGCTTCAATCGCACAGCTGGTGGTTGGTAGCATGCTCGACCGCTTTGGTCCGCGCCATGTCTTCATGGTGGTCTCGACAATCCAGCTGATCTTTTTCATGGCGATGCCGGGGTTGCGGGACGGCATGGCATTGGCGGTGGCGTTGTGCTTCATGCTTGGCGCCTTTGGCCAGATTCCCATCAATGACTATATGATCGGCAAAACGGCCAGTGGCGCATATCGGGCCCGCATTTATGGGGTCCGTTATGTAGTCAGCTTCACCGCCCTGGCGACCTCTCTGCCGTTCATCGCTTTCGTCTATCAAACCTGGGGCTTCGACACCCTGTTCCGCATCCTCGCCGGCGCCGCCATAGTGATTTTCTGCGCCGTGACGATCCTACCAAGAAACTTGCCCACGCCCGAGGCGGCGCCAGAAGCAGCGGATTAGACACCAGATGGCATGACCACAAACGAACCTACTTGGGATCTTCTCGTTGTTGGTGGCGGCATCAATGGTACCGGCATCGCCGCTGATGCGGCGGGCCGGGGTTTATCCGTGCTGTTGTGCGAAAAGGGCGACCTCGCCAGCGCCACATCCTCGGCCTCCAGCAAGCTGGTTCACGGCGGTCTGCGGTATCTGGAATATTTTGAATTCGGCCTTGTCCGCAAAGCCCTGGCGGAGCGCGAGGTGCTATTGGCCAAGGCACCGCATCTCATCCATCCCTTGCGGTTCATCCTGCCGCATATGAATATGGTGCGCCCGGCTTGGATGATCCAGATCGGCTTGTTCCTTTATGACCATTTGGCACACCATCCCAGACTACCCAATTCCCATGGCATCAACCTACGTGAGGACCCGGCGGGCGCGTCCCTGGACAAGGCCCTTTCAAAGGGTTTTGCCTATTCCGATTGCTGGGTCGACGATGCTCGACTGGTCGTCTGCAACGCCATGGCCGCCGCCGCCAATGGTGCCGACATCCGCACCCGCACCGAACTGGTGAAGGCCCGGCGAAGCGATGGTTTATGGCGGGCATGGTTTCATGACCACACCAATAATGCCGAGTTTACCGTTAGGGCGCGGGCTCTGGTCAACGCCGCCGGCCCTTGGGTTGAAAGCCTGTTGCATGGCCCCCTGGCCCTGCGGGACACGGAAGGCGTTCGCCTGGTCAAGGGCAGCCATATCGTCGTGCCCCGTATATACGTGGGCAGGCATGCCTACATCCTGCAGCACACGGACCGCCGTGTGGTTTTCGTCATGCCGTTCGAGGGTGATTTCTCTCTGATAGGCACCACGGATGTTGTCCTGTCCGGCACGCCTGAGGATGCTGCCGTCGAGGCGGAGGAAATCGCCTATCTGTGCCAGGTGGTCAGCAGCTATTTCAAGACACCCATAAGGCCCTACGATGTTGTCTGGTCCTATACCGGTGTGCGCCCCCTGTTCGATGACGAGGCGGAGGATCCCTCGGCGGTGACGCGGGACTACGTTCTAGACCTGGACGTCCGAGAAAGCGAGGTACCCCTGCTTTCGGTCTTTGGCGGCAAGATAACCACTTATCGGCAATTGGCCGAGGAAGCCTTGGCAGAGTTGGAATCATATTTCCCAAACATGGGCGCGGCTTGGACCGAGGCCACGCCGTTGCCCGGCGGTGATGTGCCGAATGGAGATCTGGAAGCCTTTATCAAAGACCTAGTAGCCCGCTACCCGGACCTTGATTCCGCCATGTTGGCCAGTATGGCGCAGCGTCATGGTTCACTAACCACGGTCATCCTGGGCGAGGCACGGCAACCCATGGATATGGGTCAGGACTTTGGCGCCGGTCTGTCGGCGCGGGAGGTCGATTATATGATCGCGCACGAATGGGCCCGCACGGCGAATGACGTCTTGTGGCGGCGGAGCAAGGCGGGCATCCATATGAACAGCGGACAACGCGCCGCCGTCGAGGGCTATATCGAAGCGGCTATGGCATCCGCTCCGGATAATCGGTAATGATCCCCTGCACGCCCCAATCCAAAAGCACCTTTGCGCGGGCGCCGTCATTGACGGTGTAACAACGAAGGTCATAGCCAGCCGCCTGAACTTCCCCAGCCAGGCTTTCCGTAAGGTGACCGTGACCGCAATGGATAGCACGGACGCCAACCTGCTCGGCCAGGTGCCGCCAGTCTTCGGCCATGACTTCAAGCAAAAGCGCCCGTTCCAGCGCGGGCACCGCCGCTCCCGCCGCCGCCAGGGCGCCGGGCTTGAAACTGCACAGCAGGGGCGCGGGCAGGCTGCCGGGCCAATGGGCCGCCAGATGCCGCGCAGTCCGGTCCCCCGTCTCGGCCTCACGCCCGGGACAGGGTTTGATTTCCACCACCGCGCCGAGGTTCAGGTCCTGCAGGACCGCGAGTGTATCATCAAGGGTGGGTACTTTTTCGCCCCGGAATTCCGCGTCAAAAAACAGCCCGGCATCAAGGCGCCTGATTTCGGCCAGGGTATGTTGGGTCACCGGCCCCCGCCCCGTCGTTGTCCGATCCAGTGTATCATCATGCAGGATGATCAGTTCACCATCCCCGCTCAGCTTGACGTCGAATTCAACCCAGGCCACGCCCAGGTCCGCCGCCGCGCGGAAAGACGCCAAGGTGTTCTCAGGCGCATGACCGCAGGCGCCACGGTGACCAATGATCAAGGGCAGGGAAGATACAGTTATTGCCATCACAGCACTCCGTTTGAGCTCGTCATATCGCCGGGTTCTTTGGCATACTAAGTCCAGCAGGAATAAATGTTAGCCAAAACGAAAATTAGGGGGTGATGATTGATGCTACCGCTACGGAAGATGCCCACCACCGTCCGCGCCGGCATCAAGGTCCTGCTAAGTGACATTGATGATACCCTGACCACGGATGGCCGGCGGGCTGGTGCGATCATATGGCCCGAATGTGGCCTATCGACGGTATCGTGGGCGAGAACGGCGCCTTTTATTTTCGCTATGACCACGCGGCCCATGTCATGCAACGCCATTACGCCAAGACAGCCCAGGAACGGGCGGCGGACCGCAAACGGCTTGATGAGTTGAGGACACATATTCTGTCCCAGGTCCCTGGTGCCGGTATTGCCGCCGATCAGGCCTACCGGGATGCCGATCTGGCGATTGATTTTTGCGAGGATGTCCCGGCACTGTCCGGGTCCGATATCGAACGCGTCGTGGCGCTGTTTGAAGCCGCCGGCGCCACGGCCAAGGTCAGCTCCATCCACATCAATGGTTGGTTTGGCGGCTATGATACGCTGTCCATCACCCGAACCTTGATGCGAGACTGTTTCAGAATGGATATCGAAGCGGCGCGCGGGAGCTTTGTTTTCGCCGGCGACTCGCCCAACGACGCTCCCATGTTCGCCTTCTTTCCCAATTCCGTCGGCGTCGCCAATGTCGCCAACTTCGCCGGCCAGCTTGAAGCCGAGCCAACATATATCACCCGGCAACGATCCGGTGACGGCTTCACGGAGGTGGCGGACTTTCTGCTGGCTTAGGTTCTGGCTTTGTCCCCCGTTACCCGTTGCAGCAGGTCGCCGGGAATATCGTCGAACGAGGCATAGTTGAGCGCATACAGCCGGGCATACAGGCCGGACGCCTCGATCAAGGCAGCATGGGTTCCGGTTTCCACGATGCGGCCATCCTGCAGGACGACAATACGGTCGGCGCCGCGAACGGTCGCCAGTCTATGGGCGATGACGATACCGGTGCGGCCTTCGAGCAACCGGGCAAGGGCGATCTGGATTTGCCGTTCGGTGTAGCTGTCAATATTCGCCGTCGCCTCGTCCAAAATAAGAATCTTGGCATCCGCCACTAACGCGCGCGCAAAACTGAGCAACTGCCGCTGCCCCAAGGATAGATTGCGGCCCTGCTGCTCCAGCAAGGTATCGTAACCATCCGGCAGGCCGGCAATGAAGTCATGAGCCCCGACTGTTCTAGCGGCACGTTCAATATCGTTACGGTCCGCCGTACAAGTGCGGTATTGAATATTCTCGAAAATCGTGCCGGTAAACAAATACGGATCCTGCAGGACCATGGCTATATGCCGGCCCAAGGATGCTTTGGCATAGTCCCGCACATCTGTTCCATCAATGGTCACCGAGCCATCCCAAACGTCATAGAACCGGTGCAGCAACGAGGTGATTGAGGTCTTGCCCGAGCCGGTCGGTCCCACCAGGGCAACGGTTTCACCATGCTTGACGGTAAAGCTTATATCCTTCAGCACCGGTTGGTTCCGGGCATAGCCGAAGGTCACGTTATTATATGCGATTTCACCCTGCACCGTCTTAGGGTCAGCCGCATCCGGCTTGTCGGCAATGGCCAGGGGCACTTCCAAGACCTCGAATATACGCTGGCCAGATGCCATGGCACGCTGCATCACGCTGTATTGAATGGTCAGAGAACGAATGGGATCGAAGAACCGCTGCACATAAAACAAAAAGGCGACCATGACGCCGACGTCCAGCGTGTTCTCAAGCACCATGGCACCGCCAACCACCACGACGATACCCATGGCCGCGCCGGTCAAGGTATCGACGATGGGTATCATGGCCTGGGCGAATTTAGCCGACCGCAGGTGAGCCAGCAGGGTTTGTCGCGCCCGGTCGCTGTAGAGTGCGAAGTTGACGTCTTCCCGTCCCATGCCCTGCACCGTGCGCGCGGCGTGGATGCCCTCGGCCAGGGCACCATTCGTGCTGGAGTTGCTTTCCCGCGCGCCGCGAAAGGCGACGCGGGCGCGGGGCAGCCAGATCAGCCGAACCACAAGCAGCGTCGGCACCACCGACAGGGTCAGGGCGCCCAGCTTGAAATCAAGTACCAACATGATGATGATGATGCCGACGAGAAGCACGAGATCGCCAATGGCCGTGATCGAATTCTCCAGAAATTCCTGCAACGAATTCACATCGCCCTGCAGCCGCGACATCATGCGGCCGATCTCGGTCTTGTCCATGAAGGCCAGGGCAACGTGCTGCAAATGCACGAACATGGCCCGGCGCAGATCGAAGATCACATGCTCGCCGGTTAGCCCGACCAGGCAGTCCTGCAAATAGCTGACCCCGTAGTTGATCACGATAACAACAACAAAGGCAGCCATGACCAGCAATAACAAGGATTGATCGCCGCCTTGGACAACCAGGGCCTCGTCGATCAAGAAACGGATAAGTAAAGGGATCGCAAGCTGCGCGCCGGTGAAAACCAACACCGAAGCCAACGCCAGAAGGATGCGGGTGCGATAGGGCCGAACATAGGTAAAAAAGCGCCGCAGGACGCCGCCGTCAAAAGCGGCGCCGAACATTTCCTCGTCCTGGCTGATCTGGGAGCCGACCACCGCCCGCGGCGGCCGCGAACCATCGTCGCTGAAACGTTCATTGCCAGGCGTGACGGTCATTTTGCCGCCCCGGCATTGTCGATATCATCATGGCTTTGCAGAGCGAAGAGCGCGGCATAACGGCCGCCCTGGGCAAGCAGGCTATCGTGGTTACCCCGCTCAACCACGTGGCCGGCCTCGAGAAAGATAATCTCGTCGGCGTGGCGCAGGGCGCCAAGGCGGTGCGATATAATGATCGTGGCGCAGTTCTTCATATGGCCCTTCAGGGCCTCGCGAATGCGTTGCTCGGTCTCGGCATCGATGGCGGCGGTTGAATCGTCCAGCACCAGCACACTGGATTGCAGCATGGCTGATCTGGCGATAGCCACCCGCTGTTTCTGCCCCCCCGACAACGATACGCCGCGTTCGCCGACCAAGGTGCCGTAACCCTCGGGCAAGACGGCAACAAAACCGTCGATCTGCGCCGCCGATGCGGCGTCCTGGATCATTCCATCATCGGCCCAGGGATCGCCGTAGGCGATATTGTTCTCCAACGAAGCGGTAAACAGAAACACATCCTGTTGCACCACCCGCACCACCTGCCGCAGAGAGGCCAGGGTCGCATCGCGCAGATCCTTGCCATCGATACTGATGCGGCCCTCGCTTGGGTCGTAATAACGCGGTAGCAGATTGGCTATGGTTGATTTACCGCTGCCGGGCGGGCCGACGATACCCAGTGTCCGGCCCCGCGCCACGGTGAAGGAAACATTGTGCAGGACCGGCGGAGCATCCGGTCCGGCATAAGCAAATGAGACATCCTCGAAACGCACAGTTCCCGTCGTGGGCACCAGCGCCTTGGCCCCTGCCCGGTCGCTGATCTCCGGCTCCAGATCAAGCACGCTGAACAGCCTAGCCCCACATGTCGAAGCCCGTGCCAGGGAGTTTACCAGAAGGCCCAACTGGCGCACCGGTTGCTGCATGATGGTGATAAAGGTCAGAAACATGGTCAAAACACCGACGGTCATCGTGCCATCGAGAACCCGCATGCCGCCGACCCAAAGGACAAGGCCCATGGCGATAAAATAAGCAAAAGTCATGACAGATGTTGACGCCGCCCGGGTCTTGATACGCTCGTCGGCGATCATCATGGCATCATCGGATGCGCCGTCATATTTTCCTATCTCAAAAGGTTCCGCCCCAAAGGCGCGGACCACCCGGATGCCGGCCAGATTTTCATCCATGATCTGTCCCAGCACGCCCATCCTCTCCTGCAAGGCCAGCCACAGGGCCCGCAACCGCAGCCGTGCGGTGGAGGAGCGCCAGGCCACGAAGGGTACGAAGGAAAAGCTCAACAAGCCCAAGAGCAGGTCCGTCGACAACAGCAGATAGGCGCCGGCACCGATCAAAATAAGCAGCAGAACAAGGCGAAGCAGCCCGGTATTGACGAACATCCGGACGCCTTCCAGATCCAGCATGCCCCGGGTGATAAGTTCGCCGGTGTGAATGCGGTCATGAAAAGAAAAGCTAAGGGATTGCAGCTTGCGGTAAAAGGCCAGGCGCAGGTCATAGGCGATATGGTGCCCAATCGCCTCGCCGCCATAGTTATGCGCCAGGGTAAAGACCCCACGCAGTATTGAAGCGCCCAGTAACAGCAAAGCCGCCTCGAACAATGACTCCCGCGCCGCTTCCGCCGCGACCGAGCCGCCGGCAAGCAGGCCCATGGCGCTATCCACCGCGCCGCCAAGAAAACGTGGAATCACAAGCTGAAAAAGGGCCGCCGCAACCGTAGCGCCGACTGCGATGGCGAAGCGGAGCCTATACCGCAGCACCAGTTTGACGATCCGCCACAACACCGCCGCATCATCATTAAACCGCGGATCCGAATTCTCGGAAATGCCCCGATACGCCTTCTGCCGCAAGGTAATCGGGTCACCAGCCGGCTTAGCCAGGTTTTTTGCCTTGATTTCGGCCATGCACGTACGTTGCTTTCCTTACCGCATTGGCAGGCATCACTCACCCTTCATGGGCGGCCAGCGTCACGGATATCGAGAATTGATCGGGTCAGCGACAGAATAAGCGGTGGGCGGAACAACGGCAAATCGCCAACTCCCTATCAACCGTTCGCGGGCTCTAACCTGATGCTTAAGACAAATTGACTTCATTATGAAAGCGGGCACATATGGTGCTGGTTACAGAGTGTTATTATCAACGTCGGAGTGAATTCGTAGAATTTTTCTAGGAGACAACAACGAATGAACAAGCTGGTGGCGATTACCCTGGTATACTGCCAAGTCGGCTGCCAACGAGCATACATCGAAACCAACGTTGCCGTGGCCGACGCCCTCGCGGTGCAGCATGGCTTCACCGCTTGGCCCTCGAACCGGCCAGCCTGGGCCTGGATAATGGCGTCGTGCTGACCGTCGGCGGCTGCCTTCCTGGCCGGTTTCGCCGCTGTTAGCGGCGGCGACCCAGCCGGTCGGCGGGTACTTGTCGCTGCCGCTGCCGTCAATGTCCGGATTGCAGTTGACGCTGCCTGGCGCATCGATCGAAGTATCGGCTGCGTTTTTGCGCAGGACGGCCCAGACCTCGAACTCAATATC
>Ga0187827_10003092_pt1 | contig 21952 bp, 16 predicted proteins | sample ETNtaG_39_FD_167969 | JGI IMG/M metagenome (GOLD analysis project Ga0187827, IMG submission 167969) | Marine microbial and viral communities from oxygen minimum zone, Eastern Pacific Ocean - ETNP2014_SV_150_PacBio MetaG (Illumina Assembly) | ecosystem: Environmental > Aquatic > Marine > Hypoxic... | reverse complement strand
CTACCCCTTAGGCAGCTGCACCATGAAATATAATCCAAAGTGGCACGAGGACATCGCTAAATTCCCGGGCTTTACCTCAATCCATCCTTACCAAGCTACCGAGACAGCTCAGGGCGCGCTACGGCTCATGTTTGATTTACAGGCGCTCTTAACCGAAATAACCGGCATGGGCGTTACCAGCCTAACACCGATGGCCGGGGCACAGGGTGAGCTGGCCAGTATCTTGATGGTCAAAGCATACCATCACAGCCGCAGTAATATGATGCGCCGGAAAATACTGGTGCCGGACACGGCGCACGGCACCAATCCGGCCACGGCCTCAATGTGCGGTTTTGAAATTAACACCGTGCCTTCTGATAGTGAAGGTAACCTAGATATGAAGCGTCTTGAGTCTATGATGAACGAGCAGGTAGCAGCGTTATCGCTGACCATACCGTCCACACTGGGTTTATTTGACCCACAGATAATCACGATAGGCCAACTGGTCCACAGCAAAGGGGGACTGCTCTATGGAGACGGTGCCAATCTGAATTCCCTACTGGGCAAAGTAAAGTTCGGTGACCTAGGCTTTGACTGTGTCCAGCTGAACCTACACAAGACTTTCAGCACTCCCCACGGTGGCGGCGGGCCGGGTTCAGGACCTATCTGCGCCAAACCGTATCTGGCCGACTTCATGCCCACGCCTTTAGTGGTTAATAAGGCCGGGAAATACTCGTTCACTTCGCCACCCAAATCCATCGGCCGCCTAGGTGCGGCTTACGGTAACTTCGGCGTGATGGTCAAAGCCTACGCCTATATCCGTTCCCTCGGGGCGGCCGGACTGAAAGAAGTCAGCGAGGGCGCTGTCACCAGCGCCAACTACCTCAAGGAGAAGTTAAAAGCGGACTATCACCTACCTTATGACCGCACCTGCATGCACGAGGTAGTCTTCTCTGGAAAACGGCAAAAAGCGAAAGGGGCCGCCATGCTGGACATCGCCAAGCGCCTACTCGATTACGGTTTTCATCCCCCTACCATCTATTTCCCTCTGGTAGTGGAGGAAGCGCTGATGATTGAGCCCACCGAGACCGAGAGCAAAAAGACGCTGGACGCCTTTATTGAGACCATGAAAGAAATCGCCAGAGAGGTGACCGAAGACCTAGAAGCCCTGCATACAGCCCCCCATAACACCTCCGTCAGGCGGCTGGACGAGGTCACCGCCGCCCGACAGCCGGACCTACGCTGGAAGGTGAAGAGTCAACGCCCTGGCTAAAAAGAGTTTATGGCTGGTTCAAGGAGACATGCCCGCTGTGCCCACAGAAGCAATTTTACCCTCCAGAAAGATATACGCCGCCGACTACCTGGGACTGGTCCCGTATGAGCTTGCCTTAAAGTGGCAGGAAGCACTGGTGCCGGCGCGGGCCGAGGGTGTCATTCCGGACTGTCTGCTACTCCTGCAGCACCCGCCGGTACTTACCGTCGGACGGTTCCGAGGGGATGAAGACATCATGGTGCCCCCGGAGGTACTGGCCGAACGAGGTGTCACCATTTTTCATACCAACCGGGGCGGCGGCACCACCTATCACGGACCGGGACAGCTGGTGGGCTACCCCATTATGAACCTCATAGAAAATAACTTCGGCGTACGGGAATATCTCCGGAAACTGGAAGAAGTTATCCTGAAACTTCTCCTCGTCTTCGGCCTCCGCGGCCACCGTGTCACCCGATATCCCGGCGTCTGGATGGGCGACCACAAAATCTGTTCCATCGGGATACATGTCAGCCGGCACATCACCATGCACGGCTTTGCCCTCAATGTGAATAATGATTTACAGCCCTTTGATGACATCAATCCCTGCGGCCTCAAAGGGAAGGTAATGACCTCTGCCTCTGAATTACTGGGTTACCGCGTGGAGATAGAAGATGTTATCGCGTCCCTGCTCGACTGCTTCTTGGCAGTATTTGGCGGTTTATTACTACCTCAGACGCTGGACGGCGGCCACCACCCCAGCCCCCGCCGGCAGCGAGTACCCTTCCTCAACCAGTAGTTTCTCTAGGACGGACAGGAAGAGCAACACGTTCTCCGCGGTGGAGGAGTGTCCCATCAGACCGACGCGCCAGACTTGCCCTTTCAGTGACCCTAGGCCACCGCCTATTTCAATACCGAACTCATTAAGCAGCCTCTGCCGCACCCGCAGGTCATCAACACCGGAAGGGATACCCACCGTGGTCAAGGTACTCAGTCGGTGTCCCGCCTGTGCGTACAGTGTCAATCCCATCGCCTCCAATCCAGCTTGAAGTGCCGTACCGTGCCTGAGGTGACGTTGAATACGGGCTTCTAGGCCCTCCTCAACGATTTGCACCAGGGCTTCATGCAGGGCATAGAGCATACAAATCGGCACCGTATGATGGTAAAACCTACTGTCACGAGGTACCCAGTACCTAGCCAGCATCGAGATGTCCAGAGCAAAAGTCGGCGTTTTACTGGCCCGCCTTTCCAGAATATCCTGGGCCGCTTTACTGGCGGTAAAGGGAGAAAGTCCTGGAGGACAACCGATACATTTCTGCGAACCGCTGTAACAGATGTCAATGCCCCAGTCATCCACCGCCAGCTCATGCCCACCCAGTGAAGTAACCGCGTCCACCAGAAGCAACGCGCCGTATTGCTTGGCGAGGCGGGAAGCCTCGGCCAAGGGCTGGAGGACTCCGGTGGAAGTCTCGGCATGTACTAGAGCCAGAAGCTTCACCCGCTTCCGAGATTTTAAGGCCGCTTCAATCGCCTCAGACTCGACGATTCGGCCCCATTCGACATCCAATCGGACCACTTCCGCGCCACAACGTAAGGCAATGTCTACCATCCGCTCCCCGAAAAAGCCATTCACGCCAATGACGACCACATCACCCGATTCCAAGAAGTTGTTAAAGCTGGCATCCATACCGGCCATACCGGTAGCCGAGATGGGAAAGGTAATCTCATTTTCAGTCCGGAAGAGGAAGCGCAGCAGCTTGACAACGTCGGCCATAATAGTGGTAAAATACGGGTCCATATGTCCCACCATCGGTTGCGTCATCGCCATCTGGACACGCGGGGAGATATTACTAGGGCCAGGACCAAGCAGAATGCGCGGTGGGGGTTTTAGCTCCTGAAATGAAACGCCGGACATAAATTACCACTTTCTTCGTATTTTTTACCCGGTAGTTTTATCATTTTATTATACTCCCGATGAGTTCCTCAATCAATGGCTGCGCCTGCTTTTCCGGCAGGCAGTATTTCATTCCGGTGAATTTTTTTCGAAAACGGGAGACTTCCTCGGCCACGTCTTTTCCCTGAAGTATCACCGCCGCCACATACTCGACCAGTTCGGTAAAATCGACTTCCGTCATACCGAACCGGGTCATTTCCTGGACGCCCGTCCTCAGGCCGCTACTGGCAGTGAAAGCTTCATCGTCGGGTAGAGCCTGATAGTTCACGATGATGTTATTCTTTTCCAGCCGATCGGCAATTTCTACTCCCCGGGCATAGCCGACCCGGAGCACCACCTGGTGCGTCTCGGTATAGTTGACCGCCGGGTCTCCTTCTACCTGCAACCCCCGTTCTTTGAGCGCCAGAGCGAAGGCCTTAGCGTTGGCCAGTACCTGCTTCTGGTAATCACGCCCGTAGGTATTCATTTCATAGGTCGCCAGCAGCAGGCCAAGCAGCGTACCCAGATGGTGATTGCTCACACTACCAGGGAAGACCCGTCTCATGATTCTTTCCCATAATTCATAATATTCCGACCCCCCACTCAGGTTGCTGGCAATTATCCCCCGCTGCGTACCAAAAAAGGTCTTGTGCGTAGAAGCGGTTATAATATCAGCCCCTTCCGTCAGAGGCTCCTGAAAATGAGGCCCGAGAAGGCCCAAGACATGCGCGGCGTCATACATAATTATTGGTTTCGGTTTTATACCAGCTATCATTCCGGCCAGTTCCTTAACCGGCTCGCGGTGCAGCATCATACTCTTACCCAGAATAAACAGCTCCGGCCGGTGCTCCTCAATCAGTCCCGCCAGCCCGTGGACGTCTATCTGGTAAGGGTTATCGGTCAGGACGGGAAAATTCCACACCGCCCACCGTTCCGTAACTGGGTCTTTGGCCACGTAATTTCTGAGCGCACCCATCGCCTGGGCACTGAGATGCCCTCCCTTACCGAGGTTATGGTTCATGACGCTGCGGAATCTCCTGGGCTCCGTCCGCCGATCCGTCCGGTTGATATAGTCCAAGAGACCGCTGAACACCGCCGCGTTGGCCATCTGACCGCTGATCGCCCTGGGCTCTACCTCCGAGCAACCGAGAAACTCTTTCAGCCTTTCGATTAGTTCCGTCTCTATCTCGGCAATAAATCCCGTCCCCTGATAGTAGAAAGCCTCGGCATTACCCAATGCTCTGACCTGTTGGTGCTCGGCATATCTCCCGGACGGATCGGCTATGGTCAGCAATTTTACCAGCGGCGACTCGGTCTGCTCGGAAGGTATCAGGTTAACGGCGTTCCGCTGCCGCCAAACGGTGTTGTCGCAGACTTTCTTGACCAGTTTTCGACTCAGATTTTCCATCATTCCTTCATCTTTTATCGGAACAAGACTCTAGCCATCAAAGGATTTAAGGACTTCCAGCACGTAGTCCAGATCGGATCTAGTATGGTCAGCACAAATCTGGAACCTTATTTCGTCATCGCCACGGGGCACCACCGGATATGATATTCCGGTAACCAGTATGCCGTTGTCTTTCAGATACTTCACCAGCCGAGTAGTTTTTCCCGTGTCCCGGACCATAAGCGGGATAATCGGGTGTTCCCCTTTTATCACCTCATACCCCAGTGCCATCAGTCCTTTTCTAAAATACCCAGCCCTTTCCTGCAGGTACCTCAGTAATTTTTTGCCCGCGTCACTATCAACAATATCCAGAGCTTTCAAGGCGGCACTGGCCTCGGCGACGGTAATGGGATTAGAATACACATAAGATGGCGCTTTTTCTCTGAGATATTCAATTATAGTGGTATCAGAGACCAGATATCCCCCGTTAACACCCATCGCTTTACCCAAGGTGCCGACGATAATGTCAATACGGTCTTCGCCGGTAAGCTCGATGGTCCCCCTCCCCGTTTCACCCACCGCCCCGACGCCGTGAGAATCATCAATCACGATAAGTATTCCCTCTTCAAATTCAGGAGCGTATTTTTCCGCCAGGTCCGCTATTTCCGGAAGCGCGGCATGGTCGCCCCGCATACTGAAAATACCGTCGGTGACGATAATGACCCTCTGGCCGCGTCCAGTACATTCTTTTATACCGGTCGCCAATTCGTCCATACTATTATGACTGTACACTTTTTTATCTCCGGGCCGTGCCAGCCTGATGGCGTTGATGATACAATTGTGATTTAGTTCATCACTTATCACACTGGTATCTTGGGAGATTAACGTGGTCAGCACTCCCATCACAGTGGCATAAGCGGAGCTGAATATCATCCCCGCCTCCCGATTATGAAACCGGGCTAGCCTTTTTTCCAGCGCCACGTGCGGCTGGTAAGTACCGCTGATAAAACGGGCCGCCCCCGGGCCGGCGCCGAATTTCCTAGCCGCTTTCTCCGCCTCAGCGATGACTTCCTTTTTCAGGGCGAGACCGAGATAACTGTTCGAGTTCATTCTGAGAAATTCCCGGTCTCCGTAACCTTCTAGAAAGTACCTCGGTCCCCGGTTACCGGCCGCCTCTTTCACGCCCATGATTACCGTTTCCTCACCTTTAAGTGGCCTTTTTTCTCCGAGTTCCGCCAGTTCCCGGGACAACACTGTTTTTATCTTATCCAAAGACACTTATATGTCCTCCTTTTTTCGCTTCATTTCCCTTACGTCCCGGAGTCTTTCCGACAACAGGTAACGGGGTTACCGTGGTGACTGAGATACAAAAGAAATAAAAAGGAGCCAAGTACAAAGGACTACGATAGATGATAAGTAACAATTGTAGAAAGGTTGTGCATGATATTATGTTAACATAGTTCGGTTGAGTAGCACAAATATGTATTTGGGATGTGCAAAACTTTTCCCAAAGCTAATCGTAGCTAATCTTAATACTACCTAATGCTACCACGACTTCACGACTTATTGGAATCCCATATCAACTGATATTGACAAATATGTACTAACGTTGTACACTTACAGTCACGTGCACGCCGTGTATATATAGTGAAAGAAAGCTCAATACTGGCTGACATAACCGCAGAACTCTTAAGAGATAGTTCGCCAAAGCCAACGAGATTATAAAAATCCAACAGGGCTACCAAAGGGGGTGATTGCATTCGTTAGTCAAGGTAATCATTAGTAGCTAAAATTTAAAACAAGGAGGGAGATTTTCCAATGAAAAGGAAAACGTTACTAATACCAATCATATTGTTGTTGATCGGAAGTATAGTTGCGTGTGCTGCGCCGGCCCCTGCGCCGGTTCCAGCACCAGCACCAGCACCAGCTCCAGCACCTGCTCCTGCGCCAGCCCCGGCTCCCGCTAAGGTTTTTGAGTGGAGAATGTGGCAGATTAGGGGTGCCATAGGCACGTCCGATATGAACAAGAGGCACTGGGATAAAGCCTGGGGATATATAGAAACGACGGATAGAATTCGAGAGAAATCGGGTGGCCGACTCGACATACGGGTTATGACACCCGCTGAGGCGGGCATTAAGGGTCCCGAGGCGCTTCGGGCTTTGGGTGATAACCTTGTCGAGGTGGCGCAGATTGGGTCTATAGATGAGAAATGGATGGACGTAGTGCAACTGCCTTTCTTGTGTGACGACCCTTACCTTGACTCAGTAAAACTAGCAGAGGTTCTAGCTCCCTATACGGACGAAGTTGGTGCAAAATATGACGTCACATGGATAGACCACTCCCGGGCTCACCCTAGAAAATGGATTGCCGTTTACACCAAGGATCGCGTCGAAACACTGGACGATTTAAAGGGCCTAAAGCTCAGAATTTATACCCCCTATCACCAAGGTGTCCTAGAAAAAGCTGGAGCCACACCGGTTTTTATCCCGTTTGCTGAAGTAGCCATGGCCCTGAAGACGGGGGTAATTGATGGCTTAACGACTAGCCAAGGCCTAGCTATCCAGCAACACTATGATGAGGCCGATATTAAATACCAACAAGCCCTGTGGGCATTTTCAGGCGTACAAAACATAGGGGTGTCCAACAAGGCGCTCGATTCATTACCAGTAGACCTTAAGAAAATATTTCTTGAGGGTTGGCAATGGTACAGGGATATGATCGCTGCACATGCCTACAACGACCTGTTTTTTCAGGAAATAATCGCGAACGACCTAGCTGGCGGCCAAACGATTCTGGACATTAACCCTGAATTTTCTAGAGTGCTGGAACGGTATTCTAGGAAAACAGACTGGGTCAACTACACCGAGGAAAATGGTGCCAAGGGAGCTGAGATCCTAAACAAGGCGCTCCAAGCTATGGGGAAGCCTCTTATGTAGAGCTATGTAGAGAGTATTGTGAAGAGGAGCATAGCTCCTCTTCACAACCCTATCTGACTGAAAAGCTCGTATCTTATTAGGCAAAGACGATAGTGTGCTGAAAGTATTCACCTTCGTGCGAAGGATGGTAGATAGAATAGGCATAGTGGGGGCTGCCTTTGCTGGCCTCTGCCTGCTGGTTATGGCCTTTTCTGTGGCCGCGGGTGCCATTTCAAGGTATGTATTTAGTGTACCCTTCAACTGGGTAGATGAATTTGCTGGTGCTCTGCTGATACCCTTGTTTTTCCTGCCTCTACTCTATGTCTTAATACTAAACAAGCATATCAAAGTCAGCATCATAGCCAACCGACTGCCTCGGAAACTAATGCAGTATATATTGATAATTAACAGCCTGCTGGCTCTGATGTATGGGGGTTTCCTTTTCAAGGAAGGCTTGCGGCTGACGCAGCAGTTAGTTCAGTATGAGGTTGGGTTTATGGTGTTTAATCTTCTTCCCCAATTCGTCTTCGCAATCTTTATTCCCATTGGCGCAGGCATGTTCAGCCTGGGGTTGCTGACTCTTTTGGTATCACAGGTCCGAGAGCTGGTCCTAAAATCGGCTGAAGGAAAACTTTCGGAACGGAGTGAAACATGATAACTGCGCTTCCCATCGTCTTGACCGTGTATCTAGGAATTCTTTTTCTCCTACTCGCCCTGGGGATGTGGGTTGGCGTTACTACGGGAGTAATAGGAGTGGTGAGCATGGGCTGGCTAGTCCGAGGGAGTGGGCTGAAGCTATTTATCCAGTTAGCTTATAACCTATTAAACAGCTTTATACTGACTGCAGTACCTCTATTCATATTATTGGGTGAGATCCTACTGTACTCCGGAATCGGCAGCAGACTGTACACAGCTCTTAGCGGCTTCATGTCACGCGTGCCTGGTGGGCTATTGCATGTTAATGTTTGGTCCTGTGCCATTCTTGCTGCCGCCAGTGGCTCCAGTATGGCTACTGCGGCTACTATGTCCACAGTAGCCATACCGGAGCTGGAAAAGCGAGGCTACAAGAAACCATGGGCACTGGGCTCTCTAGTGGTAGCAGGTAGTCTGGGTATCATGATCCCTCCCAGTATACCCTTGATTGTTTACGGCTTCCTGACGGAAACGTCGGTGATAAGGTTATTTACAGCTGGGATAGTCCCGGGAATAATTCTAGCAATGATGTTCTCCACCCTCATCTTCATCCAAGCGATGCGAGCTCCCAAGTCCATCGGGGGAATCAGAACCAAGATTCCCTTCAAGAAGGCGATCAGGGACTTTACTGGGATTCTACCTGCAATAGTATTGATCACCTTCGTCCTGGGTTCGATCTATGCAGGAATAGCCACGCCGACGGAATCAGCCGGGATAGGTGTTGTGGGCGCACTGCTAATCGCAGTCGCCTACCGTGAGTTTAACTGGCACTCGCTATTTATATCGGTCAAGGAGACAGTCATCATAATGGGAGTGGTTGGGTTCATTATTATAGGAGCGATAGCCATGTCCTATAGCATCTCTCATCTCGGGATGGGGAATAAGATTGTGGGCTTCATAGGGTCCCTACAGTTTACCCCGCTAGGAGTCATGTTCCTAATTTATGCAGTCTACATTTTTCTCGGCTGTTTCATAGAGGGCTTACCTTTGCTACTAATAGTAGTGCCCATTGTCTTTCCCATTGTGACGAATTTGGGCTTCGATCCGGTATGGTTTGGCATCGCCATAGTGGTGGGGCAGGAAGCGGCAACGATAACTCCGCCTATCGGCTGTAACCTGTGGGTTGTGCAGGGAATCACTGGGGAATCGATGGAGATGCTAGCAAAGTCTATGCTCCCCTTCTTCGTCGTTCTTGTTGTATTTCTGGTAATCCTGACCTTCTTTCCTCAGATCGCCCTTTGGCTGCCCAGCGTTCTCTTATAATGTCTCAGAGAGCAGAGATGACTGTAATATAGGAGTAAACCTCCCTCGGCCCTTTTTACAAGGTGTCCTAATTGACCGGATAAGTTATTGGGAAACTGGGGTAGTCAGCAACTTTCAAGAGTTACCGACCTTATAAAAATCTCGATTAAGAGTCGACAAAAGATTAACTTTAGTATAAGTTTGGTGTACAGATACCTCGGAGGGAAAACAAACCTCCGCGCAAAGAGAGGAAAATGTGACTAATTCGAAATTACACTCCCGATCCATAATAATCGACTCCCTGAACGTCAGCAATTGGAACAACCCAGAAGTATTCGCCGAGATCCACAAGGGTGGTGTTACTGCTACTAATGCCACCATAGCCGTTTGGGAGAATTTCACCGAGACCATAGATAACATTACTCAGTGGTACCTCAAATTTGACAAATATGCTGATATCATAATGCCTATCAAGACAGTAGCGGATATCAGAAAGGCCAAGACTGAAGGCAAGAGCGGCATAATATTTGGTTTCCAGAATGCGAGCCCTGTAGAAGATGACTTGCGTCGCCTGCGGGTCTTGCAGGAGCTGGGCGTACGCATTATCCAGATAACGTACAATAACTCTAACCTTTTGGGTGCTGGAAATTTGGAACTACCAAATTATGGGCTCACCAAATTCGGAAAACATTTCATTGAAGAATGTAATCGCCTAGGCATCTTAATCGACCTTTCGCATGTGGGGGATCAGACAGTTATGGACGCTATTGAAGCCTCTGAAAAACCTGTAGCCTTTACCCATGCTAGCCCTAGAGCTCTTTTTAACCATTATCGAAACAAAACTGATAAGCAACTGAAAGCGTTAGCAGCCAAGGGAGGAGTAGTGGGCGCCAATGCTGCGGCTAACTTCATCGCTGCTTGGAAAAATGCTACCCTCTCTGATTATATAGACTCAATAGATTATATGGTCAATTTGATCGGCATAGATCATGTAGGTATAGGTCCCGACTTCACAACAGACCAAAGTGCGGAGTTCTTCAACTGGTTGTTAAAGGGCCGAAATATCGATACCAAGTTAGAAAATCCTATGGAATTACGAACTGATGGTGGTATTCTTCTGACTGGTTTAAAACCCCATGGGTTTAAAACTGCGGCCGATTTCCCTCGCCTCACCAAAGCACTCCTAGATAGGGGATACTCTGAGGACAATGTAAAGAAGATAATGGGCGAGAACTTCCTTCGCCTGTTTACTGAAGTGTGGGCTTAATCATCATCTATATCGCGGCAGCAAGGAAGGTAACAAAGGCAGTCCAAGCTTCTACGATGGGACGAAACACTAGGAAGACAGCGGTCAATTGGTGAGCGCTATGCCGAGATAAGACATTAGGATTCGAATATATGCAAAACTAGATTTGGCAACCAAAAACATTAACGGTGGAGAGGAGAAGGAAACTGAAGACAGCAGCCATTAGACGAAAGGAGATGAGCAGACTAGTTGATTTGGCGAAAACTAAGGTTCGGGGTATATCGTTTTAGTAGAGTCGGTTTGCCCACAAACTACTGAAACACTATGATTCGTATACGATACCAATACTAATTATGGAGGCATAAAATGGGTACTAACGAGAAGGGAAAAGTGAATCTTTCTAAAAACAGAGTCTTGACGATAGCTATTGAGGTAAAGGACCTCGATAAAACTGTAGATTTTTATCAATCTAATTTTGGCATTGGGCCATTCATTATTCAAGAGAGGGTAAATGACTGCATCCTGCATGGCAAGAAAACGCAGTATACTGCCAGATGGGCAACGACTCGTCTAGGAGGGGGGCAGATAGCGCTCACTCTTACTCATATTATCGACGGTGAAAGCATACACAAAGAGATTCTGATGGAAAAAGGCGAGGGGGTCAGCTCTATCTGCTTTGATGTAGCGGACTTGGATGCAGAAATAGTAAAGCTAGAGAAAAAGGGAATCGGGGTTACGCAGTATATTAAGAGAAAGAATGGCGGAGCATATGCCTATATGGATACTGGAAAGATAGGAGGGATGCTTATCCAGCTCTTGGAGGGAGGAATAAGCGGCGTGCCAGCAGAGTGGGGCAGGAAATAGGGTGTCACCTATTCACACGACGTGAAGACAATGATGAGCGACAATAATACTTGTCGTTCGACGACAACTAGAGTTAACGGTGTTGCGTAACAGAGGCTATTTAGAAATAAGGTCGTTTTTCGAGGGTTTTTAGGCAAAACCAAAGTTAAACGGCCACTACTATAGAAGGAGGTGTAAATATGACGTATGCATATATGCCTGGACCAGAACAACCGAATACTGACATTCAAATGATTAAAGGGCAAGCGATAGCAGGTTGTGCTATCGGGATTGTGGTGCTGGATCTCTGGTATCCGTATGTACCAGGCAATGTAGCGAATGGCAGCACTTTTAATTTTCCAGTACTTTTCAAAATCCTGAAAGGAAGCACCGGGAAGCAAGTCTCAACATCAGACCCTATTCTGCTTGATATGATAGTTGAAGCCGGTAAGGAGTTCGAGCAGCAAGGAGTTCGGGCTATTGTCGGCGCTTGCGGGTTTTTTGCTAATTTCCAAAAAGCGGCATCCGAGAGGCTGAATTTACCTACCTTCCTGTCCAGCATGCTGCAGATACCAATCGTTGCTCAGGGACTTAAACCAGACCAGCAGGTGGGTATTCTCACCGCTATGGCTTCAGCTCTTACACCAAAAGTCCTCAATCAATGTGGCGTCGATGATTTATCCCGCGTAGCGATCCAGGACTGTCCTGAATTCTTTAAGAGAAAGCGCGATAGTGCTGGACAGTTTACTGGCCGCTTTAACAGCTATGAAGTTGAGCAGGAAATAGTAGGTCAGGCTAAGGAGCTTGTCAGCAAGAATCCGAATGTTGGTGCCATAGTGTTAGAATGCAGTGATCTGCCGCCTTATGCCTGGGCTATCCAGAACGCCGTAAGGCTACCAGTTTTTGACTTCACCAGCATGATTAACTGGATATACTATGGTGTAGTAAGGCATCCTTTCGCTGGATTCGTATAATAGCGCTTCGATAAAGCTAGCTAATAAATAAAGTGTCCGGAAAGATGAGCTAACACTAGTCCGGCGGACTCTGCCAAAGAAGAGCGAGGCCCAGATTGGTGCTGGTACCCCCCTCATGTGTAACCTTACATGAAATTAGGCAGATGGCATCCTACAAATAAAGCGAAATATATGGTATACTAAAATGGATGCGAGATTCATACCGGTTGAAACAGCCTCGTAATTCTTATTGTGGTTAAGTGGGTAAAAAAGACTCTCAAAATTTCGTAAAGGAGGGGTAATTATGCGTCACAACTATACTCATTTTAGTAGTCCCCAGTTTCGTCTCTTATCAGACAGCCAGATAGAGGAACTCCATCTAGGGACGCTACAGATACTAGAGCGAGCCGGGGTTGCTTTCGAGTGCCAAGAGGCGATTGACCTCCTAGGTGAGGCCGGTGCCGATGTTTCCAATCCGGACAGGGTAAAGATACCCTCTTACCTGGTGGAGCAAGCTTTGAGAACTGCTCCGAAGACAATTACGATATACAATCGTGAAGGGGAAGTAGCTTTTGTCCTTAATGGTATGACAGGTTGCCATTTTGGTGGAGCCCCTGACCCTCGCGAGTTAAGAGACCCGTACACAGGGGAGCGCAGGATATGCTATGTTGAAGATATTGCCGCCAATTCAAGGCTGATGGATGCTCTACCAAACATGGAATGGAGTTATACCGGATCCGCCAATAACACTTTACCGCTTACCTCGGGCCTGGATATCAGTGACAGGGTAACCCTTATTCAGTTACTCCTTAATACCACAAAACCAGTAATTAGCCAAGTAACTAATGCTGAAGCAACGAGAGAACTGATAGAAATTGCCTCCATAGTTGCCGGCAGTGAAGAAAAATTACGCAGTAAGCCGTTCTGGGGTGTTTCGTGCGAACCGGTTACCCCTCTGGTACAAGGAAGAGATGCTATGGAGAAAAGCCTTCTCCTTGCTGGAAAGGGGTTACCGATTGTCGTCTATAGTATGCCTATGGCTGGAGCCACCACTCCAGCAACTTGGGCAGGGACACTGGCTATCGCCAATGCCGAAATATTAAGTCAACTAGTTGTCTTGCAGCTTAAGAACCCCGGAGCACCGGTAATTTATGGTTCCATAACCAGCATTATGGACATGAAAACCACCATCTTCCCCCATGGCGCTCCAGAAATGAGCTTTTTGGTCGCGGCGTTAACTGAACTATGCCATTATTACAAGCTACCTATGTTTGGTACTGCCGGCTGTACGAATGCCCGTAATATCGGCGTCCAGTCGGGAGCGGAAATCGCCTACTCACTTCTCCTGACGTCATTATCAGGCGCTGATCTTGTCCATGATATTGGTGTAATGGGTTATGGCCTGTCAGCCGAACACACAGTTCTTTGCGATGACATTATTGATATGGTCAATACCTCTATGGGTGGCATTGAAATCAACGAAGATACTCTTCCCCTTGACCTTATTGAGCGACTTGGACCGAGAGGCTCCTACATCTCGGAGAAGCATACCTTTAAACACTTCCGCAAGTTCTGGGCACCAACGATGTTCGATCGAAGTCCAAGACACGTTGAGGATGTCAAGAATTGTGAGGAGCTGCTAAAAGAAAAGACGATTAAGATACTGGAAACTCATCAACCCAAGCCACCGCCTACAGATGTGGTTAAAGAACTGAGGAAAGTAGAAGTAAGCTTATTGAAGCGAGTGGGGCTTAAAGAGTACCCGAAAAGAAAATAACCGTATTTATAGTGGACGACTATGCAGATGCTTCTAGATCCATGGTTTTCCACAGTGAGTTAAAATGGGAATACCGGTTAAATTAAGCTATGTTGTATTGACCAAAGCACTACTTATAACCAAAAAAGGCAAACGGAAAAGAAAAGGGACTACAAGAACTCGGTTTGAAGCCAGTTAGATGAGGCAAATTCCTCCATCAAGGTGGGTGGTATGTTAGACAATACGTTTGAGAATCGGTAGACTAAATCTTTTGAGTAGGTTAATTTCATGATGAAGTGCGATGTACTTTTCCCATCCTTAGGTACGCCTGCCGTCCTTGTGGATATGGACAAACTGGAAGCCAATATAAGAGAAATGACTCACTTGGCGGCTGATGCAGGAGTACGGCTGAGACTTCATACCAAGATCCACCAGTCAGTGACAATAGCCAAGATGGGGTTCGAAGAACAGGCATGTGGCATAGAAGTAGGTCCTATTGATCAGGCAGAGCCTATGGTGGAGGGAGGCGTTAACGACGTATTAGTTGCTCACCCATTTTATGGTAAGCATAAGTTGGAAAAACTGAAGAGAATACTTAGCAGGTGGCCAAATCTCAAACTAACCGTCTTGGTAGATATGATTGAGCAAGCTGAAGGTATCTCCCGAATCGGTCAAGCGGTAGGTCGAAAAGTTCCGGTGTTGTTAAAGATTGATGTCAATGCCGTGATCGGTGGATTCTCCCGCCTCGGTGTTTTGCCTGGTGAACCTGCCTTGCATCTGTCTAAGAAGCTTTGCCGGCTCCCGGGTATTGAGTTTATGGGTGTTTATGCCCATGAAATGCCTTCCGACAAAACACCACAAGGTTTAGACAAGGCGGCTTTTGAAACCGCCTCGTTAATGGTTGAAACGGCTAAACTGCTGCGGAAGGATGGTATCCCAGTAGAGCACATTTCCATGGGTGCCTCCAATACCTTCCGTGACGTGTGCCGTTATATTAAGGAGGGAAGATTCCCTGATATAACAGAGCTTCACCCGGGTGCATTCATCATCGGTGACATCATGCATATGAGGACGGGTTGCAATACTAGGGAGACCTGTACGGTCACCGTATTAACTACTGTAGTCAGCACCTCACACCCGAACATGGCGGTAATTGATGCTGGCTACAAGACATTTGGTGCCGATTACATCATTGGGGCAGTAAAGGAACCAGATTTTTTCTGGAATGGACTACCTAGCTTCGGTTCTATTCAGGGGCGTCCAGACCTGCGAGCCGGGTTGCTGGGTGCTGAGACTGGTTATATTTACTATACGGACGAGAACAAGAAGCTGAGCCTCGGCGAGCGATTAGAAATTGTGCCCAACAATGCTACCCTCGTGATTAACATACATGACCAGCTATATGGGGTAAGAAATGACGTGGTTGAGACAGTCATTCCAGTGACTGGAAGAGGAAAAGGCAATTAGGCGATTACCAACTAATCCTTGGCAAGAAGGATAACAAGCGAAGGCCACAACTCATCATATTACTATGTATATATCAGTATGAGGATTGGCAGTTACGGTACGAAGTAGTATAAATACGGAGATACCATATAAACATTACTATAGAGGGTTCTTACAACTGGGACACCCCACATTTTCGTCACGTGTGTTCCACAGGTGGCGCTGTGGTTACCCAGCATGATGGTCAAATAGAGGAAGTCCGGCTTTCGGTGTGGGGGATATGCACCATGACAGGTATTACATGTACTTAAATCAGGCGTATAATTAGAATACAATGAAAAAGCTCTCCGGAGCAATTCAGCAGAAAAGAAGTGATAGATATCTTGACCAAGCACTACCAGAGTAGATCCGCAAACCGAAAATAAACAAGTGAGGCTTGAAGAATGCACTTTACAAAAAGACCGGAGGAATGCGTAATTACCCACGACTCATCAAAAGTATACGAGGGTTATACCTTATTTGCGCCACATGCCTCAACAGATGTGTGGCTAATCAATATGAAGGGTCAAATTGTACACCACTGGAAAATGTCCACCCCTCTAGGAGGGCCTGTACGACTTCTACCAAATGGAAATCAAATTCGAATTAACAAAACATTCAAAGAACCTACGGCATCTATGGGCACAGTTGGCGGAGAGCTGGTAGAGGTGGATTGGGAAGGAAATATTATATGGAAATACGAAGATTTATATCTGCATCACGATTTTAAGCGCCTAGAAAATGGTAATACGCTTCTCAACAGGCACGTTAAAATTCCACCTGGAACTGCTAAAAAAGTCAAAGGTGGTATCCCAGGATCAGATTCGCAGGAAGGAATGTGGGGCAACGCCTTTCAGGAAATCACACCCCAAGGTGAAGTTGTATGGGAATGGTTAGGATACGAGTATATGGACCCAGACATAGACATACCCTGTGCGCTCGAACCCCGTACTATCTGGGGGTATGTAAATGGTATGGATACGTTTCCGAATGGGGATATAGTCGCCAGTTTTCGCCACCTTAACAGACTTCTTATTATTGACAGGAGAACGAAAATTGTGAAGTGGCGTTGGGGAGATTGGGAACTTGGTCACCAGCATAACCCTACTGTACTCGGGAACGGTAATATTTTAGTATTTGATAATGGCTTCCATCGATTGTCTAGAGGCAGTCATAATTGTGAGTCTTATTCTCGTGTCTTAGAAGTCAACTCAAAGACTGGAAGGATTGAATGGGAATATACCGACCCCACAAAGTTCAGATTTTTTTCGGCCTTATGTTCAAGTGCCAAAAGACTTCCGAATGGTAATACTCTCATATGTGAGTCCTTAAAAGGAAGAATTTTTGAAGTGACACCTGATAAAGAAATAGTATGGGATTTCATTAATCCTTTTTACGAATTCCATGATGTACTTGGCTGGACTAATCATATCTTCCATGCATATCGTTATGGTTATGATTTTCCAGGGCTCAACGGGAGAGCATTAGATAATAGTCACTTCGAATATACTGTACAAGAAAAAGGCAAATATAGACAAGCTGTATCACCCAAAAAAGGGGCAGCAGATCGCCGCCTTAAATTACTAGGCTATTAAAAAGGCCATGTAAAAAGTAATAGCAGTAACCAGTAATTTCATAGCCAAAGGATTAACCTAGATGAAGAACATTACTTTGCTGACTATTGGTGCACTTATGAAGACTAGAGTATGGTAAGGGAGAACAAAATGAATAATTTAGTACCTCCGCACGGAGGGAAGTTATTACCTCGGGTTGTTGCCGGCGCTGGACGAGACGAAGACTTAAGTGAGGCTAGGACCTTACCTCATATCAGGCTGACCTCCAAAGAGGTTTCTGACCTAATTATGCTGGCCATGGGAGCATTCAGTCCTCTGGAAGGTTTTATGGGCAAAGAAGACTATGAAAGCGTGGTCGCCGATATGCGTCTGAAAAACGGCCTGCTCTGGCCTATTCCTATCACCCTCTCCGTCTCAAGAGAAGAAGCGGATAAGATTAAAGAAAATCAAAGGATTGCCTTACTCGATTCCAACAAAAACGAGATTATGGCCAGTATACTCGTTACCGAGAAGTACTCTTATGATAAAAATGTAGAGGCCGTTCAAGTCTTCAGAACGGATGATGTTAAACACCCTGGGGTCAGAGGTATCCGTGAGCAAGGTGAGGTTTATCTTGGAGGTCCGATAAAGGTTTTCAGCGAAGGTGATTATCCCGGGAGATTTCCTGAGTTTGCGCGACCTGTAGAAACAAGAGCCATGTTTGCCAAGAGAAATTGGGGAACCATCGCTGCCTTTCAAACCCGTAATCCTCTGCACCGTTCTCACGAGTACTTAACAAAGATTGCTTTAGAGCTGTGTGACGGCCTTTTTATTCATCCGATCGTAGGCAGGCTCAAATCTGATGACATTCCTGCCGCAGTAAGAATGGAATGCTATAAAGTACTTTTAGATAACTATTATCCTAAGAACAGGGTGATTTTGAAAGTATATCCCATGGAAATGAGATACGGCGGCCCACGGGAAGCGCTACTGCATGCTATCATTCGTCAGAACTTTGGCTGCAGCCACCTAATCATCGGACGAGACCATGCCGGTGTCGGCAACTACTATGGCCCTTTGGATGCCCAGAGGATTTTTAATGAGTTGAATCCCGGGGATTTGCGGATACAACCTTTAAAATTAGACCCTACTTTCTGGTGTCAAAAATGCGATTCAATGGCTTCTGCCAAAACATGTCCCCACACTGATGAAAACCATCTGTTGATTAGCGGCACAAAACTTCGTGAGATGCTCACCAAGGGAGAAAGACCGCCAGAAGAGTTCAGCAGAAAAGAAGTACTAGACATCTTGGCCCAGTACTACCAAAGTAAAGCGGGGAGCACGAGGTGAATAAGGTAATTCTGTCAGCAATATTTAGACGAAGGAAGGATGTGTCGGACTCTTGTGGCAGTAATCCATAAAGAAACAAGTCCTTGACTTATTAAAATAAGACGGCCAAGAGGAAAGTATGTACATCAGCAGAAGAACGGAGGAATCCGTAACTATCCATGACCCAGCAAAAGCTTATGGTGGGTACACACTATTTGCGCCACATGCCTCGACAGATGTGTGGTTAATTAATATGAAAGGTCAGATTTTAGACCGCTGGAAAATGCCAGCTCCCTTGGGAGGTCCCGTACGCTTTTTACCCAACGGCAATCAAATTCGTATTAACAAAACGTTTAAAGAGCCTACAGCATCCCTTGGCACCGTTGGAGGAAAGCTGGTTGAGATAGATTGGGAGGGGAACGAAGTGTGGAAATACGACGACTTGTACATGCACCACGATTTCTGTCGCCTGGAAAATGGCAACACTTTGCTTAACCGACATGTATTAATTCCGCCTGAGATTGCCGCCAAGGTCAAGGGAGGTATTCTCGGAACGGAGTTAGAAGATGGAATGTGGGGTAGCGCTTTCCAGGAAATTACTCCAGAGGGTAAAGTCGTTTGGGAGTGGTTAGGCTACGAACATATGGACCCTGAAGTAGATGTTCCTTGCGCGATATGTCCTCGTAGTATCTGGGGCTATGTCAACGGTATTGACGTGTTTCCCAACGGGGATATAGTGGGCAGTTTTCGCCACCTTAATAATCTCATCATCGTTGATAGAAAAACCAAAGCCATAAAATGGCGGTGGGGCCACTGGGAGCTTGGGCATCAGCACAACCCAACCGTACTTGAAAACGGCAATATCCTGGTATTTGACAATGGCTTCCATCGGCTGTGTAAACCTCCTCTTACGGTTGAATCCTACTCCCGGGTATTGGAGATTAACCCTAAAACCGATAAGATTGAATGGGAGTATAAAGACGAGAACAAATACAAGTTCTTCTCCGCGTTTTGTTCCAGTGCTGGACGCCTTCCCAACGATAATACTCTTATTTGCGAATCCTCAAAAGGGCGAATCTTTGAAGTGACCCCTGACAAGGAGATAGTGTGGGAATTTATCAACCCATTTTATGAATTCCATGACGTTCTCGGCTGGACCAATCACGTTTTCCAGGCACACCGATATGGGTGTGATTATCCGGGTCTAATTGGGAAAAAACTGGAGCCGGGTAAGTTTGAGCTTGTACTGCGGGAAAAAGGCAAAAAGGAACCTGAGGAAGGCGAAGCCCCGGGGGAAAAGTCTGTTGGTCGTCGCCTCAAAATGCTCGGTTACTAACTTAAGAGGAGAGGTCAATAAACCATTATCGTGATTTAGCCAGAGGATTTGTTTGTTGGATGGGCACTATCGGCAAGAATAGAGAAAAGTAAGATGAAGAACGTTGTTCTACTGACAATAGATACGTTGCGGCAGGATGCTCTGGGTTGCTATGGCAATAAGAAAGGATTAGCGCCATTCATTGACTCTCTTCAGGACAAATGCATTAGGTTCACAAAGGGGCAGGCCAGTGGTCCCTATACACAGGCAGCATTCCCGGGATTACTCACCTCTTCTTATTATCTGGAATATGGTAAACCGAAGGGACTGGCGCCGGAAAGGACCTTGATTTCAGAACCACTGCAAAAAGCCGAGATAGTAACCGCTGCCTTCCATTCCAACCCGTATATCTGTGGTTTCCTTGGCTGGAACCGTGGCTGGGATACTTTCTATGATTCCATGGAGGACGAGGTTGAGCCCAGAATACCCTATATCAGGGGCCCTGTAATAAACACCAAGGTAAGAAACTGGCTGTTATCACATGTTAAAGGTGGAGAATACAAACCATTCTTTCTCTGGCTCCATTATATGGACATCCACGAACCCTATATGCCGGAAAAGAAATACGTTGATATGGCAGACCCCTCGGTTACCATCAGCCAGAATGAGATGTACAGCCTTTTTGAGAATACACTCCTGAAGAGAGATACCTCTGACCCAGCAAAGGTGACACTTTTAAGGAAGCTCTATGACATACATGTTCGGGAGGCCGATTCCTATATTCAGGAGTTCTTCGGCACTTTGGAAAAACTAGATATCCTTAAAGACACTGTAGTTATTATCACCAATGACCACGGAGACGAATTCAACGAGCACGGCGGGCTTTCTCATGACGACAAGATGTATTCAGAGCTTATAGATATGCCGCTCCTTATCTACAACCCAAGCTCAAACAAAGGAGAAGTCAGTGATATTGTGGTCAGCAATATTGATATACCACCGACAATAATACACCTCTTCAGTCTTGCCCCGGTAGAAGCTTTCGAAGGTCATTCCTTACTTCCCCTTGAGGATTATCCCCGGAAGGGAGTTTTCGGAGAAGCTATTGACCAGCGCAGCCAGAAAGGCGGGAACATGGATAATGACGTCTACTACTATCGAGCGGGAGACCTCAAGATAATCTACCGCACCAACGTTGATGATTGGGAAGTATATGACCTTAAGGAAGATCCCAAAGAGTTAAACAATATAGCAACTGTATCTCCTGAGGCCGGGGAACTTAAAAACAAGTTACTACCTAGAGTCAGAAGATGGGTCAGTGAATAAATAAAAAGAGAGGAGAAAAATAATGACTGACAAAGAAAAGGAATGTGCGGAGCTGATTGGAAAATCAAAGGAAATAGTACGAGAAACATTTAAAAGGTTCAAGGTAGATGACCTGGCTATTACCTGGACGGGTGGCAAGGACAGCGGACTGGGTCTGTGGATTATCCGCCAGGTATGCCAGGAAGACGGTGTCAAAATACCCAAGGTTATGACAATTGATGAGTTCGATGTCTTTCAAGAAGTTCATGATTTTATGGAAAAGTATACTAAGGAATGGAATTTAGACTTGGAATGGTGCCGCAATGACGATGTCATTAAAGCCGCCGGGAGTAAACTTAATGCCACCGTCAAGGTAAAGGACTTAAACGAAAGAAACCAGGCTGAACTCAAGCGTATTGGCTTTGAAGAGGAAACCTTCCCGTTTGAAGCAGAATCATACACCGGCAACCACCTGATGAAGACAGTCATGTTCAATATGTACATTGAACGGCATAATGTAAAAGGTATCTTCCAGGGTCTGCGGAGAGACGAGCAGGCAGCCAGAGTTCAGGATGATTACTTTGAAGAGAAAGAAGCCGCTCACCTGATACCGCCGCACCTTCGCATCAAGCCAATCCTACACTTCACCGAGAGATTGCTCTGGAATACCTACCAGGTATACAAGATTCCTTACTGTATACTCTACGAACAGGGATATCGCTCTCTCGGCGCCAAGACTACTAGTGCTATAGCTGCTCCCGAAGTCCC
>Ga0187827_10003091_pt1 | contig 21957 bp, 19 predicted proteins | sample ETNtaG_39_FD_167969 | JGI IMG/M metagenome (GOLD analysis project Ga0187827, IMG submission 167969) | Marine microbial and viral communities from oxygen minimum zone, Eastern Pacific Ocean - ETNP2014_SV_150_PacBio MetaG (Illumina Assembly) | ecosystem: Environmental > Aquatic > Marine > Hypoxic... | reverse complement strand
ACTGCTTGGAATCTCTGCCGTACAACGATCATTGACCGAACCAACAAAGAAAAAGCCTAAGAGCAAGGTGGAGCCGACACCAAAGAACACATTAGCCTGTTTGCCAAATGCACGCTGTGAGGCTCTCCCCACAACCCAAACCACAAAAACGCTAGCCAGTGGGAAAAACGGCGCCAAATACCGCGAATGCAAATCAAGTGCAAGTTGCAAAGGCTGAACTCCAATAATAGGAGCTGATACCGCAACGCCATAGATGCCTGCTGCGTAGAAACAGAGCCACACACCATTGGGCACTTCTTTTCTCAGTCGCGGCAATATGAGGGCACCGGTCGTGAGGACAAACATCACCCCGATCATCAAACTGTACTTAGGCAACATCCGCCAGCGGTCAAAGAAATGATGCAACTCGTAAGTCTCTCCACCCTTCCATCGGGTGGATCCCATCATCGAATCTCCCCAGGTTTTCATTTTTGCCACTTCCACAAGTCGTCCGCCCTGCACTTCACCGCCCGATACCATCGACAGTATGAGCGCCTCAAGACCCAGCAGGGCGACCAGCATTAACAAAAATACAGCGGTGCCCCGGAAATCCCGACGGTTGAAAAAAAGAAACAGTACCGGGGCCCCAGAAAAAATTACGAAGGTGAGGTGCGCCCCGTAGGCGAAAAAAAAAGCCAGGGCGGTCAGCAACAGATAAACCCATTTTGCTGTTCTGACAAAGGCAAGAACAGCATAAATCCCGCAAACCACATAGAGCAATCCGAAAGCACCCGAATTGACCTGCGAGGCCATAGCATGGCCGAGTGGCTCCACAGCGATCACCACCAACAGCACTATGCCGAGCGCCATCCGGTAAGGCTGTGACCGAAAAAAACCCATGCAGGCAACCGCAAAAAAACTCCAGCAGGCGATGGGTGTAAGGTAGTAACTCACCCAGTTCCCTGGAAAAGCCGCTACCACTGGAATCTGGGAAACAATGACAGACCAGCGCAGATTATGATGATCCCCTTGAAATAACCCCCAATCACCACTCGCCAGAAATTGACTTCCTAATTGCCACTTCAAAATTGATTCATCGTTAAACTCGATGGGAGCCGAGTAAATGATCCTGAAAACCACTGCGGCCACACCGGCGAACAGTACGAACAGGAAGAATCCCGATGATTCAGACTTGTTTATCTTTTCAGTCACATCTTCAAAACCGAATTAAGTATCCAGATAGAATATAGTTGAGGTGGCAAATCGATAGACATTAAGCGATGCGCAGGCTGACCCCGTGCCGACCCGCATCACTCATGGCCATAACTTCACGACAGGAGTAACAGATCCCGACATGTTCTCTGATAGGTATATTCCACTCAAAGTACTTACTAGCGTGATTATACTGTTGCTGTTCGGCGCCTATTCCCACCAGCATGGTAAATCCGAAGACGAAATTGCTATAAAGGCTATCCGTAGTTGCGTCACCTCACCCGTATCCTGTGTCGATCAACCGCTGGTGATCCGTATTCGGACCGGTAACTGGTCAAAAGGAGGGCTGGCCACAGCGGAGGTCAAAGCTGGCAGCGCCTACCTGAGCAAGCACCCTATCAAAGTCTCGAGGCTCGTCGGCAAACGGTCAGCGGGCCGCATCATCGATCTGCTCGGTAGTTTTGACCATACTGCCTTGTTTATCGTCACACGACAACGCGAGGATGACTGGATCCAAACCACCAAATATCTTGTTTCATTGGCTGGCCTGGGACTTTGCCTGTGGTTCTTCACGCGCCTCTTCAACTTCTCAGCCCGCTGGCGCCTGCCACTGATTCCGCGCCAGAGCAAAACAAACGATGCCTGATCTGCTAACCCACGCTGCCAGCGGCTATCTGATCGGTCGTGGCTTCTATTCGGATCATCGAGTCGCTCTTATCGTGTTTGGATCTATCCTGCCAGACCTCATGACTCGTGTTCCCGGAATTATCCTACAGCGCTTCCTCGAGCTCCCGGTTGCGCACTTCTTTGGCGCGTTCCACACGCCGGTTGCCCTGGCGGTCGCCTGCTACTTAATTTCTTTTCTCTTTGCCCAACTTCATCGCCAAACATCATTCCTGTTAATGCTCGCTGGAGCGCTTCTTCATTTTGTGCTCGACCTGATGCAAGAGCAGTTCTACCAACCAATTTATATGCCGTGGTTTCCGTTCAGCTTTCAGGCAATGCAGTGGTCTTGGTTTCATATCCACGCTAGCCTGCTGGTCACGCCAATCCTACTTATCGTCATCCTATGGCTCTGGAGAAAAGACAATAAATTACTTAGCGCTGGATATTAGTCGACTAAACAATAGTTCCGGGATCAGAATAAAATAAAGGGCGCTACTGGTCACGGTTTTGAATTGTGGTCAATGTCTTTCCTCTGCAGGTAGCGAATCTCTTCAAGCATCTTGCGGTTCGCCGCAAAAAGATCCGCTACAAACGCGATCAACACAGTTTGAAATCCCATTCCAAGCAACACGGACATCAGGATCAATGACTGGATGTGTCCACTACCACCTCCGGTCAAATAGTAGTAGAGAAAACGAATCCCAAGCAAAATCCCAGCGAAAAGCAACACCAAGCCAATACTTCCAAAGAAATGAAAGGGTCGGTAGATGACGTATATGCGAACAATCGTAATTAAGGACTGGCGGATATACGAGGGAATGCTGCGAAACAACCTTGATGGACGGTGGACTACATTCACCCGCACGGGGACTGAGGTAATTGACAGTTTGCGGTGACCTGCCTGGATAATGGTTTCCAGGGTATAGGTGTATTCGTTAAAGACCATTGTACGCTGGGCGGCTTCACGATTGAGTGCTCGAAACCCACTCGTAGTATCCAATACCCTTGTATGGCTCACCTGGCGGACCACCGCGCTACCCAGTCTTTGCAAAAACTTTTTTGCCGCAGAGAACTGCTCGTGGGTATCGATGGGTCGTGCGCCGACAACGATATCCGAATGACCGTCGAGAATTGGCTCGACCAGTTTAGGGATATCCATTGCCTCGTACTGGTTATCGCCATCCGTATTCACAATTACATCCGCCCCGAGGCGCAAACTTTCGTGCAGGCCGTTGGTGAATGCTCGGGCTAGCCCTTTGGTGCGCTTGTGGCTGATAATATGATCGACACCAAAAGCACGCGCTACCTCGATCGTATCGTCGGTGCTACCGTCATCAATCAATAGCCATTCGACCACATCAAAGCCTGGCACCTCCCGTGGCAGGGCCTTGAGCGTCTGGGGTAACACTTCTCCCTCGTTCAGACAGGGAATCTGAATAATCAGTTTCATTGGTTCATGCTGCTCACGGAGGCGCTATTGCCTACAATTTTGGATGCACAACACCTTCTGTTACAGGCCTGTCACTCAAAAAATATGAACTCGTAGTCGCCAGTGTAGCCTAATCGCCGGTAGAGCCAGCGCCATTCGTCGACATCCAGAAAAGACTGTGCGGTAAGAGCCCAACACTGTAGGTTGAAAAGTTCTGCATTATTCCGATAACTCTCTAGCATTATGTAACCATTTTTCCCCACCCGCTGAATTTCTGGAATAGCGATCTCGAGCTCAGGTAAACGCAGGTTATGCAAACATCCAAGGGAAATAACAAGATCGAAGGCGCCGTTTTTATAGGGGTGCCTATCCTGAGCCTGGTGGATAAAAAGTGACTCTCGTACCTCTGGTCTCGCATCATTAATCCCATGGGATGAAATATCAAACCCTGCCACCGTCAGACCGGGCAACAGCATCTTGAGCTCATAAAGCAAAAATCCCTTGCCACAACCCACATCGAGTACACTGGAGTTGCCTGACAAATGGTACCGATCAATCAGTGCCTGCGCCACTGGCTGCCAGCGGCCCGGGATAAAACGGTAGCCCCCGTAACCGTAACGGCGCTCTCCATCCCAGTAATCGGGACCATACTGCTGGGCCACCCCCATACAGTAAATCTTCTCGTCGGTCATTCTCGCGACGTAATCGCGGGTAGTTGCCTGATGCAAAGGGGTGACAATATTGACTAATTCAGCCATATAGCCTAGGCCTCCGCACTTAACGCCAACTTCTCTATTGAAAGACACGAAGGCATCACCGACTACACCTGTACAATCTGCTCAACACCGACCAGTGCAGAGTGTAACTTGCGGGTGGGAGAGTAATATCGTGGTCGTGACATTAACTCTACGTTGAGTCTACCAATTACTCTCAAACGCAGATTGTTCAGATCTTCAACCGAGACATTCTTGTGGATGTTATTAAGACAAACGTCGGCTTCAATTGACTCTACTCCCAAGTGCGCTCCAGCAATTGCTGTAACTACTATACGATTCTTCACCAAACTCTCTAAATCCTCGGCGGCCTGGATCACAAAACCAGTTTTTGGAAAACACTCACCTAGTTCGTACTCGGCAACGTCGAAAAATTCAGGTGATGTGCTCATTGGAATAAGGTCTAAAGGTGCGGCAATATATCGCGGACACGAGCTGCCAGCGCGTCGCTGTCAAGGCGCCAGTTTCGTAGCAAGCTGTCCTGGGAGCCATATTCTGTTGCGAATACGTCCGGTAAACCCATGCGCAGAACCCTTGGCACCCGGATTTGATCAGCATCATTCAACGTCTCCAATACCAAGCTGCCAAAACCCCCGGCCAGCGCGTTCTCCTCCGCGGTTACAACAAGCTCCACCCCTATTGACGCCTTTAGAAGAGCTTCCCGATCCAAAGGCTTAATGGTATGCATATGCAATACACCGGCCTGGATACCCTTTTCGGCTAATAACTTTGACGCCGCCAGCGCTCGCTGGGCCAATATACCGGTAGTGACAAACAAGACCTGGCCAGGTTCACGTAGCGCGATAGCCTTGCCAATCACAAAACCGTTTTCCGCGCGGCTGACTATCTCGTCGCCACCTTTCGCAAGACGAATATAAATAGGATCCGGCCAATCCAACGAGACCGACATAAAGCGGGCCATCTCTTCCGCATCACAAGGTGCGACAATCGTCATATTGGGCACACAGCGTAAGATCGTTATATCTTCGGTAGCCAAATGGGTCGGTCCAAGTGGGGCATATACCACTCCTCCACCGTTAGCAATCAAGCGCACCGGCAATCGATGAAGGCAAAGATCCAACACGATCTGCTCATAGCAACGTCTGCTAAGAAAAGTAGCAATAGTATTGACGTAAGGTATAAAACCCTCCATAGCAAGACCAGCGGCCATGCCTACCACATGTTGCTCAGCAACACCCTCCATGAACCACCGGTCCGGAAAGTGCTTCTTCATGTCTTCCAGAACTCCGGGGCCGAGATCCGACCCTACAAAAACCACGCGCTCATCGCGCTGTGCAAGATCATAAACACAGTTAAGACATGTGTGTCGCATTAATCTTGATCCAATGCAGCATGCATCCGTGCGATATCTTCCGGACTAAAGCGAGATTTGTGATGCCATTCAGCTTGCCCTTCCGCAAAATCAAAGCCTTTGCCTTTAATCGTATGGCATATCACCACGCTTGGTTTGGACGACTCAAACGGCAACGCTTTTACGCAGGAGTTCATCGCCGTTACATCGTGGCCATCTACCTCGCGTACTGAAAAGCCAAAACTTCGCCACTTTTCTGCCAAAGGCTCAAGATCACAAACCTCGGTGGTAGCGCCATAAGACTGCAATTTATTGTAGTCGACAAAAACGCTAAGACTATCTAACTGATGATTTGCAGCAGACATCGCTGCCTCCCAGTTCGAGCCTTCGTTGATTTCACCGTCCCCAGTAACTACCACGACTCGGTATTGTTGGCGGCGGATGCGACCCGCCAGCGCCATACCAACGCCGATGGGCAACCCATGACCAAGAGCCCCCGTCGACGCCTCTACCCCAGGCACCTTGGTCGCCTCCGGATGCCCGCCCAGAATGCCCGAGCTATGACAGAAACTATCTAGTGTCTCATGGGCGATGAATCCCTTGTCAGCCAAAAGCGCATAAAGCGCAAGGCAACCGTGGCCCTTTGACAAAATAAAACGATCACGTTCTGGCCAATCAGGTTGATCGGACTTGAAACGCAGGTGATCATCAAACAATACTCTCAGTATCTCGACCAACGACATAGATGAGCCCAAGTGTCCTCTATTACCACCAATAAGAGCGCGCACAATAAGGGCGCGCAAATCACGCGAGCGCGAATCAAGGCCTAGCCCTGAATTAGAAGTGGTGGTGATCATCTTTTATCCAAAGTGCAGTGCGGCGGCAAAGCGCTTTCGATTTTTCAAGCTGCCCCTGTAGGGTTTTAACCGAGAAAGTATTGCCGTTTTGCGTAGCAAGAAAGGGATTCAACACAATCATAGCCCATCGCAATCCATACAATGGGTAGGCTGCGCGCAGACGTGCTGTAAATAACCCGTCTCGAGTGAAAATGTTCGTCATCGTGTGTATCCAATCATTCCGCATCCGATGGTCCAACGCCATTCCTGGGTGCCAGCAGAAATCCGAGGCCAGTTTAACGGGGTCATCCCAGCCAAAGTATTCAAGATCAATGATCCGTAGTATCCCGGATTTATCCCGCAACGCATTGTGAAACCCCAAATCGGAAACACTAAGTGTCCGGAATTGAGCAGGCATCTCGTCATCAAAGGCCTGACCGTGCGGCCAGTGATGTTGGACCCAGTCCTGTACCTGAGCAAGAAGCGGATCAAACTCTTGCTGAAAATATCTGCGAAGATTTGGAAATTCTATCCTGGCCTGTCCCAACTTGTCGCGACGGGAGTGTATCTGCTGGCAGATCGCCTGACCACTGAAACAGGCCTCCGAGGCGGGCGCAAAAGATTGCGCTCCACCCGCCTTTCTCAACTGATCCAGTTGACTTACAAAGGCAGCTAAATCTTGTATATCCTTTTTGTCAGGTAAAGTAATGTGTGATCCGTCGATCCATTCGAATACACCCGTCTGATTGACTTGATCTGAGTGAAGCACGGATGGCCCTGTTCGAATCCCATGATCTAGCAAGAAGCGGCACGCCTCTACTTCTGTTCCTAAGCGATCACGAGGATCACGCGCTACTATCGGATAACGCTTAAGTGCCAAATCCGGGTGACCAGGCCTCGAGAGCTTGTAGACCTTGCTGTTACCCCCCCGGGTAACTCGCTCGCAACGATTCACATTGAGGCTGGGCATTAGAGCCCGAGTAATCACGAGCAGATCTTCTTTTGATTCATCACCAAGGAGTGCGAACTGAATCGACGACCAATCGGCACAAATGTTTACAGCCTCAGGCACTCGCTCATACATCTCGTCAGGGCTATAAAGAATTTTGGTTACCCCAGAGGGGAATCTCCGATGATTGAATACTTCCGGTAAATCATCTACGAAATGGGTACACCTAATTGATGAAATACGGCTGATCTTCTCTCCACGAGTACTTTCAAAAAAAACATTATCACGGGTAAGGCCATATAAAGTTGGATCAAAGAATCCATTTTGCTCCATCCATTGCAAGGCCTTTTCGCGGAGCGGCACTCTTGCAGGGTCTTTGGGACTGTGCTCGGTTTTGTGACTAACAATGGATACCTTGACACCACGGGCCTTACAATGCATCAAAAACCAACTCACCCCAGGCTTTAATTGCGCCTGGTGCATCAGAGCACCGTATACCTGACCCTGAAGAGCCTGCCATGCGGACTCACCATCTTTTAGATTCCGTAGAAAATCGCGTAGAGCGCGTTTACCTCCGATCCACCCGTTTGGTAGCAAGTGCTCTTGTTGCGCCGCCTGGCTGAATACCTGGTCATAACACGCCAGAGTATTGTCGAAATCCAAGCCAATATGCATTCTAAATAAGTTCTAACGATTGCATCCGGCGGATGTTGAAATAAATTTCGTCTTCGAGCGAATTCGGAAGTTTTCCTGCCTCAAATGCCTGCACCAGGTCAGCCACCGCTTCACAAATCGTATGTTGGGCTCGAAATCCAAGGTCCTTGCGAATCTTCTCCGATGATATATGGTAGGAGCGATTATCGTCGGTTGGGGTAGTCACGAGCTGAACATCCTCTCCCACAACGCTGCGAACCGATTCTGCCAATTCGCGTACTGGCTGGTTTTCATAGCCGGCGTTATAGACTTGCCCAGCAACAACTTCACTTGGTGCGTTCAGCGTTACGATATATGACTCAACCATGTCCGCAATATGTATATTGGGTCGGAGTTGCTCACCACCGTATACACTGATCTTCCGCTTATGGTAAGCGAGATTAGTTAAAATATTAACAACGACATCAAGGCGTTGGCGTGGAGAATAGCCACAGACCGTGGCTGGACGGATAGTCACTCCGGTAAAGTCCGGAGTCTGCGAGTTCACCAATATCTGCTCACAATCTGCTTTATATCGGGAATAATCAGTAAGCGGTTCAAGCACCATGCCTTCATGCACATCCTGCTCTTCCTTAATCCCGTAAACACTCGAAGAAGAAGCATATACAAAACGTTTTACACCTGAATCCCGACTAACTTCCACTAAGGGCCGGAAAGCATCCAGATTGATCGACTTGCCCAGACGTGGGTTAAGTTCAAAACTTGGGTCGTTAGATATGCAAGCAAGGTGAATTACCGCGTCATGCCCCGGTAATATTTTTTTCAACAAATCTCTATCGCGGATATCCCCTTTGACCACGTTCAGCTGTGGGTTTGGCGGAAGCACGCTCTCACCATAGATCATCAGATCAAGCACGGTGACCTGGCATCCTTCATCAAGGAGCCGAGGCACCAGTACTGCACCGACATAGCCTGCGCCACCAGTAACAAAGATATTCTTAAACCGCATTATTTTGCCCGCTATCCATATATTGTAAATAGAATTGACGCGCCTGCTTTAGACTAATCGGGCGATTGCCAACTGTTTGAACCGCGATCGCAGAAACACAACACGCCAAAGCTGACGCCTGCATTAATGAGAGTCCCCGAGCCAAACCCACCGTCATTGCAGAGAGAAGCGCATCTCCCGCTCCGGCCACATCGACTGGATTGACCGTCAAAGCTGGGAAATGCTGTCGGTGCAAAAATCCTGCTTCCCCCTCCTGCCCCACGTAAACGATAAATCCTTCACCCGCAAGCTTCAGCACCATATTGGTATTGCGGGTTTTCTCAATCAGCAAGTTAGCGATGTACTCCACCCCATCGTCATGATTCGCTAAGGCTATGCGTGCTTCCCGTTCCGTTGGGCAGATGAAAAAGAAATCTTTAAACTTGAGGATATTGCCTACCTGGCTACTACACTGTAGATCACCAAACAGCGGAATATCATGCTCACGTGAAACATGCCGCAGGGTTTCAATGATCCTGGGAGTAATTACACCGTAGACAAAATCGCTAACCAGGATTCCATCTAGGTCTGCCGCCTTTTCTATAATGTTGTCTACCAGTTGGTCTTCAATTTTCCGAGGCAGGCTATGCTCCTTCAGACGACTAACACGGAATAACTTTTGATTCTCCACCAAGTATCGAATCTTGAATGTCGTTGGCCTGCTTTCGTCCTCAATCAATAGAGAATCAACACCAAAGTTGCTCAGCATATCTCCTGTGTATTGAGCATGACTGTCTTTCCCGGTAACTGACAGAAATGTGGATCGTGCGCCGAGCGCCGCTACGTGGGCCGCAACAATTCCTGCGCCGCCTACATAATCCCGGGTTTCCATCTCCTTGAACACGACCACCGGGGCTTCATTACTCATACCAACCGGATCACACGCAACGTACCGATCAACAATGGCGTCTCCGATTACCAAAATATGTGGTTGGTGCCCTTGTTCCATAATGGAGAACACATCTGACATCACCACACCCTGGGCTTTTTGCGCCTGTATAAACGCCTCGCATCGCTGCTTCTTAAGCTCGCCTGGGCTTCCAGATAATAGCTCCGTGCTGGCGTAGTGAGTCTCACCGGCACCATAGAAAACTTGAGCGCCGTTGTTCTGCGCCGCAATTACCGCTGCTGCCACTTTTGGAGCGCGAGCACCTTCAAACTCCTTGCCTAGCACCAGTGCTGCCAAATTGGCTTCGCCTACAAATTCTTCCAGTGGCCCACTATCCAGAATCACGACATAATCTACTAGATTCAAAGATGCAACCGACTGAGCTCTTTCTTCTTCAGGAAAGACACTTGCCCGCTCGAGATTCGGTAGCTGCGCGTCGCCCTCGACGGCAACGACCAACGGTCTACCGTGTTCACGAGCAGTTCTAAAATAGCGGATATGCCCCGGATGAATTGCGTTAAAGTGTCCGAAACAAGCTATTGCGCCATTGAGCCATTGGAGATTATCTGTGGATGAGAATTCACTTAAACGAAATACTTTAGTCATAATAGCAACTGCCTAGCATCAGCTAAGTGCGAGTGCACTTGAGCTTTTTCATAGTTATCCATCCAGTCATCCTTATCAGGCCAACATGGTTCTTGCGATGGGTCGTCCTGCGCTGCGAGCAATGATTGAATTACGCCAATATCGCGATGAATTTCCGTATTTTCCCAAGTCGCGATCCTGCCTAGAAACTCCGGAATTACTTCGGTACTGAAATCACTGACTCGGGGCCTTTTCTCTAACCAACTGACGATCTCAGGCTCAATAAGATAAACCGCTCCGTTAGCCAAGTTGGATCGCGTAACAGTATCGGAAATCTTTTCATAGAACGCCTGCACTACTCCCTGATCGTCAATGTCTACAATTCCACATGATTCGGGCGTGGTCGTGCGAAAAGTCATCATTGTCATAACGGTGTCAGAAGGCCGACCTCGTTGATGAAAATTCAAAAACGCATTGAAGTCGCACTGGCACCAGTTGTCTGCATGAGCTAGAAGCGTGGTGGAATTACGAAATATGTCGGCATTGGTGCTCAAAGTACCAGCTGTACCTAAAAGTGCAGGTTCCAATATCCCTTTAACCCAGTCAGAAAAACATTTGCGCGACAGAAACCCGTGAACCATATCTTGGTGGTGATGCAAATTTATCCACACATTCTGAATTCTAGATCGATAAAGGCTGCACAACCAATGTTCCAGCAGCGGCCTACCACCAATAGGCACCAGGCATTTCGGGCAGCTATCTGTTATTGGACGCAGCCGGGTTCCTAGTCCTGCCGCCAGCAATAGAGCTCGTACTTCGCTCACGGACTGTCTTGATCGCCTAAATACCGAAACCAGTCGCGAGTCGCATCTGCAATCGTATCGGGGGTCCACACTGGTGCTGCACGCCAATAATCTATATGTTCCAGCATCTGTGCAACGCCCTCTTCAATAGTTATGAGAGGGTGCCAACCAAGTTCCATCTGAATTCTTGAGATATCGGCGAACGTGCACTCGGGCTCTCCAGGCCGCTTTGGAATAAAGATTTTTTCACCACCGAGCAGATCTGCCAGTCGATTTACCGAGACTGTGGCACCACTGCCCACATTATAGGCGCGATTGCTCCGCTCGCTCATCGCTGCACAAATCAATGCCGCTACGATATCAGAGACAAAAGTAAAATCCCGGGTCTGCTCGCCGTCCCCGACCACCGTAAACGGCTCGCGCGCCAGTTTTTGCGCCAAAAACACCCCAAGGACCGCGCCGTAAGTGCCTGAAGTTCTAGAACGCGGGCCATATACATTGAAAAAACGCAACGACAACGCCGGTAAAGAATAAACCTGGGCCCAGTGCAATACCAGCTCTTCGCCGAGGTGCTTGGTCAACGCATATGGGTACTGAGGCCGAATATTTGTCGTTTCCGGAGTTGGGAAAACATCTGGCAACCCGTAGGATGAGGACGACGCTACATAAATGAAGCGTTCTATTTCCGCGTTATGACTTGCCTGCAAGACATTGAAGGTACCACTAACGTTGGACTCATAATATGCTCGTGGATTCTGAATTGACGGAACAATATCGGCGAGCGCAGCCAGATGGAATACCCAATCCACCTCTGAGAATTCGCTGGTCCAGTTGCCGTCTACTCCGAGGTCGCATTCCCGGACTCGAATATGCTCTTTCACATGAGCAAGGTTTTCCAACCGACCCGTACTGAAGTTATCCAGCACTACGACGTCATGCTCAATTTCCAGTAGGGCATCAACAAGATGACTCCCAATAAAGCCTGCACCGCCTGTAACTAAACTTTTCATCCGAGTTTTTTAACTCCAAGTTTCATAATAGTCTTCCATCTTGGCTATCGGACTATAGCCTCATCCGAATTTCGTCATTAATTAATTCGCATCGATTTCGGATTGTGTGAGATCTCAAGGTCTTCTTCTGGCCAGCTATCGCGACTGCCTGCCTCGCGGACTCATTTTCCAGCAGGAAGCATATCTTATTGATCGCTTCACCAACTGACCGATACGCAACAACCTCAGCGTCTGGCTCAAAAAGATCATGGATATTTTGCCCATAATCTGTAAGCAGGCAACTCCCCATTCCGGTTGCCTCAAACAATCTAAGGTTACCAATATTCCCGAGACTCCGGTCGGCATGCTTATTAAATGAAATACGGGATTTCCCAACTACCGTATAGTAATCGAGCCCACTAACAGGACTTGTGCAGCGGTCGGGAAATAATTCCCGGAGATTCTTACGCGGAAGCCTTCGCGGCATCTTCAGCGCCAAATTATCGCCCCTACTTTGAGCGCTGATTTTCTCGCTGAGCATTTCGTCAATGACATTTCTCAACCCGGCGGGTGCAAGACTGCTTTCCGCGATTCTCTTCAAGCGTTTCTTCTCCCAAAACTCCAGTATTGACCGCGCTTGATTTCTAATTTGGGTTCGCACCGACTGTTTAACGGTTTTCTTGACTTCTCGCAGATAATATTTTCGGGCTTCGTCTTCGTCCCTACTGTCAGTCCATAATCGAAGTGGAGTATGTTCAATCAACTCTCTAAGCATCCAGTATCTCTCACCTGGCGCTTGTGTCGAACCAACAAATGTCACGTCGTAAATAGCTTCCTGTTTACCTTCAAAGGCCGTGAGAACGCCTTCATCAAATGCATGATAGCAGAGGACTGAATCCAACCCCGCCGTGCGGTAGTGATCTACAATCGCCGGCGTGCAAGCAAAAAGAAGGTCTACGCCTTTTACCCGAGAAACCAAACTTGGAAAACCAGAAAACATCGCAACTAATCGAATAAAAGGAAATCTTTCTTTTAGGATAGTCGGAATATTTCCACCCCTTTCAATACCGGGAAACCGACCAGGAACACACAATTCGGTACCCTGGAAATAGACGACATTCGGGCGATATTTCTCTATCTGTGCAAAAAGAATCTCAAGAGCCCAATTATCTGAAGAGAACCGTATACCATTTTCTGATGCCCAAGTTTTCTGAGTGATTTCCAGATCCCAAACTATTTCTTCCGCCTGATTTCCCAGTGCCTGCATAGATCTTGAAAAACTATCGCTATATAGCGCTTTATGTTGGAATAGATAATCCAATTGCTCTCGATATGTACTACCAATAAAGCCCGGGTACGTGTTAATGATTACTTCAGAAATAGATGGATAATGAGTGCCGGATAATCTAACAATCTTGTATGGAATCACGGCTTGGGCCTACAAAACCTAGGGTTCACACCAAAATAATTTCTTGCTTAATGTTGCGTGGAAAAAATCAGAAAAGGAATATAGAAATTGCTTTGTGGAAACGTCCAAGCGTGACGTTTTTCAAGATACTGTTGCTGACTTTACTATTTCCCGGTAACTTTCCTAACGATTCGCCGCAATAACTCTTTTGCTAACACAGAGCTGGGTATGTGGCTTGGCCGCCTTTCAGCATACTCCGGCACGTAAGAAAGCCCTGGGGGATCCCTGTCAAATAACTTGTTGAAGCCCGAGTGCCCTTCTCGCTCTGCCAAGTAATCACCCTGGTAAGCAAAACGAAAATCTTGATCGTTGTTTTTCTTCAGAACCACATAAACTCCCATCTCGGATATTTCTCTACGATCGATTGCATTTAATAGGCTCCGAACAGGTGGTATATGAAATTCTTGACTTCTTTGGTCAGTATTCTTTGGCCTAAGAGAAAGTACATAGGAATCATGGACGATCGTGTAATTATTCGCTGCGGCGAGTGATTCGTAAAATGACCGATCAAACAAAAAATAGCCATTTCCTCCCCAAGTATTCTGTGAGATAACGATCAGTCCACCGGTCTTACAGACCTCATGCATCGATTGATAAGTTTGAGCGACATTAAAAACGTGTTCACACGAACCATGATCTGTGACAAGATCATATTTCGCTGTCAGCGCTTGTCCTTCCAAAGGGTAATTCAGGTCATGCTTGATCGCGCCATGCTCTCCATTGATATCAATACAATCGTATTTTTCAACCCCAAGCAATCTGTAGAGGTACTCGGCCGAACAGCCGAGATGTTTTGAACAATCTTCAGCCCCGGATCCAGGAAAATCGAGGCTTTGCCAATTTGGGATGCACGCCTGCTCAAGCAAAGATCGAAAGTCACTTGCGCCCATGTGAATTTCTTGAGACCCAATTTCTATGACGGAATTAATCTTTTCGAAAAATCCCTGCTGCCATAATTCCAGGGTGTTCTGAACCGCAGCTGGACCTAGACCCATAATTTGCCGTCCCACGATTTTCCAGATTCTGGCCCAGTCATACCCGCCGATCCTCCTTTCGTCGATCCCCAACGATCAGTGATACTACATATTCGACCATCTCCTCAGTTAATTCTGGAAACATTGGTAATGACAAAATCTGTGGTTGATACTCCAATGCTTTAGGGAAATCTTCCGGCTTATGCCCCAAGTATTCATACGCCTTTAAAAAGGGTAATGAACAAGGATAGTGAATTCCAGAAGCAACGCCATTTTCTTTTAGTCGCTTCTGAAGTTTGTCTCTTTGATCAGTCCGAATTACATACAGGTGATAAACATGCTCAGCCCCTTTGCGAGCTAACGGGGTGCGAATATTATCTAATCCACGGAGCCCTTCATTATAGTTTTCTGCTATCGATCTGCGCAGTGAATTCCAGTTATCAATATACTGTAGTTTCACCGACAAAATTGCTGCCTGTAAGCCATCAAGCCGACTGTTAATTCCCTCAATCTCATGCTGGTGCTTGGTTAGAGAACCGTGATTTGCGAACATTCGGGCCCGCCTGGCAAATCCCTCATCATTAGAGATAATCGCTCCTGCATCACCATAGGCTCCCAGATTCTTACCCGGGTAGAAACTAAATGTCCCTGCGATACCGAAGGTTCCAACATGCTTACTAGCGTATTTCGCAAAATGTGCCTGTGCGCAGTCTTCAATAATTGCCAATTGATATCTCTCGGCTAACGACATGATTTTACCCATATCAGCCGACTGACCATACAAATGGACTGGAATAATCGCTTTCGTTTTATCAGTTATATTTTCCTCGATACTTGATGGGTCGATTGTAAAGTAATCAGATTCGATATCTGCGAACACGACTCGTGCGCCCGTCTGGCTAATGGTCTCTGATGTTGAGATCCAACTCAAAGCCGTCGTTATGACCTCATCACCAGGACCAATATCTAAAGCCTTCAGTGCGATGTAAAGCGCATCGGTTCCATTTGCGCACGATATGCAATGATCAACACCGTAGGCATTGCAATATTCCTCCTCGAAAGCTGAAACATACTTACCCCTAACAAAAGCCGTCTCGGTGATCACGGCGGATACCGCCGCGTCAATTTCTTTTTGAATTGAACTGTATTGCGCCTTTAAGTCAACAAAAGGTATTTTCATAGCGACTCGTCAAGCAAAATTACGGTAGTGCTGGTTACTAAACTGGTCTATTTGATCCAGAGTCGGGTTTGTCTTAAGAAAGTCCGCGACACCCTTATTAGTCGCCACGACTGACGACATGTCCAAATTCGCAAAAGGGGCCGTTTTAAGGGTGTATCGTGGAGCCTCGATTGCACCAGTCGACAATTTATATTTTCGCAACCCCGCATATTCTGCTCCAGATCCGGTATACCCAAAATTAATTTTTTTTATTCCTATTTCCTCCAAGTAGGCAATCAATTCCGCGATGAGAAAGTTATTAGGCCGCAACTTCAAGGCTTCGGGTGCGGATGCCGCAAACTTGTAATAAGCGGTATCGCCGTCCAGCAGCACAATTATTCCAGCAATAAGTCGGGACTGGCGATCATACCCGCCCAACATAAACCCAAGATCGGCTTTGAAGTAGGAGCGGAAGATCTCTAAAAAAAACTCTCTTGGTTGAGGAATCTCAGAAAACTTGGTGACCCTTAACATCGCATGCATTTCCCAAAATTTTACGATGTCTTCTTCTTTGCGACTGACTAACGCTGTGAGGCCAGCACGTGCACCCTGCCCAACTTGATTTCTGAACTTACACTTTATTTGCTCAGACTTCCATTTGGTATACGACCTGAATTCGAGTTCGTGAATAAAACCACTATCTTCAACCGTGAAACCTGAAATCGTTGGTCGCTTCTTAGATAATGCCTTTACCCGCATCGGGGCTTCGGGCTCAAGTGCTGCTAGTTTCGCCAGATCTTTGCAATCCTTTTGGGTTAGCGTGATGAAATCACCGAATACTGGTGTAACTAAGTACTCACCTACCTCATTACATACTTTGGAGAAGACAAAATCCTGGGACACCCCTTTATTGGGCTGTAATTCAAATCCATAAACAATCTCTGAAAGTCGCGCCCACGCTGTGGTCTGAAACACTGATTTACTGAACCTGGCTTAATATTCTTACCACCCGGGAAGCATGCGCTGGGCCGGTCAGGCACTCAGCTTTTCCTTGGATGCAGTCGGCAAAATGCTCTACCTCAACTTTCAGAGGCTCACGCCATGGAACCCGAGGCATGATGACATCACCGGATCGGTGGTTAAATTCCAAAGACCCAGGATTATCGTAATCCATGTTTTGACCCAAGACTGCGAGCGGATCAATTCCTTTGTCGAAAATTGCTACTTTGTTCTCAGCCATATCGTCATAAACAACCATCTTTCTAGATCCGACTACCGTAATTTTTCGAACCTTATGAGGGTCTAGCCAACTAACATGTACATGCGCCATGACTTTATCGGGATAATTCACGCTTAGGAATACGACATCGTCGATACCGTCTTGAATATAATCGACGCCTTTACGCGATACTCCCTCTGGGTCTACATCATTCAACCAATATTGGATGATACTGATGTCGTGAGGGGCTAGATTCCATAAAGCATCTACGTCGTTTCGAATTCGGCCAAGATTTAATCTTTGACTATATATATATCGGATATCCCCTAGGTCACCATTATCGATCAGCCCCTTAACATATCGGACCGCCTGGTTGAATAGAAAGGTATGCCCTACCATTGCTGTTACTTTATTGGTGGCCGCTTCGCGAGCAATATGCTCAACCTCATCGACAGTGGCAGCCATTGGTTTTTCTACGAGGACATGTTTCCCGGCTTGAATTGCTTTGATCGCAAGTTCGTAATGCGTTGCCACGGGTGTTGAAATTACTACAGCATCTATCTCTGGATCATCTATTGCCCTATCAATATTGCTATGAAGTTCTATCGATGGATAGAGTGCTTCTACAAATTTTCGCCGGTCCTCCGACTTATCAATCACTGCTTTTACCGTAAATGCAGGACAGGAAACAAAGTTTCTCAATAAGTTTGGGCCCCAATAGCCAACTCCTATTTGTGCCACCTGTATTGGATGCATGCTCATCTGTACATCTAGCTCGCTTCTTGTTTTAACTTGGGCAAAACCCTTTTTATAATCTGGCTCATCGACATCACTCGAAGTAATCGCTGCAACCGCTACCAATTGAACCCATAACAAACGGGATAAGTCGGCCGCAAATCAGTTTCTCCTGATACTCACCCATAGAGTGCAGATTTGAACTGGAAATTCAACTCATCGAATCAATTATGAATTTTATGGAAATAGGCAAATAGCAAGATTCTGGACCTAACTCTTAGTGTGCTCTAAGGTCAAATGGTAGAATCGACGGTGTGAGAGACAAGTCGGTGAAGGTCGATCGGCAGAGGGCTCCCGCCACCAAAAATCCCGACAAAAAAGGTGCAAATAAATCTATGGTTGCCGCTCTAACACCCAGACGAGCCTCTTGCCTCGTGCGATTCGCGTCCGATTGCGAACCACCGGATGACCTTATGAGTGATATTCTATCACTATCATCAATTTTTGCCCGGTTTTAGCCTGGTGCCGGCTACAATTTTAATATTCCGGCAGGGATAAAAAGCCATGATGTTGCCGATGTCAGACGAAAAACCTAAGGTGGTGCTGGTTCGGCCACCATATTCCTACGAAATATATAAATCCACCTACAAGAACAAATACAAGGTGGGCAACAAGTGGGTCAGCGCCCCCTTGCCAATAATGTACCTTGCTGCAGCCGTAGTTGACGTGGGCGCAGATGTCCGAATTATCGATGGTGAAGCTGACAATCTATCTCTAGAAGAACTGGTCGACCACACCCTTGCCTTTAATCCGGACATTGTAGGTGTAACCGGAACCACGCCAGAGTATGGGGCAGTCAAGTTCTTCACAGAAGAAGTTAAGAGGCGTTCCCCCGATGTAAAGACGGTGATAGGCGGCGCTCATGCAACCCACGTGCCTTGGGAAATAGTTGAGGAGGTCTCTGGGGTGGATTATGTTGTGGTTTTCGAGGGCGAAAAGGCGCTAGCTGCTATAGCCTCTAGCGACTCACAGAAAATTAGAGAGTACTCCGATAATGCCCAGCACCTGATGGAGTCCATAGGGGTTCACGATCCCAAAAGGTACAAGAACAAGGTTCTACTCAGCCAAAATCAGACCACAGAAGACCTTGAACGCCTTCGTCCACTACGGCGGTCCCCTTATATAGATATGAGCAATTACCGTTTTGCGGACCCGCAGGTGGGACTGGTCCTGACCGATTCTTTGGAGACGGCAAGGGGCTGCCCTTATGCCTGCACTTTTTGCAGTAGCAGACGTAGTGGACTTGGACTACGCTCGGTAGAAAATATTTTGGAAGAACTCGACCAGATTGCTGCTAGTATGAACAGCAAAGGTAAAAGAGGTCTCATTCAATTTGTTGACGACACGTTGACCTTCAATCGCAAGAGGTCTATCGAGCTATTCGAAAAAATGAAGGCTCGAAAATACAACGCACATTTTCTCTGCCTTACACGAGCCAACACCATCGCAACAACGAATGGTCGGGAAGATGACCTAGTATTCGCCAGGCTCATGAAAGAAGTAGGATTCGTGCAAATCTCTTTTGGCATAGAAAGCGGCAATCCGAACATTAACGAACAAATGGAAAAAGGCGTTACACTTGACCACTACAGACGCGCTTACGAAATCTTAAATGCTGTCGGCGTGGAGGAGCGAAGGGGGTCATTTATTATTGGCCACCCTCATGAAACTGAGAAGACTATTCAGGATTCAATTAATTTCGCAAAAGAGTTGAAGATTCATCGCACCAGCGTCAACATCATGACGCCTTATCCCGGCACCACGGTTTATGATCAAGCGCGATTGGGTAAGGGCCTTTATTTTGAGAAAGGCGCAACCGACTTTTCGAATTTCCGGCGTTGGGGCAACAGTGTTGTCTCTACTGATGAGTTGTCCCCGCAGGCATTGCAATACTGGCACCGGCGTTTTCTTGCCGAAGCTTATTCTTCTTCGACCAGCGTCAAGCATAGCATCAAGGAGTTTGTCTCAGGGAACCGGTCTCACTTCTTTCACCGGCCCGTTCTCAAGGCAGTGCGCGATCGCTTTGACTTGGTAAAACAGAAACAATGGACGACTCCACCAAGGTTCTCACGGCCTGATCACTCGAATTACAATCCAGACGAGTGGGGCAAAGCGCATATCACCAAGACTGATTGCATCAATGCTTTCAAGTCACTTTACGATATGAAGAATAGGAAAGTCCGTGACAAGTCGCAGAATCTCTCAGCTGCCGATCTAGAAGCCACACAAATAAGCGCTTGAAACGTCTGCAACGCTTGTTCACTCCTGATTCAATAAACAAAGTAAATTATGTTACTCCGCCCTCTGGGCAAATCGAAAAAACCGGCCAGACAACCTTGGATGTTCGTAAGATCAGAGCCTTTACCTAATTATATAAGAGTCGACGGCAAACCCCGTTGAGGTCTGGATCGTCTCCCCTTATGGTAAAGCATCGTGGAAACTACGAACTCTGTATTGCCGGGCTTGAGACAAAATCTCAATCATCGCCACGCGCGATCGCCTTAGTACTCTCTTGCCAGCGAACGGTATACTGCCCCGACTCCCCAGTGGGAAGTTCGATCTGCTGGGAGTATGACGAAACCTAGCGTCAAAAAGGCTATCACTTGAATCCTGATCGTATTCATCGAATTGGAACTGAGTCATTGGCCAGGTTGAGTCCTCAGCGGCTCGCTGGCATTATGGGGAACCCTGACCTTTACGCATATAAAAATAAATCTGAGGACTTTGACTACTCCTCTTTCATGCTACATCCCTGGGCGATAAAAGAAGTCTTACGCCCACTAGTTACCTCTAAACCCTGCCTGCGTATCCTTGAGTTAGGTTCAGGAAACGGGTCAAATGGAAGAACTCTCTGCCGTCTTATCAAATCGTACAGCGACGCGCATTTACACCTTATTCACTTAGATCTTTTTGAAGATAATCTGACTGAGGCGAACGAGCGGAATCACGTTTTTGCAAAGACGCATAAAGATTTCTCATTCGAATGCGTTCAAACAGATCTCCGATCACCTGACAATCACAAAACAATAATTAAGCTACTTGGCCAGACGATAGACATCACCTTTTCTATCAAGTTCTTCCATAACACTCCGATCAAGATTTCCAGAACAAATGCGAAACTCCTCGGAACACTAATCCCAGATACTGGGATCTTCATTTTGCAATGTTACGGATCGCAGTCAATAAAAGACGAATTGACATACGGGCTGAAACGAGCAAGGGGCAAAGGCTACCCTAATTCAATCTTTGTCGACCGATTCTTGGCGAGGCGTTTTTTGAAGGCTAATGGACTCAAACAGATTTACAAAACCATTAATAATGGAACAGGGAATCGCGAATATGATCACTTTCATCAAAAGCGATTTGACTACTTTTTTGAAAAACAGAAAATAGTTTAATTTAGCAGGTACCGAGAAAGACTTGAAAACCCCTGACTTTTTTCTAGCACCATAACTAAGTTTTTATCCCTTAACATCTAATAGCGTTTTAATCGTCGAGATCACTTGATCGACCTTTATACCGTCCATTGCTTCATTATTTGGATACTTTTCCGATAGTTTTTTTTCTGACATATCTGAACGATACATCGCCGCGAAAGCGGGTGTTTTGGAGAAAAGAATTCGGGATTTCGCCCCTAGTGGTCTAGTTGCTGTGTAATCGGTTGGCCCATATAACGCTACTAACGGCACTCCCATTGCATTAGCTAAGTGCATAACACCACTGTCGTGCGCAATCACACATCGGGCCTCACCAATAAGCGTGCCAAGCTCGTCAATAGTCGTACAACCTGCAGTATTTATAACCTCAGCAGGCCACTCCCGCTTACTGATAATGTGTTCTTGATCTCCAGTATCCCCTACTAGTACCACCTTGACGCCGAAAATATCTACGAGTTGTTGGGCGAGCGTCACGAAGTTCTTTGGGTGCCATGTCTTTGGCGTCAAGGCACCGTTTGCGGCTCCTGGCTGAATACAAAAATAATCTCCGCCGGTTAATGTCCATTTTTTCAGATGTTTTGAACGAGCCTCCAAAGATACCCAAGTGTCGTAGACTCGATTTAGTGGTTGCTCACAGCAATATTCTAGGAGATCGAAATTTGAGTCAATATCGTGTCGTCCTCGTAAAATTGGCACTTTAGTGACCCGTGACACCGGCTTCTTGGATCTAAACAGGCGGTGCTTTGGTAATCGAGCAGTATCAGAAACATCCGCATGTCGA
>Ga0187827_10003090_pt1 | contig 21958 bp, 18 predicted proteins | sample ETNtaG_39_FD_167969 | JGI IMG/M metagenome (GOLD analysis project Ga0187827, IMG submission 167969) | Marine microbial and viral communities from oxygen minimum zone, Eastern Pacific Ocean - ETNP2014_SV_150_PacBio MetaG (Illumina Assembly) | ecosystem: Environmental > Aquatic > Marine > Hypoxic... | reverse complement strand
AATTCCTGTCAGCCTTAGATTTGTATCGTATGTATTATCAATAATATATTCAATTAATGAGTTATCTTTTTTTCTTGAATGTATGGTTTCAGGTCTAGCTTGTACTATAAATAATTTTCCAGAAAGCCCATCAATTGCCCATTCAGTATCCATAGGACACCAATGTCCTTTTAATTTAGTGTAATAATCTTCAATAATACAAACCCATTTAGCTAATTTTAAGGCTTGTCTGTCTGTAATACAGAATTTATCTTGTTGAGTGTTCCCAACATGGACAGTTTTTACCAATTGCCCTGGGTCAGTTGAGTAAATCATTTTATTCTCTTTTTGACCTATCTTCTTTTCAATAATAGAAGAGAATCCATCTTTCAAAGTTGGTTTAAAAACTAAGAATTCATCTGGAGATACAGTTCCTTGAACAACACTTTCGCCTAATCCATAAGAGCCATTTATTAAAACAATATCTTTAAATCCGCTTTCAGTATCTAAAGAAAATGCAACGCCAGAAGATGCTAAATCAGAACGAACCATTTTTTGTATACAAACAGAAATCCCTATATCAAAATGATCGAAACCAAAATCATCTCTATATGAGATTGCTCTATCAGTGAAAAGAGAAGAAAAACAATTTCTAACAGAAGATAAGATTTGTTCAGGACCTCTTACATTTAAATAAGTTTCTTGTTGACCCGCAAAAGATGCGTTAGGCAAATCTTCAGTAGTTGCAGAAGAACGGACAGCTACATCCGTGATCTCTTGTCCGTATTTTTGGGAGAGTAATTTGTAATTATCTCGGATTTCTTCTTTAATCTCTCTTGGCCATTTACCATTTCTTATTAATTGCCTGATCCCTAATCCAGTTTTCTTTAAAGAAACCAAATCGTCTTTTTTCATTTTTTTGATATACAGCCTTATTTTTTTATCTAATTTATTGTGATTAATAAATTCCCAATATGAATCTACTGTTAAAGCAAATCCTCCTGGAATATCTACTCCTAGTGTACTAAGGTTTTGAATCATTTCTCCTAATGACGCATTTTTCCCGCCTACTAATTCTAGGTCTGATAGTTTTATATTAGCTAAATCTACAATGAACTTGTTTTTCATTTTTATAGTTTTGTTTTTATAAAGCTTCAAAAATTCCAGCCGCACCCTGTCCTGCGCCTACACACATGGTAACCATTCCGTATCTCTGATTTCTTCTTTTCATTTCGTTAAATAATTGCACGCTTAATTTTGCTCCAGTACAACCAAGCGGATGCCCTAAAGCAATTGCACCTCCATTTACATTGACAATTTTGGCGTTTAATTTTAGCTCATTTATTACTGCTATAGATTGTGATGCGAATGCTTCATTTAGCTCAATTTGTTCAATATCTTTTAGCTTGATTCCAGCTTGCTCTAATGCCATAGGAACTGCTTTAATAGGACCAATTCCCATATGTTTTGGCTCAACGCCAGCTACCGAATAGCTCATCATTCTTGCAATTGGTTCAATATTTAATTCCTTTATCATCTTCTCTGACATGAGTAAAACAAAGGCTGCTCCATCAGAGGTTTGTGATGCGTTTCCTGCAGTTACAGTTCCGTTTTGAGAAAATACAGATCTTAATTTTCTTAATTTTTCAATTGTGGTATCTTTTCTAGGTCCTTCATCTGTATCTGCAACAAATTCATGTTTCTTTCTTTTTTCTGATTCGTCCAGATAAGTTTCTTTAACTGTAATTGGCACTATTCCATCTTTAAAGTATCCGTTTTCAATTGCACTTAATGCTTTTTGATGTGAGTGAAAAGCAAATTCATCTTGTTTTTCTCTAGATATTTTATATTTTTTGGCAACTGCTTCAGCTGTTAATCCCATATTCCAATACCAATCGGGATTATTTTTTGAGATCTTATAATTTGGGACAATTCTCCAGCCTCCAAATGGGATAGGAGACATAGTCTCCACTCCTCCAGCAATAATGCAGTTTGATATTCCACTCTGGATTTTTGCATTTGCAATTGCTATGGTTTCTAATCCTGATGAGCAATATCTATTTACTGTCATCCCAGGAACTTTTATAGTATCTAATCCCATTAAGGAAATCATTCTACCAATATTAAGTCCTTGTTCTGCCTCAGGTGTTGCGTTTCCAACAATCACATCATCAATTCTTTCCGCATCTAAATTTGGAACAGATTTTGCTAAATGTTTTACTACATCTGCAGCCAAATCATCTGGTCTGGTAAATCGAAAGAATCCCTTTCCAGATTTACCTACTGCAGTTCTGTACCCTGACACTATATATACTGTATTCATAATCTTAATTTCTTAAAGGTTTTCCTTTCTTTAACATATGTTCAATCCTCTCCAGAGTTTTGCGTTCTCCACAAAGTGAGAGAAACGCTTGTCGTTCGAGATCTAATAAATACTGCTCGGAAACTAGAGCGGGAGCTGATAAATCTCCTCCACAAATGGTATAGGCTAATTTTTCAGACATAAGTCTTTCATGATCAGTGATATATCCTGCTGCATGCATAGAATGTGCTCCCACCATAAACATTCCTAATCCTTCTTTTCCTAAAACTTTTATTTTTTTAGGAGCAGGTTTTGTGTATCCTATATTAGATAGATTGAGTACTTCAGCTTTTGCATCAGAGATTAGATTGTTACTTCTAATTGTGATTCTGTCTCTGTTTTTTATGAGCAGATCCAAGTCGATTGCTTCTTGTGCTGATGTAGCAACTTTGGCCATGCCGATATTTAAATATCTTTCTTTTAAAGTTGGTAATTGTATATCTCCAGAGAAATAAGAGTCGGAAGCTCTTTTAGCCATTTCTTTTGTACCTCCTCCTCCAGGAATTACACCCACTCCCATTTCTACTAGTCCAATATAAGTTTCTGCAGATGCTTGCACATGGTCTGCATGTAAAGCAATTTCGCAACCTCCTCCTAAAGTCATTCCGTGTGTAGCAACTACAACTGGAACAGAAGAACATCTTATTCTCCCAGTAGTGTTTTGGAAAGCACGAATTGCAAAATCAATTTCATCATATTCTTGCTCTATTGCCATCATGAATATCATGGCAATATTTGCTCCAACAGAAAAATTTGCACCTTGATTTGCTATTACTAATCCATTGTGATTCTTTTCAGTAATTTCAATTGATTTGTTTATTCCTTCCAGAACCTCACCTCCAATAGAATTCATTTTTGTTCTCCATTCTAGATTTACAATTCCATCTCCAATATCAGTAAGTGTACATTCTGAATTATTCCAGACCGTATTATTTTTTCGGATATGATCTAAAATGATGAAATTCTCCATTCCTGGAACTTCTTCAGATTTCTGTGTGGGAATGTGATAATAATTCAGTTTTTCATTATCATTATTGTAGAATGATTCTGAACCACTTTCAATCATTTCCATTACCCAATTTGCAGTAGAATATCCTGCGTCATTCATTTTAGAGAATATTTTTTTAACCCCTAATATATCCCATATTTCAAAAGGACCAAGTTCCCATCCAAAACCAGCTTTTAATGCTCTGTCTATTTTGTAAATATCATCAGAAATTTCAGGAATTCTGTGAGATACATATGCAAAAGTAGAATAGAACATTTTTCTGTAGAATTCTCCTGCCTTGTCTTTCCCGGAAATCAGAATTTTTAGTCGTTTTTGTAAATCATCTTCTTGTTTTGCAAGCCCGATAGTTGCAAATTTTACTTTTTGTTTTACTTTATATTCTAATGTTTTTAAATCAAGAGCCTCAATAACTCTCTTTCCTTTCTCATTTTTTGATTTTTTATAGAACCCTTGTTTGCTTTTGTCTCCCAACCAATTATTATCACTCATCTTTTTAATAAAGTCTGGTAGTTCAAACTGATGTCTCATCTCGTCATTTGGGCAAAACTCATGTACTCCATTCGCTACATGAATAAGTGTATCTAAACCGACTAGATCACAAGTGCGGAAAGTTGCTGATTTTGGTCTTCCAATAATTGGCCCGCTTAAAGAATCAACCTCCTCAACACTTAAATCCATTTCTTTTACCAAATGGAATAGAGACATAATATTCGAAACTCCAATTCTGTTTGCAATGAATGCAGGAGTGTCTTTGCAAAGAACCATATCTTTTCCTAAGAATTTATCTCCATATATCATTAAAAAATTAATAATCTCAGAGTCTGTTTTGGAAGATGGAATAATCTCTAAAAGTTTTAAATATCTTGGTGGATTGAAGAAATGTGTGCCACAAAAGTGTTTTTGAAAATCTTCTGACCTTCCATCTAACATACTCTCAATAGAAATCCCTGAAGTATTTGAGGAAATTAAAGTTCCTTCTTGTCTGTATTTCTCTATCTTTTCAAAAACTTCATTTTTGACATTTAACCTTTCTACTACAACTTCAATAACCCAATCAACTTCTGAGATCTTATGTAAATCATCTTCCAAATTTCCTGTTGTAATTCTGCTTGCAAATTTCTTACTGTAGATAGGGGATGGCTTGCTTTTAATAGTATTTTTTAGTGCATCATTTACAATAGAGTTTCGGATTGTCTTATTTTGTTTGTCTTTTTCAGAAATATCAAAAGGGACAATATCTAGCAGTAAAACTTCCACTCCAATATTTGCAAAATGGCATGCAATACGAGATCCCATTATTCCAGAACCAATTATTGCTACTTTATCTATATGTCTATTTTGTTTCATCAATAATTTTATTTATTTTTTTCAGAATGCTAAAGAATAAATCCATTTCTTTTTTTCTAAAGTGAGAAAAAATAGATTCATTAAAATTTATAACTGTTTCTTTTGCTACTTCACGCCAATCCATTCCAAGTGGAGTGAGGTGAATAACTGATTTTCTTTTGTCATTTGGATCATTTTTTCTCTCAATAACTCCAGCATCTTCTAATTTATTTATAGAACGTGATAGGGAGGTGGCTTCCATTCCCATGCTTGGTCCTAATTGAGTTGATGGCGTCCCTTCCATAATATCAATATTGAGAATAATCATACCTAAAGCCATGCTTGCCATGTATTCTGTTGCAGTACGATTATACATTTTGGTAATGTTATACCATGTTTTCCGGATGTTATAATCAATTGTATCTTCCTGTTCCATAGTAATAAATAGATTTGGAACAAAAATAGTAAAAAAATACTATGCATGCATAATAGATAAGGAGAATTATGCGAGCATAGTAAGTTGTGTTAAAAAAGTGTATTTTTAGCAAAATAAAATTTATAATTATGGCCTATTTATCTCCATTAGAAATGCTCTATAAATGGGAGCAAGAAAAACCTAACGAAATTTATCTATCTCAGCCAATTGAGAACACTTGGCATAATTGGACTTGGAAAGAATTCGGGATAGAAGTAAGAAAAATGGCGACTTATTTAAAATCATTGGATTTGCCAAAGGATAGTAAGATTGCCTTACTATCAAAGAATTGCGCACATTGGATGATGACTGATATGGCAATAATGATGAGTGGACATATTTCGGTTCCGCTTTACCCTAATTTAAATGCAGAAACATTAGGAAAGATATTGACACATAGTGAGAGTAAATTGTTATTTGTAGGAAAGTTGGATAATTTTAATGATATGAAACCAGGCGTACCTTCTGATATGGATTGTATTACTTTTCCTTTTTATGCGGAGGATTATCAAAGATGGGATGATCTTACAAAAGAGGTAGAGCCAATGCAAGAAAATGTAATTAGAGATTCAAATGAGTTAGCTACTATTATATATACTTCAGGAACAACTGGCGATCCAAAAGGAGTGATGCATAAGTTTTATAACTTTTCTTTTGCAACTACAAATGCTGTGCAGGCACTTGCATTAAAGGATGAGGCATTCTTTTCTTACTTACCACTTTGCCATATAGCAGAACGATTATTGGTGCAAATGGGAAGCCTTTATAGTGGAGGAAGGGCTTATTTTGCAGAAAGTTTAGATACTTTTGCTGCTAATTTAGAAGAAGCATCTCCAACTGTATTTTTGGGTGTGCCCAGAATCTGGACAAAATTCCAACAAGGAATTCTTACAAAACTACCTCAGAATAAACTTAACATACTACTTAGCATTCCATTGATTTCATCTTTAATAAAGAAGAAGATAAAGAAAGGACTTGGCCTAAATAATGCTAGAAATATTTTTACTGGTGCAGCTCCAACTCCTGTTGCGCTTATTAAATGGTTTTCACGTTTAGGTATTAATATACAAGAGGCATATGCCATGACGGAGAATACTTGCTATTCGCATGTTAGTTATAGCAATAATATTAATATTGGCTATGTAGGTCAAGCATTACCAAAATGTGATGTGAAACTTTCAGGAAAGAATGAGATATTAATAAAACATGATGCGTTGATGGATGGTTATTACAAGATGGAAGAAGAAACCAAAAAGACAATTATTGAAGGATGGTTACATACTGGTGATGAGGGAGAAATTGATGAAAATGGATTCTTGAAAATTACAGGTCGAGTAAAAGACTTATTCAAAACGAGTAAAGGAAAATATGTAGCGCCATCTCCAATTGAAATGAAACTTTCTGCCAATAAAGACATTGAACAAGTATGTGTAGTAGGAACTGAAATTCCACAATCTATTGCTATTATTGTGCTTTCAGAAAGAGGGAGAAATAAAAGCAAGGATAACCTAATAAATAGCTTAACTAGAACCCTGGATATTGTAAATCCAAAGTTAGATAGTCATGAGAGAATTCATAATTTCGTGGTAGTAAAAGAAGATTGGACAGTAGAAAATAAACTCTTAACTCCTACAATGAAGATTAAGCGTAATGCAATTGAGAATTTATATAAAGAAAATTACTCATCTTGGTATGAAGGAGAGACGATTAATTTAGTTTAGCTAGCTCTTCTCTAATAAAGTCAGCTAATTCACTAACATAGCTGGAAGAAAAATCAAATTTGATTCCAGCAGTTTCATAAATTTCCGCTATTGATTTGGTATATCCTAATTTTAGTGCTTTTGTATAATTATCTAAGCCTTTTTCTCCTAATTTTTTATAAGAACGCCACATTGCAATTGCCCCTAATTGTGCCATTCCATATTCAATATAGTAGAATGGAACTTCATATAGATGCAATTGTTTTTGCCACAAATTAGCATAAACATTTTCCTGTCCTTCCCAATTTAGAATTTGGTTTCCTAGCTCCTTTTCAATCTCTAGCCATTTTTGCTTTCTCTCTTGTGCTGAGTGCTTATTTGTATAGATCCAATGTTGAAATTTATCAATAGCAGCAACCCAAGGTAGTGTTTCTAAGGCTTTTTCTAACTGCTCCAATTTTGCTCTCTTTAAATCGTCTTCATCTGAATAAAAAACATCCCAATTATCCATAGATAATAATTCCATAGACATAGATGCTAACTCAGCAACTTCAGAAGGAGTAGATTTAAATTCAGTCATTTTTAAATTCCGACTCAAAAAGGAATGAACAGCATGCCCTCCTTCATGAACCATAGTTACAAGATCTCTTTGTGATCCAACTGCATTCATAAATATAAATGGCACTCCAATTTCATAAAGAGGATACATAAAACCACCTGGGGCTTTTCCGTTTTTTGATTCTAGATCCAAATGTTTCATAGCTTTCATAGTTGAAAGACATTCTCCAAAATAAGAGCGTAATCTCTTAAAGCATTCAATTGATAAATCAATTAATTGCTCCCCTCCATCAAAAGGTTTTAAAGGTGAAAGCCCATCAACATCAACAGCAGTATCCCATGGTTTATAATTATCATATCCTAGTTTATCTTTCCTTTTTTGTTCAAAGGAAGAGATTATTGGAACAATTTCTTTTGTGATAGCATCATGAAAATTGAAACAATCTTCAGGGGTATAATCAAAACGACCCATTGCAGCAAACATATAATCACGATAGTTATCAAACCCAGCATTTTTAGCGATTTGTTGTCTTAATACAATTAACTCATCAAATAAATTATCTAAAGCTTTCTCATCTTGCAATCTTCTTGAACTAATCTTATTATAAATTTTTTCTCTTTTAGATCTGTTAGTGTCTTTTAGTAGTTGAGTAGCCTGTTGCATTGTAAGTTTTTCCCCATCAAATTTAACACTCATCTTTGCTGAGATTGCACCATACTCTTGTTGCTTTGTCTCCATTTCAGTAAATAAAGTGATGTTCTCCTCTCGAAAAATTTCAATTTGCTTATTTACACTTCTTAAATAGATATGATATTTTTGCTTATCTAAATCTTTTAGAAAAGGGCTTTCAACCAATTTTAGATTTAATTTGTTTGAGTAAGGAGCGGTATTTGGAGAAATTTCTTTAATCCAAAAATGAAATCTATCTGAAAGTTCTTTGTCAGTAGTGTCAACATTCATTTTGATATATCTCCAAGCCATACTTTCTTCAAGAACAGCCTCTAACTCTGAGCGATCAAGCATCCATTTTTTTAAATCTTCAACTGAAGATATTTTTCTGTCAATTAAGTTGTCAAATAAAGATTTTATTTTACACCAAGAATCAATTACAATATTTTCAGGAACAAATTTTCTTTTTGGTCTAGTTGGTATTGCTATTGTTGTTTCCATTATTTTATCTTAGCTTTAGTTTCTTTTTCAGTAGTTCCCTTTTTTTCTTTCTTTTTTTTAGGCAATTCAATTAACCCATGTTTTTGTATTGTATTATACCATTGAATTACCTTTTTTATATCAGAGATATATACTCTTTCCTCATCATAATCTGTAAGTACTTCTCTAAAATAATTGGTTAAATCATCTTTTGAAGATTTGTGTGATATTGATTGTTTGTAATTCTCTTTTCTTGCTATTTCATCAAAAACCTCTGACAATGGTTTTGTGTCATTATAAGTATATATTACAATTTCTTCTAACATATTTGCTTGATTATTGGAATATAATGGCCCTCTCTTTCCATCAGTTAATGATTCAATAATTACAGAGTTCTTCCCTTTCGAAACTACTTTGTAAAGTCCAGGTTTCCCTGCTATATTTATTATTTCCTCCAAGTTCATTTATTATTTCTTTTAGGAATGCAAATGTATAATTTTTAAGAGGATAAGCGGAATTAGATATCTGAAATAAATTGTGTATTATTGGTTTTGTGAATTTGTTAAAATTAAAAAATAGAAAGGAGGTGTTTGCATGGTCATTTTATGATTTTGCGAATCAGCCATTCACTACCATAATTGTAACATTCATCTATAGTGTTTTTTTTACAAAAGTAATTGCTGAAAATGAACAGATTGGTACAACTATGTGGGCAAATTCTATTGCTCTTACAGCAATAATTGTTGCTATTTCATCTCCCATTCTAGGTGCAATTGCTGATAGTGGAGGTTACAGAAAATTCTTTTTAATTTTATTTACCTGGATTACTGCAATTTTCTCAATTCTACTCTATTTCCCAGAAGAGGGGGATACACTTTTAGCTTTAACTTTATTTGTAATTGCAAATGTTGCTTTTGAAATGGGGACTGTTTTTTGCAATTCATATTTGCAAGATTTATCTAACTCAAAGAATAGTGGTAGTATTTCTGGTTTTGCTTGGGGAATTGGTTTTGTTGGAGGTTTAATAGCTCTATTTTTATCTTTCTTTCTTTTTCCTGATCTTGATGCAATAGGAATAAGAAGAATAAACATATTAGTAGGTGTATGGTTTTTAGTTTTTTCTATTCCTACAATTTTGTTTGTGAAAGATAGAAAAAAAGAAAAGTTCAGGAAACATCATATCTTGGACTCCTTTGCCACAATTAGAAAAACTTTCAGAACAGTTTCTCATTACAAAACAGTTTCTCAATTTTTGATCGCAAGATTATTTTTTAATGATGGCTTAATTACCATATTCGCACTTGGCGGAATTTATGCTGTTGGAACTTTAGATTTTACTTTTAATGAAGTTATGCAGTTAGGAATTGTTTTGAATTTGGCAGCAGGTATTGGTTCATTTATTTTTGGTTATATAGAGGATAGAATAGGAGTGAAGAAGATAATAAATATATCATTATTTGTTCTTACTTTTTCTACTTTACTTGCTTTTTTTGCTCCTTATTTTATTTTCCAAAAGCAGATTTTCTGGGTAGCAGGAGTGCTAATTGGCTTGATGGTTGGACCAAATCAATCATGTAGCAGATCGCTTATGGCTCAACTCACGCCTAAGAAGAAGAAAAATGAATTCTTTGGGTTTTTCGCATTAACTGGTAAGGCAACATCTTTTTTAGGACCCCTGCTTTTTGGAATTGTAACATCAATGTATAACCAGCAAATGGCATTGTGGGTAGTAATAATACTTTTTGTGATAGGATTTATTCTTTTTAATAGAATACAATTTGATTCTTTATCTTTGCAAGATGAGAATTAGTATACTGCTTATTCTGATATTGATATCATCATGTACTTATAACGAGATCACTTTTTGTGAAATAAATTCTCCTTCTTTTAATGAGTGCGTTAAACCAATATTTGATGATAATTGTGTGAGTTGTCATTCAGTAATTGGAGGAAACCTTTTGCATCTCACAACATTTGAAGAAATAAGTTCTTTTGATAGTAGTGTATTGTTAGATAGAATAAACACGGATATGCCACCAACTGGTATAATGAGTGCTGCAGAAATTTCAATAATTGAAAAATGGATAAATGATGGTGCACAAAATAATTAGCATATTTTTATTGTTGATTTGTATTTCTGCTGATGCACAACAGTATTTATCAGATGATGGTCTGATTACATTTTTTTCTCAGGCTCCTTTAGAAGATATTTCAGCAAAAAATAATAAAGTTTCTGCATCTTATGATCTTCAAACAAATAAGATTGTTTTTCAATTGCAAATTCAAGATTTTATTTTCCCAAACCCTTTAATGCAGGAGCATTTTAATGAAAATTATTTAGAATCTGATTTATTTCCAAAATCTACTTTTGTTGGGAAAGTAATCCAGAATAAAGATGGCAAAGCAACTGTTGAGGGGAATTTAACTATTCATGGAAGAACCAATGAAATTAAAGTAGAAGGATTGCTAAGAAAAGAAAAAGATAAAGTGGATATATCAGCAGAATTTGTTATAGAATTAGAAGATTATAATGTTGATATTCCTAGAATAGTAATGTATAAAATTGCAGAAGAAATTAAATTGAAGGTTAATATTAAATTAATAGAGCTAAAATGAAAAAGATAATCTCTTTAAGCTTTATGTTGTTTTCATTCTCATTATTTGCACAAGATAATCTGTTAAATATGTTAGGCGAGGATGAAGAGTCTTTATACATTTCCTATTTATTTAAAGGCACAAAAGTGGTAAATGGACAATCAGTAGAATTGCTTCCAAAAGGAGTTCTTCAGTTTACCGTACAGCATAGATTTGGAACATTAAATTCAGGGGGCTATAATTTTTATGGATTGGATAATTCACAAGTTCGTTTGGGTTTTGATTATGGAGTGAAAGATTGGTTGTCAATTGGATTAGGAAGAAGTTCGGCTATTAAAACAATAGATGCAAATGCTAAAATTAGAATAAAAAGACAGGTAAAAGGGGGTTTTCCTTTTGCGTTTGTAATTAATTCATCAGCTTACCTACAACAGTGGAAATCTACTGAGGCACAGCAGGAACAATTTTTATTTACTAATCAATTGGTATTTGCAAATCAGCTATTATTGGCTCGAAAAATAAATAGAGATTTAACGATTCAATTTTCGCCTACAATGATACATTATAATTTAGTTAAAACTAAAAATGAGGCGAATGACAAGTATTCGTTAGGTATTGGAGGGCGGAGAAAACTAACAAAGCACATTTCTGTAAATGCAGAATATTTTATGCAGATAAACGGAGAAATAAATAGTAATGTATTGTCATTTGGTTTTGATATTGAAACAGGCGGGCATGTTTTTCAGTTGCATTTGAGTAATTCCCCAGCAATGATTGAACCAGCATTTATTCATCAAACCACAGGAAACTGGGCGGATGCAGATATTTATTTTGGTTTTAACATCTCGCGTGTATTTACCATTAAAGGAAATAAGTAGTTACTAAATGCAAGAAACTACATATGATATAGCAATTGTTGGTGGAGGAATAGTAGGATTAGCTACTGCCTATCAAATTCAGAAGGAATTTCCAAAATTAGATCTAATTATTTTAGAAAAAGAAAGCAAACTTGCTTCTCATCAGACAGGAAGGAACTCTGGAGTTATTCATTCAGGACTTTATTATAGGCCAGATTCTTTAAGAGCAAAAAATTGTGTTAAAGGAAGAGAACAATTAATTGAATTTGCAAAAGAAAATAATATAACTCATGACATTTGTGGTAAAATTGTTCTTGCTACAAATAGGGATGAAAATGAAAGATTGGAAGCGTTAAAAATAAATGGAGAGAAAAATGGTTTAGAAGGGTTAAAAATGCTTACTCCTCAAGAGTTCAAAAAAATTGAGCCAAATACAGAAGGAGTTGCAGCTCTTTGGGTTCCTCAGGCAGGTATTATTAACTATAAAGCAGTTTGCAATAAGCTTGCAGATTTGATAAAACAGATGAACCCGAAAAGTAAAATAGCTTTTAATTGTGAATTATTAGATGTAGATGATGGGCTGTTGTTTTCAACAAATGGAGTGTGCAAAACAAAACATACTATTTTTTGTGGAGGTCTATTTTCTGATAGGTTAGCTAAAAAAGATAAGGTAAAATTAGAGATGCAGATTGTTGGTTTTAGAGGCGACTATTACTACTTGTCAGACAAGGCAAAAAGCAAAGTAAAAAACCTTATTTATCCAGTGCCTAATCCTGAGTTTCCATTTTTGGGTATTCACTTCACGAGGATGATTGGTGGTGGTATTGAGTGCGGCCCGAATGCGGTTTTTACTTTTAAAAGAGAGGGTTATAAAAAAATGGATTTTTCATGGAAGGATACTTTTGAAGCACTTAGCTTTTTAGGTACATGGAGGTTGTTCATAAATCATTGGAAATTTGGCTTCAATGAGTATCGGAGGGCTTTTTCAAAAGCTTTATTTTTGAAAGAGTTAAAAAAGATGATTCCAACTTTAGAAATGGAGGATATTAATGAAGGTAGAAGTGGCGTGAGGGCTATGGCTTTAGGTTGTGATGGAGAAGTAATTGATGATTTTAAAATAGTGAAAAATAAAAATAATTTACATGTTCTTAATACTCCATCACCCGCTGCAACTGCTTGTCTTGCTATTGGCGAAAAAATTATGGGAAAAGCAAGGGTACATTTTAATTTGAACAATCTGAGATGATAAAGTTTTTAGGGATATTATCAAAAAAGAAAAAAATAACTGGAAGTAAAACAGCTCATCTTCTTGTTGAAACCCTAGATGAAGTGATAGTAAATGGTTTTGTAGAAATTCAAGATTTCTTAAATAATAATAATAATTTAGAGCGTAATCCGCACCTAACAAATAAAGACATCAAATGGTTTCGATTAATAGTTTTTGTTGGGAACCTAAAAATGATTCCTACTTTTTTTGAGCAAGAGCATGCTGAAGATTTGCACAACCACCTACTAGATATGATGGCAAATAAGATGGAGGGAGAAAATGAAATTGCTATAGAGCAATTAGGAGATTATTGTACCTATTTAGATGAGCTTTTAAGAAAATCAGACAATTGTATTGAAGCAATGGCTACTGCCGTTTTTGATAAATACAATATCAATGATTTTCAGGTAAATTTATTTAGAAGAAAAAATGAGCCAAATCCTGTTTTGTTCCAAGAGCTTAAAAACTTAATATCTCACTTTATTTGGAATTGGGAAGATTACCTTAGCAAACACAAGATTACTGCTTAAATTCCTGTGTAATCAAAAGGTGTAATTGTCAATAACTCTTTTTTCACTTCCCCAGAAACGTCCAAATTTGAAATAAAATCAGCAATACTGTCCTTAGTAATCTTTTCATTTGTTCTGGTAAGTTCTTTCAAAGTTTCATAAGGATTTGCAAATCCTTCTCTTCTTAAAATGGTTTGAATCGCCTCAGCAATTACTGCCCAATTATTTTCTAAATCGGCATCAATTGCTTCTTTGTTAAGCAATAATTTATCTATTCCATTTTCCAATGAAGTAAATGCAATAATAGTATGGGCAAAGGGAACACCAATATTTCTAAGTACTGTACTATCTGTCAAATCTCTTTGCAGACGGGAAATAGGAAGTTTACTTGTTAAAAATCCAAAAATAGCATTTGCCATTGCCAAATTTCCTTCTGCATTTTCAAAATCAATGGGGTTTACTTTATGCGGCATAGCAGATGAACCAATCTCTCCTTTTTTGATTTTTTGTTTGAAATAATCCATAGAAACATAAGCCCAGATATCTCTGGAAAAATCAATAAGTATGGTATTGATTCTACTTAAATTATCTAAAAGTGCTGCTAAATTATCGTAATGCTCAATCTGTGTTGTAGTTTGTTGTCGTTGCAACCCTAGTGCAGAGGAAGTAAAGTTATTGGTAAAATTTACCCAATCAATTTCCGGATAAGCAATATGATGTGCATTAAAATTGCCTATTGCTCCACCAAATTTCCCAGAGAAAGGTATGCTTTTTAATAGTGTTAATTGATTCTCAATTCGCTCTACAAACACCATTATTTCTTTTCCTAACCTTGTTGGCGAAGCCGCTTGTCCATGTGTTCTGGCTAGCATAGAAACCTCTTTCCACTCTTTTGCTTTTCCTTCTAAATCTTTTAATATTTCTTTAAGATGAGGTAAATAATTTTCCTCTATGGTATTTTTAATTGAAAGTGGAACTGCAGTATTATTAATATCTTGTGAAGTAAGGCCGAAATGAATAAACTCTTTGAATTCTTGCAACCCCAATTCGTCAAACGCTTCCTTTAAAAAATATTCTAGAGCTTTTACATCATGGTTGGTGTTGCTTTCAATATCTTTTATTCTTTGCGCATCTTTTACAGAAAAGTTTTTGTATAGTTTTCTTAAATCAGAAAATTTCTCAGCAGGAAAATGATTCAACTGTAAAATGGAACTATTGCATAGAGCAATAAAATATTCCACTTCCACCAAAAGCCGATATTTTATCAAAGCTTCTTCCGAAAAATACTGCTTTAAATTTTTTGTTCTTTCACTGTACCTTCCATCAATTGGCGATATTGCAGTTAAAGAAGTTAAATCCATTTTTATCCGTTTTAAAGAAGCTGCGAATTTACTAAATAATTGTGTAATGACTCCGATTTTGCTAAATCATAAATAAAGTCATTTGCCTACTTTTCTTTTCGTATTTTTGAAAAATGGATTTAATAATAGTTTTGGTAATTATACTTTTGCTAATTGGACTTATTGGCTGTATAATTCCTGCTTTGCCAGGTCCTCCCATTTCATTTTTAGGGCTTTTGCTTCTTCATTTTTTCACTTCATACACTATTGACGTAGAAACTTTATGGTTATTAGCTGCAATCGTTTCTCTTATTACATTTCTGGATTATTGGTTACAAGTTTATGGAGTTAAAAAATTTGGAGGAGGGAAAAAAGCGATCAATGGTACCATCTTAGGATTGGTTTTAGGGCTTTTACTTTTTCCGCCATTTGGTGTAATAATTGGCCCGTTTATTGGTGCATTTTTAGGAGCAAAAATGGAAGTAAAGGAAGATACAAATCGTGCAATAAAAATTGCAATGGGTGCATTAGCTGGTTTTTTGGGCGGTACAGTTCTCAAATTTTTTGTAAGTATCTATATCACAATTTTATTTATTAAACAATTTGGGATTTTCTAATGAAATACAAACTTTCAGTTGTTTCCTACCTTAATACCCTTCCGTTTATTTATGGATTAAAGCAATACGGATTAGATAAAAAATTGGATATCAGTTTGGATATTCCTTCCGCTTGTGCAGAAAAATTACTTTCAAAAGAAGTAGATATTGGTTTGGTTCCTATTGTAGTGTTAAAGCGATTAGAAGATGCTCAAATTATTTCTGATTATTGCATTGGGGCTAATGGTGCTGTAGATACAGTTTGTTTTTTTTCGGATGTTCCTTTTAATTCAGTTGAGGGTATTCTATTAGATTATCAGTCCAGAACATCAGTGGAGTTGTTAAAAATTTTACTAAAAGAACATTGGAGAATTTCTCCAAAACTGATTGATGCAAATGAAAATTATGAAACTCAAATAAGCGGCAAAACTGCTGGACTTATAATAGGTGATAGATCTTTTCATTTCCAAGATAAATTTAAATATTCTTATGATTTGTCAGATATTTGGAAACAAATGACTGGATTGCCTTTTGTTTTCGCTTGTTGGATTGCAAACAAAGAACTAGATGAAGGTTTTAAAAAAGAATTTAATAATACACTTAAGTTTGGAGTTGAAAATATTGAAGAAGCCATTAAGTCAGCATCTGATATTTATAGCCATTGCAAAAATCCTGAGGATTATCTAAACAATAAAATTTCTTATTTATTAGATGAAGAGAAAAGAAAAGGAATGGAACTATTTTTAGAAAAAATCTAATCTTCTAATTTTTTCATTCTTCTGTGATCGATACAGCCATCTACTAAACTTTCAAATTCTTTCAGGGCTTTTGGAGCGCCATAATAATCGGTAATCCTTTTATTATCTTTTCCGTTTTTAATGAAAGTTATGGTCTTTGGTAAGTCGGTAATGTTTGCTGTGTATTTATCTTCCAATTCAAAAAAGCCAATTTCATCTGCTTTTTTTAGGATGTAATTTAAAGTTTCTTTGCTTACCGAAAATTCATAGTTTCCTATTTTTTCTACAAAGCGTTTTCCATGATAAAAGGCAGAGCCGTCAGAGAAAATTTCCATTTTATAAATAGGGCAAGTACCATAGCAAGGCGTTCTTTCTAATGAAATGATAAGTTCTTTTTTAATTTCTTTTACTTTTGTTTCTGTGCTTTTTTTACTGCTTCCGCAAGCAAATAAAACTAAAATGTAAAGGAGATAAAACCGATTCATTATTTCTTTCTGTTTTTTATTTGTTGCTCTTGCTTTCTCTGCATTTCTTCCAGTTTCTTCTGAAATTTAGATTTTGGTTTTGCTGGCTTCTTTTTATTAGCTTCCAATTGTGCCAGTATTGCCTCATCATCAATAAATCGTTTCATGAAATATTGCTGTGAAAAAGTAAAAATATTTGCTAAGAAATAATAATAACTCAGAGCTGAAGCATAGTTGTTGAAAAATCCTAAAAACATCACTGGCATAAGGTACATTATCCACTTCATTTGTTCCATTTGTCCTCCCATAGATTGACTATTCATTTTGGTGTACATGACTGTAGAAACAGTCATTAAAAGGGTGAACAAACTTACATGATCGCCATAAAAAGGAATGTCCCAAGGGAGCGTCATAATAGAGTCGTAAGAAGATAAATCGTCAGCCCAAAGGAAGCTTTTTTGCCTTAGTTCAATAGAGGCGGGAAAAAATCGAAACATGGCAATAAGTATTGGAAACTGGAAAAGCATTGGTAAGCATCCCCCCATTGGATTTACACCAGCTTTTCTATAAAGCGCCATGGTTTCCTGTTGCGCTTTCATTGGGTCTTTCTTTTTGTGCTTTTCTGTAAGTTTATCAATCTCTGGCTTTAACACTTTCATCTTTGCTTGCGAGAGATAGGCTTTATAAGTAAAAGGCGATAGTGCTAATTTAATAATAATGGTAAGCAGTAAAATAATAAGCCCATAATTACTCATATACCTACTTAAGAAATCAAAAATATTAATGATAATATATTGGTTTACCCAACCAAAAATTCCCCAACCAAGTGGAATTAATTCCTCAAAACTAGCATTGTATGATTTTAATATTTTATAATGATTTGGACCAAAGTAAAATTGAAAACTAAGTTGTTCGTTATTTTTATGACTATAAGGCAATTCAAATTGTGCGCTTAAATCTTTGATGTATTTAGAGTTTTCATTTTTTTCAGAAACTAAATGAGTTGGTTTTTTAAAGCCATCTTTTGCAATAAAAATACTACTGAAAAATTGCTGCTTGAAAGCAACCCAAGTTAATTTAGAATTAATTTTCTCTTCATCAGAGGATGTGAAACTTAAATAATCAACTTCCTTATCAGTACTGTATTGGTATTGAATTCCAGTATACATATCTTGGTTAGACTTACTCTTTTCCGTTTGTGGCGTTTTCATCTGCCACTCCAAATTCATATAGTTTACCCCTGACGGAACGAGCTTTTCCATGCCGACCAAATTGATGTCAAAATCAATGAGATAGTCATCCGTTATGGTGTAAATATATTCCACATAATGGTAAGCGTCTGCAATTAGTTTCATGCTGAGGGAATTCCCATTTTGTTTGCTAGAAAAATATAGATTGTGAGTTTCAATAGCCTTTCCTATTGAGAACTGTAAGTTAAATCTAGAAGAATCTCCATCAAAGAGCTGCAATGGCAAGCTATCATAAGTTTGAAATTCTTTTAGAATAACAGAAGTGATTCTTCCTCCCTTATTAGAGAAAATGACCTTTAATTTATCATTTTCTAGAATTGATTCTCGCTCAGAGCCAATTGCAGCATTCGCAAATACCCCATACAGATTCAGTTGTTGCTGATTAGCAATAGAATCTACTACAATTGCATCTGCAGTAATTTGATTTTCGCTTTGCTCAATTGTCGCTTCATTACTTGGAGCTGCAATTGTTATTGATTCTTCCTTGTTTGTTTCCACCTCCATTTGAGGGAAGAAATAAGTATTAAAAATAATGAGAATAAATCCCATTAATAAAAGTCCTATTAAAGAATTCTTATCGTATTGTTTCATTAGTTTTTCTGATTAAGGCAAGCTTTTATGAAATCGATAAATAAAGGATGAGGAGATGAAACAGTGCTTTTATATTCAGGATGAAACTGTACGCCAACAAACCAAGGATGGTTTGGAATTTCCATAATCTCCACCAAATTACTATCCGGATTTATCCCTGTCGCCAACATTCCATCTTTTTCAAAATCTTCCAAAAATGTATTGTTGAACTCGTATCTGTGCCTGTGTCTTTCCTTAGTGGAATTTTGCTTGTATGCTTTTTTAGTATTTGAGCCATTTTTGATATTACAAGGATATGCTCCCAATCGCATAGTACCTCCTTTATTAATTATTTTTTTCTGCTCCTGCATAATATCAATTACAGGAGAGTTTGTTTTTGGGTCAATTTCGGTGGTATGGGCTTTTTTCATTCCAATTACATTTCGTGCAAATTCAATAACGGCACACTGCATACCAAGGCAAATTCCTAGAAAAGGAATGTTATTTTCTCGAACAATCTTAATCGCAAGAATTTTTCCTTCAATTCCTCTATCACCAAATCCGGGGGCTACTAAAACACCATCTAATCCCTTCAATTCTTTTTTTACATTTTTTGTATTTATACTTTCAGCATGAATCCATTTTACCTTAACTGCACAATTATGTGATGTCCCTGCATGAATAAAGGCCTCAGTGATGGATTTGTAAGAATCTTTCAGTTCAATGTATTTTCCAATTAAACCTATACTAACTGTCTTTTTAGGATTTTTGAGCTTCTTTAGAAAGCTGTTCCAATTTTTTAAATTTAGTTTAGTAGAATCATTTAAGTTGAGCTTTCTCAGGACCACTTTATCTAACCCCTGATCTAACATTTTTATTGGTACTTCATAAATGGAATCAACATCAATTGATTCAATAACTGCCTCTTTTTCCACATTACAAAACAGTGCAATTTTTCTTTTGATATCTACTCCTAGTTCATATTCTGTTCTGCACACTAAAATATCCGGTTGAATACCAGATTCTAAAAGTGTTTTTACTGAATGCTGAGTTGGTTTTGTTTTTAATTCTCCTGATGCTTTTAGAAAAGGAACTAAAGTAAGATGAATAAATAAAGCATCATCACCCAATTCCCATTTCATCTGACGAACGGCCTCAATGTAGGGTAAGGATTCAATATCACCAACTGTTCCGCCAATTTCAGTAATTACAAAATCATACTTTTCTGTATTACCCAAAAGCTTTATACATCTTTTTATCTCATCCGTAATATGAGGAATTATTTGAACAGTTTTTCCTAAATAAACTCCTTCTCTTTCCTTATTGATAACGGTTTGGTATATTTTTCCAGTAGTTACATTATTGGCTTGTGAGGTTGGTGTGTTTAAGAATCTTTCGTAATGTCCTAAGTCCAAATCAGTTTCTGCACCATCTTCTGTTACAAAGCATTCGCCATGTTCATAAGGGTTCATTGTTCCAGGATCCACATTAATGTAGGGGTCCAATTTCTGGATGGTTACGCTATAACCTCTTCCCATTAGCAATCTTCCTAAGGATGCAGAAATGATTCCTTTTCCTAATGATGAAGTAACACCACCTGTTACGAAAATGTATTTTGTAGGAGAAACGCTCACAATTAATTAGTAATTTAATTGTCGCCAAAAATACTATTTCAAGCCGATAATATCGAACTTGATAAAAATTTTATTAAAAGTTTTTTAAGATGTCAGGATTTAAAATGTAATACTCGCTCCAATACTTGGCATAATGGGCAACTGATTTACCCTTTCGTATTTAATTCTGTTGAAATAGAAAATATTTTCCCTATTGTAAACATTGGTAATACTTGCACTTAAATCCAAATCAGATTTTTTAGCAATCTTTATTGTTTTTGAGATGGATAAATCCAAGCGGTGGTAGTATGGCAATCTCCCTTTATTTAATTCGGCATATTGTATACCCAAATCGCCATTTGCTGAGGTATAATCTGTATTAATTCCATCCTGGAAATTCAGGTTTTCATAAAACCCTTGTGTTTGTGTGAATGGAAATCCTGAACCCAAATTCCAACGCACATCCGTTTTCCAAGAATTGTTCCTCCCAAACTTATAAGAAGCGACCAAATTCACATTATGCCTTCTGTCAAAATGAGGAGCGTATTCCATCACGCCATCATCCCTACGCACAAAACCTAAGGAGTAAACGCCCCACAAGTAAAGTCTTTTATTGCTGTATTTCAGGAGCACATCCACTCCTTGCGCATAACCAGTTTCAATAATAAAATCATCATCAGAATTAGATGTTTTATTTCTATTGATATTGGTTTGTTGAGTAAAATTCTTGCGATATCCTTCAATACTCAAATCCAAGTTTGTACCTAAATCATATTCAATACCCGCAATAAAATGTGTCGCTTTTTGCAATTTGTGCGGATATTCCTCTCCATTTGTTTTATAATACGTTTGATTAGGACCAGATATAAAACCATAAAATAAATTAACTACATCTCTATCTGAAACAGTGCTTAAAATATTTTGGGAATAAATTCCTGTTGCAAATTTCAATCGTAATTTATCGGTAGCATTGTATTTCATACCTAATCTTGGTTCAGGTGAAAAACCGAGTGTATATTTTTGAATTCTAAATCCTGGCTCAATAATAAATCTTGTTGAGGTGTATTGGTAATTTACATAAGCCGAGAATTCAGAAGTATTTTCATCTTGCTCAATAATGGAGTTTACTGAATTATAAGTGGTGAAATCTGTCTCAAATCCTAATACATCAAAACCATATTTTACTTTTCCTTTTGCCAGAAAATAAGTAAAGTCAAAACCTAAATTAAAGCCAACAATTTCACTTGACCTAAGTGGGGAAGCAGCTTCTTTCATGGTTATCCCATAATTAGAAAAAGCAAAATTCCCTTCAATCAGGATTGGAGAATTTCCTGGTACAAGTATAAATTGACTGCCTATTCCTTTTGAGTCCCACTGTAAATCAGAAATATATTGGTAGTTTACTTGGTCGGTAAAATTAAAGCCAAAGATGTTTAGTTTGCTTCCATTTCCTCCATGAAAAGAAAATTTTCCAAACAAATCGGTATAAGAATAAGGCAAGCCCTTTTCATCAAAAGAGAGTATTGGATGTTTGTAAAAAAGTTCGGAGCTTTTGTTTAAGTAAGAAGTTTTCCCTGAAAACACAAAAGAAGATTTGCCTG
>Ga0187827_10003089_pt1 | contig 21963 bp, 24 predicted proteins | sample ETNtaG_39_FD_167969 | JGI IMG/M metagenome (GOLD analysis project Ga0187827, IMG submission 167969) | Marine microbial and viral communities from oxygen minimum zone, Eastern Pacific Ocean - ETNP2014_SV_150_PacBio MetaG (Illumina Assembly) | ecosystem: Environmental > Aquatic > Marine > Hypoxic... | reverse complement strand
TGGTATAATAAAAAAATTGCAATAAAAGAAAAATGATAAAAATTGAAAATTTATTAGGAAGACCAACAAAAGAAAAAATGAACCAATTTTTATTATTGGGAATTTCACTTATTTTTCTATCTCTTATCGATGTAATCCTTAACTCATTTGTTGGAATAAATATAACTGCTTTATTGCCTAGTTGGATAAGTTTTTTTACACCAATAATATTTGGTTTCCTTGGACTTCATTATATCAGAATTGAATTTAGTGGAAATAATAAATTGGACAAACTAAACAAGAATATTAATTCGAATTCATTTAACGCTATTCTTACTCTGTTAATTATTTTTGTATTAATTCAAAATATTCCACCATTATTAAATTGGTTAATTTTTAATGCTGATTTTATTGGAACTTCTAAAGCTGAATGTTCTAGAGAAGGAGCTTGCTGGATATTTATTTATGTGTGGATTGAGAGACTTATGTACGGTTTGTACCCAAATAGTGAAATTTGGAGAATTAATGTTTCTTTTATATTGTTAATAAGCTTAGTGATTATTTCATTCTATATCCCAGTTAAATTTAAAAAATATATAATAATTTTTCTATTATTTATTTTTCCATTTATTATGATTAATCTAATTTCTGGTGGAAACTTTGGATTAGTTTGGGTTGAAACAGCAGCATGGGGCGGACTTTCTCTTACTTTTATTATTTCTATCTTTGCTTTACTATTTTGTTTTCCAGTTGGTATGTTTTTAGCCCTAGGCAGAAGGTCTTCTGCTCCAATAATTAGATATTCTTCAATTGGCTTTATCGAATTTTGGAGAGGTGTTCCTTTGATAACAGTTTTATTCATGGCTTCAGTGATGTTTCCAATGTTTTTGCCAGATGGTACTTATATGGATAAATTAGTCAGAGTTATAATTGCTATAACACTATTTGAAGCAGCCTATATGGCTGAAGTTATACGTGGAGGACTTCAAGCTTTACCTAGAGGCCAATATGATGCAGCAAAATCACTTGGAATGGGCTATTGGAGAATGCATCTACTTGTTATACTGCCTCAAGCTTTAAAACTAGTTATTCCAGGCATAGCAAATACTTTTTTAGCCTTAGTAAAAGATACTCCGCTAATTTTAGTGGTAGGATTATTAGAATTAGTCGGTATGATAGATATGGCAAAAACAAATCCTGATTGGCTTGGTTTTGCTTCTGAAGGTTATGTTTTTGCTGGAGTTGTATTTTGGATAATTTGTTTCAATATGAGTAGATATAGTCAAAGATTAGAATTAAGGTATAAAACAGATAGGTAAATTTAATGTCAGACAAAATTATAGAAATGCGGAATGTAAATAAATGGTTTGGTGATTTTCAAGTTTTAAGAAATATTAATCTGGAAGTAGAAAAAAATAAAAAAATTGTAGTTTGTGGACCATCAGGATCTGGCAAATCAACATTAATTAGATGTATTAATAGACTCGAGGAACATCAGGAAGGTAATATTATTGTTGATGGCACCGAGTTAAATGAAAATACAAAAAATATTGAACAAATAAGAGCTGAAGTTGGCATGGTTTTTCAACAATTTAATTTGTTTCCTCATCTTTCAATATTAGATAATTGTACTTTGGCACCTATATGGGTAAAAAAAACATCAAAAAAAGAAGCAGAAGAATTGGCCATGAAACAACTAGAAAAAGTTCAAATATCTGATCAATCTCAAAAATTTCCTGGTCAGTTGTCTGGAGGTCAACAACAAAGATGTGCATTAGCCAGAGCTTTATGCATGGAACCAAAAATAATGCTTTTTGATGAGCCCACATCGGCTCTCGATCCTGAAATGATCAAAGAAGTTCTTGACGCGATGGTAAATCTAGCCAAAGCAGGAATGACAATGATAGTTGTTACACATGAAATGGGATTTGCAAAGGAAGTTGCGGATGAAGTTATTTTTATGGACGAAGGAATGATAATTGAAAAAGCTAGCACCAAAGAATTTTTTGCTAACCCAAAAAATGATAGAACTAAGCTATTTTTGAGCCAAATTTTATAGAATAACTTTAGAAAATAGTTAAAAAGTCACCTTGACAGAATTTTAGATTTAAAAAAAGAACAAATTATTTCTTAATTTTTTTACTTGCATTAACATTTTTTTTTATATTAACTTACAATAAAATTTAATTAAGAGGGGTCTTAATGGAGATTAATTTCAACAAACACTTAGGAATCAAACTAAAGCAAAGAAGATTAGCTTTAGGTTTAACACAAACTAAAGTTGCAAATGCAATTAACGTAACATTTCAACAAATTCAAAAATATGAAAAAGGAACTAACGGAGTAAGTTCTATTCGATTATTGCAATTATCTAATTATTTAAAAGTTCCTATTAACTATTTCTTTGAAGATTTTTCTGAATATTTGATAAATTTAGAAAAATCAAAAGAAGGTCATATGAATGTTAATTATAATTTTTTAATTAAAATTTATAGTGAACTCACAGATGATCAAAAAATAAAATTTAGTAAAAATCTAAACTTGGTAAACACAAGAGTTTCAAAAGCAATTTAATTTTGGCTCCTCGGGCAGGACTCGAACCTGCGACCAATTGATTAACAGTCAACTGCTCTACCAACTGAGCTACCGAGGAATGTAAAAAAATCAACTTACTTTTTTTTGAAACGAAAACAACACTTTTTTTTGGAGGCAACGCCCAGAATCGAACTGGGATACAAGGATTTGCAATCCTCTGCGTAACCATTCCGCCACGTTGCCATCATATCTCATAATAAACAATTTGAGATCTCTTTATATATAAAATATTTATAATTAGTCTATCAAATTCAGTCTTAATTTGATTATTGTTAATTAATATTAATAAATTATAAACTTATTATATCTATGAGCGAAGATAAATATGTCCATTTAGAAGTTGAAGAAGAAATCTATTCTTACTGGGAAAAAAATAATTTATTTAAACCAATAAAAAACAAGAAAAAATTTTCAATAGTAATTCCACCCCCAAACGTAACTGGTAGTTTGCATATGGGTCATGCACTAAATAATTCAATTCAAGATTTACTAGTTAGATTTCATAGAATGAATAATTTTGAAACTTTGTGGCAACCAGGAACAGATCATGCAGGTATTGCTACTCAGGCCCTCGTAGAAAAAAAATTATCATCAGAAAATATTAATAAAAATGAAATTGGAAGAGATAAGTTTATAAAAAAAGTCTGGGATTGGAAAAAACAATATGGCGATATTATAATTAATCAACTCAAAAAGTTAGGTTGTTCATGCGATTGGTCGAGAAATGCATTCACAATGGATAAAAATTTGTCGAAAGCAGTAATTAAAGTCTTTGTTGAACTGCATAAAAAAAAATTAATTTATAAGGCTGAAAAATTAGTTAATTGGGACACTGTTTTAAAAACAGCAATTTCTGATTTAGAGGTAGATCAAAGAGAGGTTAATTCAAAAATCTATTATATAAAATACCCTATAGATGGAACTAAAGAATTTATCACTATAGCCACAACAAGACCTGAAACAATGCTTGGTGATACTGCGATTGCAGTTAACCCAAAAGATAAAAGGTATAAAAAACTTGTTGGTAAAATTGTAACTATTCCAATTGTTAATCGTAAAATTAATATAATTAAAGACGAATATGCAGATCCTGATCAAGGTACTGGAGCATTAAAAATTACTCCTGGTCATGATTTTAATGATTATGATGTAGGTCAAAGAAACAAATTAGAAATTATTAATATTTTTACAAAAAATGGAAAAATTAATAACAATGCACCTGATAAATATATAGGCCTAGATAGATTAGAAGCAAGAAAGATAATATTACAAGAACTTAAAGACAAAGGATTTTTTGTAAAAGAAGAAAAAATCAAAAATAAAATTCCTTATGGTGATAGATCAAATTCTGTAATTGAACCTTTTTTAACTCATCAATGGTTTGTGGATGCAAAAAAATTATCAGTAAAAGCAAAAAAAATAGTTAAATCAAAAAAAACAAATTTCTTTCCTAAAAATTGGTCAAAGACTTATTTTCAATGGATGAATAATATTGAACCTTGGTGTATCTCTAGACAACTGTGGTGGGGCCACCAGATACCAGCATGGTATGGGCCAGATGGAAAAATATTTGTTGATGTAAATGCAAATGAAGCAAAAAAAAATGCAAAAAAATATTATAAAAAAAATATCGAATTAATTCGGGATCCCGATGTTTTAGATACTTGGTTTTCATCAGGCTTATGGGCTTTTGCTACTTTAGGATGGCCCGATAAAAATGATTATGTAAAAAAGTTTTATCCTACAACAGTACTAGTTACAGGTTTTGATATTATATTTTTTTGGGTAGCTCGAATGATTATGTTTGGAATGGAATTTTTGAACAAAGAACCTTTTAAGGATATTTATGTTCATGCATTAGTTAAAGATGAAAAAGGTCAAAAAATGTCGAAATCAAAAGGGAACGTTATTGATCCATTGGACTTAATAAAAAAATATAGCGCAGACGCCTTAAGATTTACACTTTTGTCAATGGCTTCACCAGGAACTGATGTAAAACTTTCAGAAGATAGAGTTAAAGGTTATAGAAATTTTTTAAATAAACTATGGAATGCAAATAATTTTTTAATACAAAATAAATGTAATTTAAAAAATTCTAATAAACCTCCAAAACTTAATATAAATATTAACAAATGGATTTATTTTGAGCTTTTAGAAACATCAAAATTAATTAAAAAAAACATTGAAGATTATAGATTTGATGAAGCTGCCAAAAATGCTTATCATTTTGCATGGCATAAATATTGTGATTGGTATTTGGAACTATCAAAAACGATACTTTTCGCTGACAATATAAAAGATCAACAAGAAGTAAGAGATGCATCGGCTTTTGTGTTTAGACAAATATTGATTATGCTTCACCCTTTTATACCATTCGTTACTGAAAAAATATGGTTAAATAATAAATTTGATAATAAAAATAAGAACTATTTGATGTTATCAAATTGGCTTATGGGAAAAGCAAAAAAAACTCGTGATCATAAACATGTGCAAGGTATTATTAATATTATTTCTGAAATCAGGTCTTTTAAAAATGAATTAAATGTAAGTCCTGGTTCTTTTATCGATATATCAATCCATAATGTAAAAAAAAACAATCGTCCATTTTACAAATCAAATGAAATTATTATTAAGAAATTAGGCAGAATTAATAATTTTTTTACTAAAGATCAAAATAAACCGTTTGCTTCATTAGTTATAACTGGAGACTTATTTAAAATATACTTTGATGAAAATGTGGATTTAAACTTAATTAAGGAAAATCTATTAAATAGACAGAAAAAATATCAAGAAGAAATGAATAAAATATCACAAAGATTAAACAATAAAGGATTCGTTCAAAGAGCTCCAAAAGATATTGTTCAGCAAGAAAAAACTAATTATAGTAATTTAAAAAATGATATTAAAAAAATTTCTGTAACAATTGAAAGTTTATAATGAAAAAATTTAATAAAAAAAAACTACCTAGTAGACATACAACTTTAGGACCAGATAAAGCGCCTCAGAGATCTTTTTATTATGCTATGAATTTAACAGAAAAAGATATTGCAAAACCATTTGTTGGTGTTGTTTCCACATGGAATGAGGCAGCACCTTGTAACATAGCTTTAATGAGACAAGCTCAATCTGTTAAAAAAGGTGTTTATTTATCAGGAGGTACGCCAAGAGAATTTTGCACGATTACCGTAACAGATGGAATTGCCATGGGTCATGAAGGAATGAAATCATCTTTGATTTCAAGAGATGTTATTGCTGATTCTACAGAATTAACTGTTAGAGGACATTGTTATGATGCATTAGTTGGTGTTGCGGGTTGTGATAAATCCTTACCGGGTTTAATGATGGCTATGGTAAGATTAAATGTTCCAAGTGTTTTTATATACGGTGGATCAATTCTTCCAGGTAAATTAAATGGAAAAGATATTACAGTTGTAGATGTTTTTGAAGGTGTTGGAAAATATTCTTCAGGAAAAATTTCAGCTCATACTCTTAGAAAATTAGAATTAAAAGCGTGTCCAACCGCTGGTGCTTGCGGAGGTCAATTTACTGCAAATACAATGGCATGTGTATCTGAAGCTATTGGTCTTGCGTTACCTTACTCAGCTGGAACTCCTGCACCATATAATCGAAGAGACAAATATGCTCTAGCAAGTGGAAAAGCAGTAATGAATCTATTGGCAAAAAAAATTAGACCAAGAGACATAGTAACAAAAAAATCTTTAGAAAATGCCGCAACTATTGTAGCGGCTACTGGAGGATCTACTAATGCAGCATTACATTTACCAGCTATTGCAAATGAAGTTGGTATTAAATTTGATTTAATGGATGTTGCAAAAATTTTTAAAAAAACTCCTTATCTTGCAGATTTAAAACCTGGTGGAAAATATGTTGCAAAAGATATGTGGAAGGCTGGCGGAGTTCCAATGTTACTTAAAACACTTATGGATGGTGGATATATTCATGGTAACTGCATGACAGTAACGGGCAAAACTATGAAAGAAAATTTAAAAAATGTTAAGTTTAATTCTAAACAAAAAGTCATGAGAAAATACAATAATCCTTTATCACCAGATGGAGGTGTAGTTGGGATGAAAGGAAATTTAGCTCCAGATGGAGCAATTGTAAAAGTTGCTGGCTTAAAAAAATTACAGTTTACTGGAAGAGCAAGATGCTTTGATACCGAAGAAGCTGCTTACAAAGCTGTTAAGAATAGAAAATATAAAGACGGAGATATTATAATTATTAGATATGAAGGTCCAAAAGGTGGACCTGGTATGAGGGAAATGCTTCAAACAACTGGCGCTATTTATGGTCAAGGAAAAGGAGAAAAAGTTGCACTTATAACTGATGGAAGGTTTTCTGGAGCGACAAGAGGATTTTGTGTTGGACATGTTGGACCAGAAGCATCAGTAGGAGGACCAATAGCTTTACTTAGAAATGGAGATATAATTGATTTGGATGCTAAAAAGGGAACAATCAATGTTCGTTTATCTAAAAAAGAAATAGCTAATAGAAAAAAAAAATGGAAGCCAAAAAAAATAAACTTTGGCAATGGAACATTGTGGAAATATGCACAAACAGTTGGACCTGCTTACTTAGGTGCACCCACACATCCTGGTGGTAAAAAAGAAGTAAAAGTTTACGCTGATATTTAATGAAAATAAGACCAGTTATTCTTTGTGGTGGTGCTGGAACAAGACTATGGCCTAAGAAAAAAAAACAACAAGCAAAGCAATTTATTGACTTTGGTGGCTGGTCATTAATTCAGAAAACATTACAAAGGATAAAAAAACCATTTTTTGATTATCCAATTATAAGCACTAATTTAAAATACTTAAAACAGGTAAGAAAATCTCTTAAAAAAAATAAAATTAAAAAATATAAAATAGTATTAGAACCAGCAAAAAAAAATACAGCTCCAGCAATATTATCTTCTGCCTTAATTAAAGATATACCATTAGAACAACCTTTAATGTATTTTGCAGCAGATCATTTAATTGAAAAATCTAATATTTTAAATAGATCTATTATTAAAAATAAAACTAATTTAGACAATCAAAATATATTTATATTTGGTATCAAACCAACAAATCCATCTAGTGAATATGGTTATTTTTTAACTAAAAAAATTGAAAAAAATATAAATAAAGTAACTAAATTTATTGAAAAACCAAAGCTATTTAAAGCTAAAGAAGTTATCAAAAATAAAGGTTATTGGAATGCTGGAATGTTTTATTTAAGAAAAGACTCAATAATTAATAACTTTAAAAAATACCAAAACAAAACCTATAAAAACTGTTTAAATGCAATAAATAAAGCAAAATACAGAAACAATACTTATTTTTTGCACAAAAGATCATTTATTAAATCAGTAGAAAAATCATTTGATTATGCAATTCTTGAAAAAACAAAAAAAATTAATGCAATTAAATTAGATATACCATGGTCAGACTTAGGTAATTGGAGAGAAATATCTAAGATTTATTTAAAGAATAAAACTAAATATTTTAAAAAAAAAAATGTCTACAATAGACCTTGGGGTAGGTATGTTAATCTATTTAAAGGTAAAAATTTTCTTGTAAAAGAATTAACAATTAATACTAAATCTTCTATAAGTTTACAAAAACACAATCATAGGTCTGAACATTGGTTGGTTACGGAAGGAAAACCAAAAATAATAATAAATAAATCAAATTTTTTTAAAAAACCGAACGATTCTATTTTTATACCAACTGGATCAGTGCATAGAATTGAAAATCATTACAATAAACCCGTTAAAATTATTGAAATACAAACAGGTCCAGTTTTAAAAGAGACTGATATTGTTAGATATCAGGATGTATACGGTAGAATTAAATAAAATTAATTTATAATTTATAATGGATACAAATGTTTTTTTGATCGTCTTGCTTGCTACATTCATGCATGCTGTTTGGAATGGGATGGTTAAAAATCATCCTGATAAAGCAGTAGCTGTTTCAGCAATTGTTTTTGGACATATACCTTTAGCAATAGTTGCAATAATTTTTTTACCTGCTCCAACAATAGATTGTATTCCGTATATAGTTGCCAGTGCAATTGTTCATCAAGGCTATCAATGGTATTTACTAAGCGCCTATAAAATAGGTGATTTAACCAAAGTATACCCAATAGCGAGAGGTTTTGGTCCTTTAGTTGCAACGCTTATCTCAATTTTAGTTTTAGGTTTGTTTCTTAAAAGTTTAGTAATTTTATCAATTTTATTAATTTGTTTTGGAATAATGATTTTAGGATTATTGGATAAAGAAAGTAAAAATGTTAAAGTTTTACAACTTTCTTTATTTACGGGATTTTTTATAGGTCTTTATTCATTGATAGATGGTTATGGAGCAAGAGCAAGCCTATCACCTATAGCTTATATGAGTTGGTCATTTATACTTAGTGCAGCATTATTTCCTATAGTTCTAAAAATTAAAAATCATAAAAATATCTTTCAAAATGTATTTAATAATGGAAAACAGGTATTCTGGATTGGTGGAACTTTATCATATATAATCTATACAATAGTTGTTTGGGCATTTACAAAGGCCCCAATCCCAATGGTTGGTGCTTTAAGGGAATCTAGCATATTTTTCTCAATATTTATTGGTTATTTCTTTTTAAAAGAAAAGATTACTCCAACAAAAATATTTTCGATTATATTAATTTTTGCTGGAGTTATAGGTTTAAAATTATTTTAAAATAATTCGTGTGGAATAATTATATAATGAATAGCAAGCACTATTCCAACTGATACACTTAATCCAAATATCATTTTAATAAAATCTTTTCCAATTAATGGGAAAACATATTTAAATTTATAATCTTTATTCATTGTAGAAATAGCCAGCTCTCTTCCACATAATAGACCGACAAATACCCACGTAGTTGACATGGGTAGATCGTTTAATTCTTTAAAATAGTAAAGTACACAGGCATATATAACATTAATGATAGTAGCAGACCTTGCATATCTGGTTCCTGTTTTGTCTAAAACAACTTTTTGAATTCTTCCACCATGAATTTTAAAAATATAAAATAATAAAATAGTAAAATAGATAATAACCAAAAATAATTGTACAACGCTAAGTTCTCTTGGAAGATAAACAGCAATATTTGCAACATCATGCATTAACCATGTAGCCCATAAGAATGCGGAAGTTAACCATACAGAGTTACGCCAAAAAGTGATTTTCCATTGATCAGTAATTTCATCAAATTTTTCATTTATAAATTTTGAAATAGCTATCCAGCAAACATATGCAGCAACAGCTGCAAGACCATAACCAACAACACTTTTAATAAGCATTTTTTCAAGAATAATGGTTGAGGCAAAAGCAGATAAAACTAAGAAAGTTGTTGATACAGGAATACCAATTCTAGTTAATAACAAAAGTATTCCAGGCGCAACAGCGTGATACCACTGAATTTCTTGATAAGGTATTCTTGTAAGCCTTCCGTAAGATATGTCACCTCCATGAGACCACCATCCATAAATGATAGTAACAGCCATAGCCCCAGAAGCAGCAGTAGCTAGCGTATACCACTTAAACCACTTTTCCTTAGAAGCAATAAATGTTCCTAATGTTTGTATTGAGTCATTTCCTATTACAGACCATCCCGCAAGTCCAAATCCAATAATTGTATAAATTAATGTTAGATCCATATTTTCTAGTTATAGTTAAAATTTAAATTCATAAGAATCTTATTCTTAACCTTCATTTAATATGGAGTGATAGATTTGTCTAGATGTTTATATGTCTGAGTTGACAAAATATTTGTTATGTTATAACAAAACAATATGAAAATAACAAAATATTATAATAAAAACGATAAACAAACTTTAAATATTTTAAAAAGACATACCAAAGGTTTAACCGCTTACAAAGTTTTAAACGAATTGCAAAAAATTAAGAATGTTAAACCCATGACAGTTTACAGATCTTTAAATAGTTTACAAAAAATGGGCATAGTTCATAAATCAAACCATAATAAAACTTATTTTATATGCCATTCTACAGGAAACGAAAAACACAATCCGGTTTTAGCAATATGTAAGAAATGTGAAAAAACAGAGGAATTAAATCCAAATATATTCACAAAATTATTTAGCAATGTAAAAACTAAAGAAAGATATAATTTTTCAAACTTTGAAGTAGAAATTTCTACCGTTTGTCAAAAGTGTAGTTAATATGGAACATCTAATTGAAGAAATTGCATGGCTACAAGACAAAGGTTGGCTTAGAGGATTTGTCTTTGGATTAGTTCATACAATAATACCATTAATAGGTTTTTATTCAGGTTGGAGCATTAATAGAATGCTCAAAATAATGTCTAATGGATATGTAGCGGGTATTATTGGTGTTGTTTTAGCACATGTAATAGCTGATTATATTGCCGCTACACTAGATCCAGATTTAAGATCAGCAGCAACAGGAATAGTTCTTGGCGGTTTGATACCTTTATTGTTTATACCTTTGCTAGATAAGTACGTTATAAAAAGCAAACACCATATAGCTGTTGGCGATCATGAAGATCTTAAAAAAGATTTAAAAACTAAACACAAATAATTTATGTCTACTGTTTCTTTATCGTTACAAGAAATATTTGATTTAGCTAAAAAAACACTTTTAGCAAATGGATGTGATGAAGAAACTGTAAATATTTTATCAGATTTAATAATGAAAGCTGAAAGAGATGGATCTTTATCACATGGTTTATTTAGATTGCCTGCTTATGTTACGGGTCTTAAAAGCGGCAAAATAAATGGCAAAGGAAGACCTGAAGTAAAAAAAATATCACCAAGTGTAATTAAAGTATCGGGAAATAATTGTTTAGCTCCTGTGGTTTTAAACAAAAGTATTCCAGAATTAATTAAAGCAGCTAAAGAAAACGGAGTAGCTGTTTTAGCTATTAATAACTCGCATCACATGGCAGCCATGTGGCCTGAAACAGAAATGATTGCAGAACAAGGTTTGGTTGCTTTTGCATGCACATCTTATAAACCAGCAGTTGCCCCTGCTGGAGCAATAAAACCATTATTTGGAACTAATCCAATCTCTTTCGCTTGGCCAAGACCAGGGCAAACTCCTGTAGTATTTGATATGGCTACAGCATCAATGGCTATGGGTGAAGTACAAGTTGCTAAAAGAGAAGGACACAAAGTTCCCATAGGTACAGGTTTAAATAAAGAGGGTAAAGAAACAACTGACCCAGGAGAAATAGCTGATGGTGGAGTATTACTGCCATTTGGTGGGTATAAAGGCTCAGGAATAGCAATGATGGTCGAGTTATTAGCTGGAGCACTTGTTGGAGATAATTTTAGTTATGAGACAGCTGCAAAAGATAATAATGATGGTGGTCCACCGAGTGGAGGTGAGTTTATATTAGCAATATCACCCGACAAATTATCTGGAGATGATTGGAATAAACATTCAGATAAATTTTTTGATAAAATGAAATCTATGGATGGAGTAAGACTTCCAGGTGAAAGAAGACATAAAAATAGACTTGATAAAGGTCTAAGAAATATAAACGAAGAACTATTTAATAAAATTAAATCCTTAAGCTAATTCAATTTCAATAGGTGCGTGATCAGAGGGGTTTTCTTTGTCTCTAGGATGTTTATTAATTTTAACATCTTTAATAATATTTAATAATGAATTTGATACTAAGAAATGGTCAATTCTCATTCCATTATTTTTTTGCCAAGCACCTCTCATATAATTCCAAAAAGTATAACCTTCCTTATCACCATTAATATATCGGTATGCATCATGAAATCCTATATTGATTATCTCTCTTAATTTTTTTCTAATTTCCAACCTAAATAAAGCATCATCCTCAAAACCTTTTGGATTATAAACATCTTTAGATGTTGGAATTATATTAAAATCACCACCAAGTATTATATTTTCATTTTTCTTTGACGATATTTTTAACTGTTTTATTAAATCATTTAACCAGTTAGTTTTATATGTATATTTTTCCGTATCAACTGGATTTCCATTAGGAGTATAAATATTAATAATTTGAATATTTTTTTTTTTATATCTTACTTCAGCAGAAATAATTCTTGACTGTTTTAATTTATCTTTGATTAGATCCGTTTTAATATTTTGTAGCTTATTCTTCGTAATAATAGCAACACCATTGTAACTTTTTTGACCAAAAACATAACTTTCATATTTAAGATTTTTAAACTCATCATATGGAAAATTAATATCTTCCGTTTTAATCTCCTGCATCAATAGAACATCAGGTGAGTATTTTTTTAAATATTTTCTTATATTATCAATACGAGCTCTTACTGAGTTTACATTCCAGGAACTAATAATCATTAAAGAGAGAACGATATACCGCAGCCACAAGATGACTTACTTTGAGGATTTGATATTTTAAATGATTCTCCTATTAATTCCACTACATAATCAATCTCAGATCCTTTTAAAAGATCAGCTGAAGTTTTGTCGATCAAGATATTTTTAAATTTTAAATCATCCTTTTCTATAGATTTATCAAACGAAAAATTATATTGAAAACCAGAACAGCCACCACCTTTAATAGCGATTCTAAAAAAAGAACATTTATCTTTTTGTGTTAACAAATGATTAATCTGTTTTATAGCTTTATCCGTAAATTTAATTTCTTTAATCATGTAACAACACTGATATTACTAATATAATAGTAATTTATCGATTTTAAAGTATGAAAAATTTCTCAAGATTTGGTCTATTTAAAAGTAGAGGTCGTATTTTTCCAGAGTCTAGAAATCAATATCGAACCCCATTTCAAAGGGATAAGGATAGAATTATTCATAGCGCATCATTTAGAAGGCTTAAACACAAAACACAAGTATTTGTTAATACAGAAGGCGATCATTACAGAACTAGAATTACTCATTCAATAGAGGTTGCTCAAATAGCTAGATCAATTTCTAGGTATCTTAAACTTAATGATGATTTAGCTGAAACATTAAGTTTAGCACATGATCTTGGCCACACTCCTTTCGGTCATGCAGGTGAAGAATCGTTAAACGAATGTATGGTTAAACATGGTGGATTTGATCATAATTTACAAACTTTAAGAATTGTTATGTTAATTGAACACAAATATTTGAAATTTAAAGGACTAAACCTTACTTTAGAAACATTAGATGGACTTTTAAAACACAGCAGACCTTTGGTAAATAAATCAAAAATGAATAGATTAATAAGTATTAAAAATTTTAAAAATAAAATAAATTTTAATCAATATCCATCTTTAGAGGCTCAAATTTCATCTTTATCTGATGATATTGCATATAATAACCATGATATTCAAGATGGAATTAAAGCTAAATTGTTTTCATTTAAAGAATTAATTGAAATAGATTTTTTTAACGAAATTTACAAATCAAATAAACAAAATTTAAAAAGAAGAAATCTAGATATTTTGATATACCAAATCATAAGAGACTCAATAGATTTAATGGTTAAAGATTTAATAAATAATACAATAAAGAATATTCAAAAATATAAAATTAAAAGCATTAAAAATGTTTATAATTGCTCAGAAACTTTAGTCGGTTTTTCTAATAAATTTAAAAAAATTGAAAAAGAAATTAAATTTTTTTTAAGATTAAAAATGTATAATAATAAAAGTGTATTATTAAAAAATAATAAAGGAAAAAAAATTGTAAGATATCTGTTTAATGAAATTTCAAAAAAACCAAATAAATTTTTTATTGAGGAACAAATTAAAAAAAATAAATTTAGAAAAATTTCAGATTATATCGCAGGGATGACTGATAGATATGCAATTAATTTATATAATAATTTAAAATGAATATTTTTGACTTATATCTAGAAAAGATAACTCAGATAATTAATACCGCTCAAGATGAAGGATTATTAAAACTTCCAGATAAACTTAATAGTATAAATGTTGATATTCCACCAACACAATTTGATTGTGATATTTCAACTAATGTTGCAATGGTTTTGTCTAAACCAAATCAGAAACCTTCAATTGTGATAGCAAATCAATTAGCCTTATTGTTAAAAAAAAATGATAATAAAATAGACAATATTTCTGTTGTTAAACCTGGATTTATTAATATCAAATTTAAATCTGAATTTTGGAACAATTTTTTAAAAAGTATAATTTTAGATAATAAAAATTTTGGTATTAACAAAAAAGACAAGAAAAATAATTATCTTATAGAATTTGTTTCAGCAAATCCTACTGGCCCACTCCATGTTGGTCATTGCAGAGGAGCTGTTTTAGGAGATGTATTATCCAATTTACTTAAATTTAATAATCATAAAATAACCAAAGAATACTATGTAAATGATTATGGTAATCAAATTTTACATTTTACCAAATCTGTTTATTTACGAATTAGAGAAATTTTATATAAAGAAACTTACCCATCTAATGATCCTAACTTATACCCGGGAGATTATTTAATTAATATTGCAAATCATATTATAAAAAATAATAATGATTTAAATTTTGATAATTTTGAAGATATATCTAAAATATTAACAAAACTATCTGTAGTAGAATCGTTAAAATTAATTAAATTTAACTTAAAAAATCTAGGTATTATTCATGATAATTTTGCAAGTGAAACAAATATTGTTGAAAGCAATGAAGTCAAAAAAGTTATAGAAAAACTTAAAAAAGATAATTTTGTTTATGAAGGAACAATTAAAGCTCCAGAAGGTGAAGACAAAGGTAAATGGATGGAACGAGAACAATTACTATTTAAATCGACTCTTTTTGGTGATGATAAAGATAGACCTTTACAAAAGGCAGATAAATCCTGGACTTATTTTGCTAGCGATGCCGCTTATCATAACACCAAGCTAAATAGAAAATTTGATGTGTTAATAAATATTCTTGGAGCTGATCATGCAGGTTACATCAAAAGAATTACTTCTGTAGTTGAGGCACTATCTGGACAAAAAAATAAATTATTATGCAAAGTAAGTCAGTTAGTTAAGCTCATGAAAGATCAAAAACCTTTCAAAATGTCAAAAAGGAAAGGTGATTATATTACAGTTGAAGATTTAATTAAGGAAGTAGGCAAGGATGCTACAAGATTTATTATGCTAAATAGAACTAGCGATGTTGAATTTGATTTTGATTTTACAAAAGTTAAAGAAAAATCAAAAGATAATCCACTTTATTATGTGCAGTATTGTTATGCTAGAATTTCTTCAGTTTTTAGAAATATAAATAAAAATATTACTGATGATGTTAAAATTGATAAATTTCAATTTACATATTCTAAAGATGAGATCAAAATTTTAAAAAAAATATCAGAATGGCCAAAATGTATTGAAATATCATCCAAAAAATTAGAACCCTACAGAATCACAGTTTACTTATATGAGCTAGCTTCTCAATTTCATTCTTATTGGAATATGGGTAAAGACGATGAGACAAAAAGATTTATAAACAAGCATAATATAATATCAAATGAAAAATTAGCCTTTATAAAAGCAATTTCAAATGTAATTAAATCTGGAATGAATATTCTTGGCGTTGATACTCCAGAAAAAATGTAATGTTAAAAGAACTTAAATATTTTTTTTATATTTTTATTATATTTTTTTTTTTATTTTTTACTGGGAGTTATTATTTTTCTGATGCCAATAAAAAAATATCTTATAGATCAATAAATGAAATTTCAAAAAAAATTGATAATAATAGTGCAAATTTACGAATTTTAATAAATGACACTGAAAATATAATTGATTATGTAGAAAATAATAAAAATAAAAGGAAAAAAAAATATTACTTTTGGAAATTGTTAACAAATAATGATTAATTTAAGACGTTCATTTATTACTGGTATTAAAGGTCTTTATCTTACTAAAAAAGAATTCCTTTTTTTAAAAAAATATAAACCCTGGGGAGTTATTTTGTTTTCAAGAAATATTAAAACAATTTTTCAAACTCAACAATTAACAAAAAGCATCAAAACAATATTTAATGATTATAATTATCCTATTTTAATTGATGAAGAAGGTGGAAAAATAAGCAGATTAAGAAATTTTATTGATAATTCAATCTTTACACATAATTTTTTTGGTAAATTGTACACAAATAATAATAATAAATTTGAAATTTATTTTGATATATATGTTAAGCAAATATCTTATTTACTGACATTATTAGGTATTAATTTAAATACAGTGCCCGTGCTAGATGTGAGAAGAAAATTCACAAATAAAATAATTGGTGATAGATCTTTTTCATCAAACCCTAAAATTGTCTCTAAATTAGGTGATTATTGTATATCTAAATATCATAAACATCATATTGGTACAATAATTAAACATATACCTGGTCATGGATTAGCCCTTGTTGATAGCCATAAAAAATTACCTGTCGTTAATGCCAATGCAAATGAAATCTATAAAAAAGATTTTAAAGCTTTTGTAAATAAGAAATCTTTATTTGCTATGACAGCTCATATTCTTTACAAAAATATTGACAAGCATAACTGTGCAACACATTCAAAAAAAATTATTAATTTAATAAGAAAAAAAATAGGTTTTAAAAACTTAATTATATCTGACGATATATCAATGAAAGCTTTGAGGTATTCTATAAAAGAAAATACAACTAGATCTTTTATGGCTGGTTGTAATTTAGTGTTACATTGCAATGGAAAACTTTCCGAAATGCTTCAATTAGCTGAAAATGCACCTATTGTTGATAGTTTTATTATTAAAAAAACATCGCAATTTATAAATATTATTAGATAATATTAGTAATGGACTTAAATGATTCTCAACAATTCAATGTAACGCTTAACAGCTATAATGGATCTTTAGAAGTTCTTTTAGATTTAGCAAAGTCACAAAAAGTAGATCTTGAAAAAATTTCGATTACTATCTTAGCGGATCAATTTCATGAATTTATAACTTCAGCAAAAGATATAAATTTGGAATTAGCATCAGAATATTTGTTAATGGCTACTTGGCTAACTTATTTAAAATCAAAACTTTTATTACCAGAAAGCAACGAAGAAGAATTTAAGGCATTTGAGGTTGCTGAAAAACTTAAATTACAACTTAAAAAACTTGAACTTATAAGATTATTATCTGATCAGATGCTCAAAAGAAAACGACTTGGCAAAGATGTTTTTATGAGAGGAATTAAAGGTAATATAAGATCAATTTACAGTACTGAATACTCTTTAACATTATTTGAAATTTTAAAAGCTTATTCATCAATTTTTATGACAAAAAATTTTCAAAGAATGAATATTCCAAAATTACCTGTTTTTACAACAGAAAATGGAATTAAAAGAGTTAAAAGTTTTTTTGGTAAGTTATCTAATTGGAAAAATATAAATGATTTAATTCCAGCTAGTTTTTTAACATCTAAAAATCAAAAAAGAACAGGTAAAGCTGGAATTTTTTCTGGCACTTTAGAACTTTCAAAAGAAGGAAATATTACCATTAAACAAAATAATTTGTTTGATGACATCTTTATTAAGGAAAAATAATGGGCAAAATAAAAAAAAATAATATTGTAGCTTTTCCAAACAATTTATCTGAAGTCGAAAGAGAAATAGAAGCTATTATATTTTCTGCAGCTGAACCTTTAGATATAGAAACCATAGAATCTAAAATTTCAAAAAAAATAAATGTTTTAAATACTTTGGAAAAACTTCAAAATATTTATTCAAATAGAGGAATAAATTTAGTTTGTATTTCGAAAAAATGGTCTTTTAGAACTGCTGAGAATTTATCAAACTTAATGTCACGACAAAAAACAGTAGAAAAAAAACTTTCTAGAGCAGCTATAGAAACATTATCTATTATTGTTTATCACCAACCTGTTACTAGAGCTGAAATCGAAGAAATACGTGGGGTTGCATTTGGTATAAACACTCTGGGAATTTTAATGGAATTAAATTGGGTTAAACCGCAAGGAAGAAAAGACGTTCCCGGAAAACCGATTCAATATGGCACTACGGATGAATTTTTAAGTCATTTTAGTCTACAAAAATTATCTGATTTACCAACCATAGATGAATTGGGTTCAGCTGGCTTAATAGATACATCAACAGTAGATTCAACAATTTTTGGTACTGGCAAATTTTATAAAGAAAAACAAGATGAAAAAAAAGAAAATATTTACACTGATATTGATGAAATGATTAGTAGCACTTTAGATGAAAACGAGGATAAATAAAAAGATCCTTTAAAAAAATAAATAATAGGGTTATAAGATAATTATGAGCATTGGATTTTGGCAAATAGCAATTGTTGTTATATTGATTGTTTTACTCTTTGGTAGAGGAAAAATTTCTGGGATAATGGGTGACGTAGCTAAAGGAATTAAAAGTTTTAAAAAAGGAATGTCATCAGATATTACGGATGATAAAATATCATCAAATATTACAGATGATAACAAGCCAAATATTCCTTCTGAAGAAAATAAAGACTCAACAAATAAAGAATAATACAAATGCCTCAAATTGGCTGGTTTGAGATATTAATTATAGTAGTTGTATCCATAATTGTGATTGGTCCCAAGGATTTTCCATTAATGTTAAAAAAAATTGGATCATGGATTGGTTCAATTAAAAGATATATTAATAATATTCAACAAGAAGTTAGTAATCTTGAAGATGAAAATTTTGAACAGGATTCTCAAGAAAAAAATAATAAAAAACCTATAGATAATGAGCAAAACTGATAACAAGACTGGTTTTTTGAGTCATTTGGTTGAACTTAGAAAAAGATTAATAAGCTCATTCATTTGTTTGTTATTTTTTTTTTTATTTTGTTATTATTTTTCGGAATATATATATGGATTCCTAGTAGATCCATATGCTCAAGCAGTTAAAGACGGGGGAGTGGGGAGAAGATTAATTTTTACAGCACTACAAGAAACTTTTATAACTTATTTAAAAGTTTCTTTTTTTGCTGCTTTTTTTTTTACAAGTCCATTTATTTTAATTCAAATATGGAAGTTTATTGCCCCAGGTCTTTATGATAATGAAAAATCAGCAATCATGCCTTATTTAGTTTTAACTCCAATATTATTTATTTTAGGAGGCGCTCTTGTTTATTATTTAGTAATGCCTTTAGCAATTAAATTTTTTTTATCATTTGAAAGTTCGGGTATTAACACTCGTTTACCCATTCAATTGGAAGCAAAAGTAAATGAATATTTATCATTGATTATGAAGTTAATTTTTGCTTTTGGACTAAGTTTTCAATTACCAGTTATTCTTAGTCTTTTAGCACGTATCGGAATGATTGATTCTAGATTTTTAAAAAAAAGAAGGAAATATGTGATTGTAATTATCTTTGCTGCTGCAGCAATTTTAACTCCACCAGATCCAATTACACAGATAGGTTTAGCAATTCCTTTATTAATTTTATATGAATTATCAATATTTTCAGTAAAAATTATAGAGAATAAAAAAAAAGCAAATGCATAACATAAAAGATATTAGAGAAAATTTTAATCAATTTAAAAAAAATTTATTAAAAAAAAATATTCAAGTTAATTTTGAAGAAATTATTAATTTAGATAAAGATAACCGCAAATTAATTCAAAAAAAAGAAGCCTTAGAAAAAGAAAAAAAGGATATTTCAAAATCTAAAGATAAATCTTTATTTGAAAAATCAAAATCATTATCAATTGAAATTGATGAAATTATAAAAAAACATATTATTATTAAAAAAAAAATTTATGACTGCCTTTCAAGCTTACCCAATTTACCAATGGATGACGTTCCTATTGGTAAGAATGAAAATGATAATGTTGAAATTTCAAAAAAAGGAGAAATTCCAAATTTTAATTTTAAACCAAAATCTCATTATGAATTAGGTGAAAAATTGAAAATGCTTGATTTTGATCTTGCTACAAAAACTTCAGGTTCAAGATTTGTTTTTGTTAATGGTGTTCTTGCTCAACTTGAAAGAGCAATATCTAATTTTATGTTAGATACACACACTAATATTAATGGTTATAAAGAAATATCACCACCATTAATTGTTTCTGATGACACAATGTATGGTACAGGCCAATTACCAAAATTTGAAAATGATCAATTTGAAATAAAATTTGATGTTGGTAGTGGAAGAAAATTCTTAATACCAACTGCTGAAGTTATTTTAACAAATATTGTTAAAGATAAAATTGTTAATTTAAAAGAACTCCCTCTTAGATTTGTAGCTTCAACTCCATGTTTCAGAAAAGAGGCAGGCAGTTATGGCAAAGATACTAAAGGCATGATTAGACAACATCAATTTTATAAAGTTGAATTAGTCAGTATAGTAGAAATTGATCAATGTGAATCCGAATTAGAACGCATGACAGATTGTGCAACAATGATTTTAGATAAACTAAACTTGCCTTATAGAAAAATTGTTTTATGTACTGGTGATATGGGTTTTAGCGCAGAAAAAACTTATGATATAGAAGTTTGGCTACCATCAGAAAATAAATATCGTGAAATTTCTAGCTGTTCATCTTGTGGTTCATTTCAAGCAAGAAGAATGAGATCAAGATACAAAAATAATAATAATGAAACTACTTTTGTTGGCACGTTAAATGGTAGTGGTCTTGCAATTGGCAGAACTTTAATTGCAATTTTAGAAAATTATCAAAATTCAGACGGTTCCGTAAATATTCCTGAGGCACTAAAACCATACATGGGTAATCTAGACAAAATTCAAAAGATTTAAGAGTTGTTTTACTATAATAGATAGTATAAATAATCTTAAAATTAAAAGGAGACATATGTCAGGATCAGGAATAGGGCAATTTATACCTCTAATTCTAATATTTGTTATTTTTTACTTTTTTTTAATTAGGCCACAGCAAAAAAAAGCGAAAGACCACAAATTAATGGTAAATAATCTTAAAAGAGGCGACAAGGTAGTTACTTCAGGTGGAATTGTAGGAACAGTTGATCGTATTGTGGGCAACGATAAAATAGAAATTTTAATATCAGAAAATGTTATAGTTGAAGTTGTTAGAGATACTGGAATACAAGCTTTATTAAATAATCCTGAACCAAAAAAATAACATTTAATATCAGTGTTATACTTTTCTAAATTAAGAATTATTTCAGTAATTTTATTTACTTTACTGTTATCTTATTTCGCTACATCAAATTTTTTTAAAATAGATGATAATTTTTTTAGCAGAAATATTAATCTTGGATTAGATTTGCAAGGTGGCTCATATCTCTTGCTAGAAATAGATAATGATCCTGTTATTACTCAACAACTTCAAAATAAACTTTTGCAAATAAAAAATTATTTAAAAGAAAAAAAAATTAATTATAAAAATATAATTTTAATAAACAATAATATTATTAGTTTTGAAATTAATGAAGAACAA
>Ga0187827_10003087_pt1 | contig 21974 bp, 24 predicted proteins | sample ETNtaG_39_FD_167969 | JGI IMG/M metagenome (GOLD analysis project Ga0187827, IMG submission 167969) | Marine microbial and viral communities from oxygen minimum zone, Eastern Pacific Ocean - ETNP2014_SV_150_PacBio MetaG (Illumina Assembly) | ecosystem: Environmental > Aquatic > Marine > Hypoxic... | reverse complement strand
GATAAAGTTTTAAAATTTTTAATTCTTTCAGCTAAAGGATCATCATTATTATTTAATAACGGAACATCCAAAACTGTTATTACATTGCTTGCCCATTCTAAATTTACTAAATCATTTTTTAGATTTGTAAGGTTTTTAATTGTATTTGAGGCCAACAAATTGTCTTTTGGAGTGTAGGTTAGAACTAAAAAATCTTTAGAACCATATTTGATATTTACTTCTCTCAAATATTTTAAATCAGGATCGTTTTCTAGAAGCAAAGTGTCGGATGATGCATCTAATTGAAAATCTTTTGTAAAATATCCAAAAATTAATAACAAAATGGTGAGTATTAATAAAGTGAATTTGGGTTTTTCAATTATTAAATTATTGTATATTTTTTTAAACATTGAAATGTTTAAAGCTATTTATTTTCTATATTTTTGAATTTGGTGTACATTGCTTCAAATTCAACTTTGATATTTCCTGTTGGTCCATGTCTTTGTTTGCCAATAATTATCTCTGCTAAACTAGATATTTCATCCATTTTTTGTCGCCATTCTGCGTGTTCAATAGATCCTGGAGCAGGTTCTTTATTTTCAAGGTAATAAGCTTCTCTAAAAACAAACATGACAACATCTGCATCTTGTTCGATAGATCCAGATTCTCGCAAATCAGATAATTGTGGTTTTTTATTATCTCTGTGCTCAACTTGACGAGAAAGTTGAGATAAAGCAAGAACAGGCACATCAAGTTCTTTTGCTAAAGCTTTTAATCCTTGGGTTATTTCTGAGATTTCTTGGACCCTATTGTACTCTTTTTTTCCAATAGATTTCATTAATTGAATATAGTCAACAACAATTAGTTCAAGACCAAAAAGTCTTTTAATTCTTCTAGATCTATTACTAATTGCCGCAATAGTGATAGCAGGAGTTTCGTCTATGTATAAAGGTAGTTCAAAAATGTTTTTTGATGTTTCTATAAATTTTTCAAACTCTTTTTCAGATACTTTTCCTCTTCTAATATCATTAGATCTTATTCTCGATTGTTCAGAAAGTATCCTTGTAGAGAGCTGTTCTGAAGACATTTCTAATGAAAAAAAAGCAACGGTAGATTTTAGACCTTTTTTTTCTATATTTTTTGCTGCATGAAAAGCGATATTAGTAGCTAAAGCAGTTTTCCCCATTGATGGACGACCGGCAATAATAATTAAATCTTGTTTATGCATACCTCCCAATCTTGAATCTAAATCTGCTAATCCGGTTGGTACTCCTACTATTCCCTCTTCATTTTGATAAGCGCTCTTGGCCATTTTAATGGTTTGATTGAGAGCACTTTCAAATTTCATAAAAGATTGATTAAAGTGACCCCTCTCAGCCAAATCAAAAAGAGATTTTTCAGCATTTTGAATTATTTCTTCTCCTGTAGCAGTAATTTCAGTAGCACTTGATGCTTGATCTAGAACAGATTCTGAAATTTTAATTAGTTCTCTTCGTACATGCATTTCTTGAACAATATTAGCATAATCAATAGTCTGTTTTTTTGAAGTTGAAAATTTTGTAATTTTTATTAAATATTCTTGTCCGCCCAATTCTTTTAATCCTTCATTGTTATCGAAATGATTTTTCAAAGTGATTGGATTGGCTAAAAGACCTTTAGATATAAGATTTTCAATAGTTTCAAAAATTTTAACGTGTATGGGATCAAAAAACTTTTGCGCATCAATTATTGGAGAAATTTCATCGTAAATATCATTTGAGACCAATATTGAGCCAATGACAGCTTGTTCTGCCTCAATATTACAAGGCATCTGTTTTAGAGAATTTTCAACTATTTTAAAAGGTTGATTTACCATTATTACCCTTAAACATTTAATACTAAAAAAATAATAAAAAAAACATGAAAGTTATACACAAAATAACCTTTCTGTGGAAAAAATTAAAGAATGAGATTAATTTTCTTCTTTTTCTTTTACAACTTCAATATGAATTTTTGCTAATACTTCAGCATGAAAATTAATTTTTGCTTGATAAGTCCCAATTTTATTAATTTCTTTGTCTAAATCAATTTGAGATGGTTTTATTTCTATTTTTTCCAAATTTTCAATGGTTTTTGAAATTTCCTTTGGTTTTATTGATCCATATAATTCATCATTATCTTTTGTTCTTTTAGAAAATTTATATTTTTTATCATTAATAATATCAAAAATTTTTTTAGCTTCATTTTTCAAAGCAAGATTTTTAATGTTAAGATTTTCTTTTTTTTTGTTTACTAAATCAATATTGTCCTTAGATGCCTTAAGAGCTTTTCCATATTTAATAAGATAATTACGTCCATGTCCTCTCTTGACGATCACAATATCGCCTATCTTTCCAAGATTTTTAATACTTTCTAATAAAACAATTTCCATAGTAATTTTTTAAATTAAAGCTAAAAGCCTAGCTCTCTTAATTGATTTTGAAACTTCTTTTTGTTTTTTCAATGATACAGACGTAACCCTTGAAGGCATGATTCTACCACTTTCTGAAATATATTTTTTTAGTAATTTAATATTTTTATAATCTATAACAGGAGCATTTTTTCCTGACAAAGGACACGATCTAAAAAACTTTGTATCAGGTTTTTGAAATAAACTTAATTTTGAGTGTTTAGAAACTCTTGTTTTTCTCCTAAATTTTTTATTTTTTTTCATAATTATTTATTTTTTTTAAATATCCTTTTTTTCAAAATAATTTTTTTCTAGATCATGTTTTTTTACTTTAATCGTTAAGTATCTAATTAATGCGTTATCAATATTTTGCATTTTTTCTAATTCCTTAATTGTTTCCCCCGTACCTTTGAATTTAATATGAAAATAGAAACCTTTTTTATTATTTTTAATATGATAGGAAAGAATTCTTAAACCCCATTTTTCAGTTTTTAACACTTCTCCAGAGTTAGTCTTAATTATATCCTCGTATTTGCCAACCAATTTCTTAGTTTGACTATCAGATAACTCTTGTTTCGTTATAAACGTATGTTCGTAACAATTCATTTACACTTTTCCTTGGTTAATTCTATATGCAATCGAGCAATCCACCTTTTTATTGGCAGAGTTTGTGATTTTATACTATTAATATTTTTAATATACAACTACTAAAATTTAATTATATAATATTTTTATTATCTTATGCGCGCTGTTATATTTCCGGGTCAGGGATCTCAATATGTAGGAATGGGATCAGATTTTTATAAAAAATTTGATTTAGTAAAAAAAACTTTTGAAATTGTTGATAAGACTTTAGGTTTTTCACTTACAAATATTATTTTAGATGGTCCCGAGGAGGAGTTGAAATTAACGAAAAATACGCAGCCGGCAGTTATGACTATAGGAGTTTGTATTTTTAATGTTTTAAATCAGAAGTTTGATTTTAATTTAAATAATGCAAAATTTTTTGCCGGACATTCTTTAGGTGAATATACTGCGCTTGTTTGTTCGGGATCCTTGACTGTAGAAAGAGCGGCTTATTTGTTGCATGAAAGAGGAAAATTTATGCAAGAAGCGGTACCTGCTGGTCAAGGTGCTATGATGGCTATACTAGGAATGACAATAGGCGAAATTGAAAAAGAAATTAATTTATTACCGAGGGAAAAAATTTGTGAAATTGCTAATGACAATAGCAATAGTCAAGTTGTTGTAAGTGGAGAAAAAAATGTTATAAAAATTCTTAACGAAAACTTAAAGAAAAAAAAGAAAAAAGGAATACTTTTACCTGTAAGCGCACCTTTTCATAGCTCATTAATGAAGAGAGCTGCTGAAAATATGAAAGATAAAATTGAGAATACAAATTTTTTAAAACCAAAACCTAATATTATCAGCAATGTTACTGCCAAAGAAGAAGTAGATATGAACAAAATTAAACCATTATTAATTGATCAAATCACATCAAGAGTCAGATGGAAAGAAAGTGTAAATTATATGATAAAACAAGGTGTTGAAGATTTTTTGGAAATTGGTCCTGGTAAAGTACTTTCTAGCTTAGTAAAAAAAATAAATAAGGATGTTAAAATATCAAATATTAATAAGATAGAAGATATAAAAAATGATCAATTTTAAAAATAAAAATATTTTGATAACAGGAGCAAGTGGAGGAATTGGTCAAGAATTGGTTAAGAAATTTATCTCACTTGGAGGAAATGTTATTGGCAGCGGAACTAAAATTGAAAAATTAAATTTAATAAAGAAAAAATATCCAAATATTAAGATAAAAAAATTCAATTTATCTGAACATTCAAAAATTGAAGAGTTTATAAACGGCGCATTTTTAGAACTAGGAGGTTTAGATATTTTGATTAATAATGCAGGGATAAATGTTGATAACCTATCTTTAAGAATGAAAGAAGAGGAATGGAAAAAAGTAATAGATGTCAATTTAACATCTACATTCTTGCTTACTAAATATGCAATAAAAAAAATGTTAAAAAATAAATTTGGTAGAGTTGTAAATATTACTTCTGTTGTAGGACACACTGGTAATTTGGGTCAATCAAACTATGCTGCTTCTAAAGCAGGTATTATTGGAATGTCAAAAAGTCTTGCTATTGAATATGCAAAAAAAAATATAACAATCAATTGTGTGTCTCCCGGGTTTATAATTTCTGATATGACTACGAATGTAGCAGAAAAAATTAAAATTTATTTAACATCTAGAATTCCAATGGGGAAACTTGGAACAGGCGAAGATGTATCGAATTGTGTTGCTTTTTTATCGTCCGATCAAGCTTCATACGTAACGGGTGAAACGATTCACGTAAATGGGGGTATGTATATGTCTTGACAAAATTGGTTAATAATTTATTAAGAAGTAGTAACTTAAATTAAGGAATTTACATATGACAAAAGATGTTTCAAGCAAGGTAAAAAAAATGGTTTCTGACCATTTGGGCATAGAAGAAGCTAAAGTGGTTGATGAAGCAAATTTTATTGATGATTTAGGCGCTGACAGTTTGGACACAGTAGAGCTTGTTATGGCTTTCGAAGAAGAATTTGGTTCTGAAATTTCCGACAGTGAAGCAGAAAAAATTCTTACGGTTGGTGACGCCATAAAATTTATTGAGAGCAAATCAGCTTAAGAAAATTTTATAAAAACATCAAACCTATAAATAACGCTATGGCAGTTGAGAAAAAAGGTATGATGTTTGTTTTATCCTCTCCTTCAGGAACGGGAAAAACCACACTAACTAAAAAGCTTGCAGAAAATAATATAAACTTTGTAATTTCAATTTCTTACACCACAAGAAAACCTAGACCCAGCGAAATTAATGGGAAGGATTATCATTTCGTAAGCAGAGAAGAATTTGAAGATTTATTAAAGAAAAATAACTTTTTTGAATATGCAAATATTTTTGATAATTGTTATGGCACTTTAAAAAAATCAGTATTAGAATCATTATCTCAAGGAAAAGATGTATTATTCGACATTGATTGGCAGGGAACAAAACAATTAAATAAAATTAATAATTTATCGCTTGTGACATTCTTTATTTTACCGCCTAATCTAAAAGTTTTAAAAGAAAGATTATTAAATCGGCATAAAGGACAAGAAAAATTGGTTGAAAAAAGAATGAATAAATTTAACGAAGAAATATCACATTGGAATGAATATAATTACGTGGTTGTTAATGATGATTTAAACAAGTGTTATGACGAGATATTAAGTATAATAAAGTCTGAAAAAAAAGGTCTAAGTCAGAAGCAAAATTTAGCTGAGATTAAAAAGAAAATAAAAGAACTAGTCAAATAATTTTTCATATTGTAAGGCAATTTTATAAAATATTTCACTACTTAATTCTTCTGGCCTTTGATTTAAATTAATATTTAAATTTTTAGCTACCGTTTTATTTTGTTTAAATAGTTTATTAAAATTTTTATTTATAATTTTTCTTCTATTTGAAAAAAGAATTCTAGTTACTTTTTCTAAGTTTTTTGGGTTTTTCAAATTAAATTGATCATTTTTTTTTGGTTTAAATGAAAGTACCGTTGAAGCAATTTTAGGTTTTGGAAAAAAACAATTATTAGAAACATTAAAATGTTTCTTTATTTCTAATCTCCAATTTGACAAAACTGATAATCTACCAAATTCTTTCGTTTGTGTTTTTGCTATAATTCTTTCAGCTACTTCTTTTTGGAACATTAAAATTAAAATCTCGTACCATGGGGGCCATTTTTTAAGTAGTATTAATGATGCTAATATTTTAGTTGAAATATTATATGGCAGATTGCCAAAAACAATAACGTTTTGTTCTAATTTATTTTCTTTAATAATATTTAGAATATCACCATTAATTATTTTAATATTTTTATAATTTTTAAATTTCTCTTTTAAAAGAGAAACTAGTTTTTTATCTTTTTCAATTGCAAAAATTTTTTTTGCTCCCATTGAAGCTATTGTTTTTGTTAAATTTCCATATCCAGCTCCTATTTCCATAACAGTTTTATTTTTATTAATATTTCCAATTTCAACTATTTTATTTATAATATTGTTATCCATCAAAAAGTTTTGTCCTAGACTTTTTTTCGCTTTTTGCAAAAGTTTCATTTGCTAATTTATGTGATTAAAAAATTTAATAGATTCTATCAAACTTCTAGGGTTTGCAATTTTTTTTCCAATTATATCTTCAGCTACACCATGATCTGGAGATATTCTTATATACGGCAATCCTAATGTAATGTTTATTGCGTTATAATTATATATGGCCTTAAAAGGTGTAAGTACTTGATCGTGATACATACCAATTATTACATCAAATTTATATTTTTTGAAAATCATAAAGCTCGAGTCCGTTGGAATAGGTCCCGATACTTTAATTTTTGATTTTATTAAACTTTTTATTGCCCTGTATATAATTTTTTTTTCTTCAGGTTTTTTTGATGGTGTGAAATTGTGCGGATTTAAACCAAGAATTGCAAAATTTGGTTTTTTATTAAAAACTTTATTATAAAAAGCATTTATAATTTTTACCTTTTTAATAATTTTAAGTTTTTCCACTTTTGAACTAACTTGATTTAAAGGTATGTGTGTTGTTATAGGAGCTACCGATAACTTATTATTATAAATCAGCATGACTTCATCACCACTCCTGTCAGATTTTTTTGAGAGAAATTCAGTAATTCCTTGATGTTTTTTTTTAAATAGAGATTCCTTGGAAATTGGGCAATTAATGAAACCGAGAATTTTTTTACTTTCAGCTAATTCTATAGCATAGTCAAAACATTTCAAAATATATTTGTTTGATTTATTTGATATTTTTTCAAAAGATTTTTTTTGTTTATATTTAATATCGTATACTGGCAATTCATTACATTTTAAATCATTTATTTTGAAATTATCATCAATTTTTTTTATTTTAATTTGGTAATTCAATTTTTTTTTTTGCAAATTTAGAAGATGAATGCTGCCAATGATAAATAGTGGTTTGTGAATATATTGTCTTCTAAGTTGCCAACTTTTAAAAATAATTTCTGAAGCAATGCTATTTGGCTCACCGGCAATTATTGCTATTGATTTATTCATTAAAAAATTTTATTGGTGTTGACCTCTTTAAGTTGTCGTAATGTGTCTTTGAGTACATATTTAATATTTTCGTTTTTTCAGCTATTAGCAATTGATTTTTTAATTCTTCCAAATTTATTTTATTTTTTATTTTTCTTTTATCTCTTACCTTAAAAATTAAAATACCATCTTTTAATAAGATTGGTTTAGAAAGACTACCAACAGGAGTATTAAATATTATCGACTTAAATTTTTTAGAAATTTTACTTTCGTTTAGCCATCCCAAATCTCCACTTTTTTTTGCACTTTGTGAAATACTTAAATTTATAGCAACTTTTTCAAACCCTTCAATTTCAATTTTTTTTATTAGTTTTTTAATCTCAGATTCTAATTTAATTTTTTCAACAGGTTCAATTATAATTTCCGAAATTAAATATTCTTCAGTTTCTATTTTATTTTGGTACAATTTTAATTGTTCGTCAATCTCGTTTAAATTAACCGATATTCTATTACTATAAACGTAAAAAATTAAACTATTCCATAAAAGATCTGTTTTTATCTGATCTTCAATTATTGAAAAATCTAGCCCATTGGATAAACATATATTTTTTAGAGTTGCTACATCCATATTTATTCGATTTGCTAACCTATTTAATTCATTATTAAGATCTTCTTGATTAAATTTTAAAAAATCTCTTTTACTAATTTCAATTTTTTTAATATTTTTTTTAATAATTGATTTTACAGCCATTTGTTGTATTTTATTTTTGTTATCATCAGAATAAGTCATATCATTTAAGATTAAAATTCTTTTAATCTCACTAATTATATCTGATTTGGTTATAGCTTTATCTTCAACGACAGCATATAAACCGTCTTTTAGCGTAGTTTTAACTTGCTTAATTTTGGTTTTATTTTTCGTTGTGTCACTTATTTTTTTAGCTATTTGTGGTTCCTTTAACTTTTGTTTTTCTTCTTCTTCTTTTTCTTTTAATTTTTCCTCTTCTTTTGTGATTTTATTTTCTGTGCTCTCTATTTTCTTAGGAGATGGTTCGAAAAAAAAAGCCGCATAAAAAAACAGGCCTAATGTTAAAAAAATATCTAAAACAAACGTAGATTTAACAATAAAGAAAATTTTTTTTTTAATTTTAATCACTAATTTTTTGTAGGCGTATATACAGTACCAAACGGAACAAATGTTATTCTGAACATTAGAGTGTCATTTGGTTCTAATTCACTATCTTGATAAAATTCTCTTCTATAAACTACACCTGCAGTTAGACAGTCAATTTCGTATTGATAACTAAGATTATAAAGTTCTGTACTGTCAGTTTTGAAATTTTTTTTTGTACTGAAACTCAACTTATTTTGATCATTAAAATTTAAGCTAATTCCAGAGCTTGCGTAGTGTTCTTGACCTACGTGTTTATTTTCTTCTAAATAATCTAAGTTAAATTGCACTGGGCCAAAATTTAATTCGGTTGATACTTCATTATAATTGATATCTTCTAGATTGTTATCAAGTAAAAACTTATAACCAATGTTTCCAATTTTTGAAAAATTATAGTTAATTTTTCCAACCACATCAGACATTTTTTGATCCAATGAACTTTTAGAAGGTATATCTCTATTTAGTTCATAATTAAAAACTTGTCCTAATGATAAAGATAATTTTTCTCTAGCATTTCCTTTTTCTTTGATTTTAAAGTCAAAACCTAAAATTGCACCTAAACCATCTTCAATTTCTGACGTTTTGTTAAGTGAATATAAATTTGCATGACTTAGAGATGTACTTTTTGTATGTAAATCTCTCATATGTCCAGGAGCAAATCTAACCATAAAGTTTGGAGAAAAAAGGTTAGTATAATTAATACCATCTTTTTTCATTGGTAATGATGATTTATAACCTAAAACACCATGCAATTCATTTACCGTACCTTCATCTTTGAATTCACCTGTTTTTCTAGCTTCATAGTTTGTGTTTCTCAACATTCCTTCTAAAGAATTAACAAAACCTTTTTTTGTAGTCTGACTAGGAGCTTTCCAAATTACATCATTGGTTAAAGAAGTTTTGTGTCTATTAATTTTATAACTATTGTGAAGTGCGTTTGATTTAAAATCGATACTACCAAATTTTTCTGTAAAAAAAGTTTTTCCAAACATGATATTTGGTAGTAAGTATTCATATCTTTCATTTGTTTTGACTCTTAAATTTTCGTACATACTTCCCTCAATATTCAAATACATATCGTTTTTACTAAAACTATATTTAATTTCATTTTTTAGGGTTGTTTCTCCAGAATCTACTAAGGCTGTATTAATATTGTGTTTTCTAAAATAAGTATCATTAGAAGCACGTTGAAGCTTAAAAGATAATTTGCTTTCATAAGATTCATCTTGATTTAAATTTAAATCAAGATCAGCAAAAACATGACTTTGCGATCCGTCCGATTTTGTTGTTGAGGTATTATTATAACCTTCAGTGAAACCGGTATCTAAAGTTAAAAATCCTTTACTGAAAGCTTGCCTGTATTCATTTAAAAATAATACGTTTTCTTCCGCATAAATCTTTGGTGCAAATGTAAGATCTTTGTCATTGTTAATTGCCCAGTAATATGGGAGAGCAAAACCCGGTCCCATGGTTGTGCTATTTGCAAAAGTTGGAAATAAAAAACCAGACTGTCTTTTTACGGTTGGGTCTGGATGATGGAATTTTGGGAAATAAAATAGAGGAACATCATAAACTTTCAAAGTTGCATTTTGATAATATATGTTTTTTTTTGCACTATCGTGAGTAATTTTTCTAGCTTTCAGGGACCATGGTGGACATTTACCTTCTTTTTTTTGGCAAACAGTAAAAACTCCTTTTGATAAAGTGGTTATATTTTTTGATACAAGAATGTCATTGGCAACAAATCGCGGATCACTTTTTTCACTTACACCGAAGTGTTGCTGGTCCAGAACTACGCTAACATCCGAACCAACCATCTCTTTTTTTTTTGTATCAATATGAATTTCCTTCAAGAAATATTTATTTTTATTTATATCAAAAATTTTTATTTTACCCACTGAAGAAAATAAATTATTTTTAATATCATATCGAAACATAGTTGTTTCAATTGTATTTCCATCTATGTCAGTAAAAATAGAGTTTTCATTTGAATTTAAAATCTTTTTTAGTGTGTTGTATGAAATATTTTTAGTAACAAGCTTATAACCTTCTTTCAAAGTCAATTCAGTATTATCGTATGTAACAATTTTCTCATTTATTTTGTCATAAGTAGCTTTACTAGTTTTTAAAATGTTTCCCTCTTTGTCAGTAATCATTATTCTTCCTTCTGCTAACAATAATTCCTTTGATTTTTCATAAGTTATTTTATCGGCATATATGAATTTTCCTTCAGAATCATGAGCTATAACAGACCCTTTTCCTACAACAATTTCATTTTCTTTATCTATCAGAATTTCTTTTGCTGAAATATTAAATTCTTCTGCGCTGACATTAGAATTAAATAATAATAAATTTAACAAACAAATTTTTATGAGATTTTTTTTATTTTTGATTTGCATGAATTATTCCTACTGTGCTAAAAACGAAAACAATTGTTATCGGCATCCAAACAGAAAGTTCTATTGGCAACTTGTCTGTTTTACCCAACGCTGCAGAAAAATCATTGAAAAAGAAAATTATTACACTTGAAATTATGGCTATAAATACATAAGTCCAGTTATTATCATTAAACATTGTTCCTAAAGTAAATACTGAACTCAATAGTAGCATGCTTAACAGAAAAAAAGGAAAGGCAAGGGATCTATGTAATATTACTTGCATTTCTCTTGCTGAATATCCTCTTTGTTCTAAAAGTTTAATTTCTTTATCAAGATTCCAAAATGAGATGGTGTCGAGATTGGCATATAGACTTTTAATTTTTTTGATATCGTACATACTAAAATATGAAGGATCTTTTATACTTTTCGTTGATTCAATCCCATCAGTGTCTATTATTTTTATATTTTTTAAGTTCCATTTTAATGAAGATATATCAGCTGACTCAGCTTCAATTCTTCTCTTAAAATTATTATTTTTGTCAAACTCATAAATCGTTACTTCTAACAAATTTTCTTTTTCTAAATTTGAAGCTCTTACCATGTAATTTGCTTTTAAACCTTTTTCTTTAATCCATATTCCATTCACGGTAACTGTAGCAAGATAATCTTGATCTTTTTCATAATTACCTTTTACTGTTTCATATTTTTTCACTAACACAGATGTAATTGGATTGATGGCCGTTACAAAAAAAATACCTAAAATAATTGATAAAATGCTTGGGATGATAATTATTGAAAGGTTTGATATTCCAGAAATATTTATGGCTGTTAATTCATCGGTTTTTTTAATTTTTAAAAAAAACCAAATTCCAGATAATAGGATTACAAATGGAAAAAAATCATCTAGTAAACTTGGAATAAATAGGAATGATAATAAAATAGGAGTAGTAATATTAACTTCAAAATCTTTAAAAAAATTGATTTCTTCAAATATATTCATAATAAAACCTAAGCAGAAAAAAATAATACTTATGTTAAAAACAATTTTTATAAATTGTGTGGCAAGATATTTATTTATTATAAAAGATCTAATCATGATTATTAGAATAAATTTTCATATTTAAATTTTTTTATTAAAGCAAAATAAAATAACGGTATCATACTAGTGGGAATTAAATAATAAATAGCAGTATGGCCCCATGAATTGCCAGAGTATCTTACTGTTATTTCCGCTGACGCTAAGATTACAAAACCTATAAAAAAATAAATATATTTATTGAACTGATAGATTTTCTTATCTCTTTTAGACGCAAGAAGAAAACTACAGATCAAGGCCATCAATGGTATAAAAAAAGGCATACCGATTCTTTTATTAATTTCTATCTTTAGATTCATCATAGTCTTTCCAATAAGATTGCAACTAAGAATATTTACTTTTTTGTTTTGCATGCACTGTAAAATTCGTAAAGTCGAAGTTTCTTGCATTTTGGGTTCAGTAATACTTTTTGTAGATATACCAGAAAGATTGAAAGAAGTTTTTTCAAACCTTATAAAATTTATATTGTTTTCGTTATCTGTTTTTTGAATATAACCATCTAATAAAATTAAATTCTTTTCATTTTCACTCATATATCCAGATTTAGCAATAATTGTAGAAGACTTGGTACCCATCGAAGATAAAATTGTACTTTCATCTCGTATAAAAACATTCTTGTAAGTTTTATCATTTGTTTTTTTTTCAATAAATATTGTAAGACCTTCGACAGTATCATTAAACTGTTTTTCCTTAAACATGGACGAAACAAATTTTAATTGTGAATTTTTTATTAATGTTCTAGAGATATTTAATAAAGTTGGATTGACAGCTACGGTCAAAGTCAATTGTAAAAACATAACTAATAAAGAAATTCGAACTAAATGATTAACAATAAAGATTTTGTTTAAACCAGAAGTCCAAAGAGCTATTAGTTCATTATCCTTTTCTAATTTAATGATTGTTAATACTGTTGCTATCATAAAAGAGAAAGGAATTAATTTTGTCAATACTTTAGACAATGTTAACAAGGAATATAAAAAGTAAATGGTAAATGCGTGTCCGTCTTCAGTAACTAGATCTAAGAAGTTTACACATTGAACAGTCCAAACTATTACAGATAAAGCAAACAGAGTTGTGGTAAAATATCTCGTAAATTCATAAAAAATATATTTGTAAATTGTCTTTTTCATTGTAAATATTGTAACATATTGTTAATAAATCAACTTTGAATAGAATTCAATTTATACGTTAAGAAAGGAAAAATGTTAAGTTTTACGAGCAGTTTGAGTCCTAGTAGTGATGCATTTGTTATATTTGTAACAGAAAAGTATGGCTACAAAGACAAAAAGAATATTTTAGCAGCAGATACTGTAAAAAAAATTAATTCATTTATTAGTGTTTTAAGAGTTAAAAAAAAAGAAGAAGATATAAATTCTTTTGATATTTCAAATAAGCAAAAGTGTTTCATAATTAAAGCAAAACATAAATATGAAAATTCTATCCCCCAAGAAAGTGGAGGAGCTTTTTTTTCTTATTTAAAAAAGTTTAAAGATATAAAAAAAATAGATTTATATCCAGATAGTTTAGAATTAGATAAAGACAAATTAGTAAGATTTTTTTCAGAATTCATTTTTGGTTTTAATTTAAAAAGTTATACATTTAGTAAGTATAAAACTTTAGATAAAGATAAGATCAATAAAAAAATTAATTTTAAAATAATAACTTCAAATAAAGAAAATATAGAAAAAAAGTATAGATATTACGATTCTATAAAAGAAGGTGTGTTTTTGACTAGAGATTTGGTTTCAGAACCACCAAATGTTTTAACACCAAAGGCTTATGTAAGAGAAATAAAAAAACTATTAAAATTTGGTCTCAAAATAAAAATCTATAATGAAAAGAAAATGAAAAAATTAGGTTTAAATGCTTTATTAGGAGTGGGACAAGGAAGTGTTAACGAAAGTTACTTAGTAACACTCGAATGGAATGGTAAAAAAAATCTAAAGCAAAATCCATTAGCTTTTGTGGGTAAAGGTGTGTGTTTTGATACTGGTGGGATTTCTATAAAACCAGCAAGATTTATGAATGAAATGAAATACGACATGGCAGGATCTGCTGTTGTTGTTGGTTTATTAAAATCATTTGCTTTAAGAAAAGCAAAAATTAACGCAGTTGGTGTAGTAGGATTAGTTGAAAATATGCCTGGCGGAAATGCACAAAGACCAGGTGATATTGTTAAATCACATTCAGGCAAAACTATTGAAGTGCTTAATACTGATGCAGAAGGAAGACTTGTTTTAGCAGATGCTTTAACTTTTACAGAAAAAAAATATAAACCAAAATTTATAATAGATTTGGCTACTTTAACCGGAGCAATAATTGTAAGTTTGGGAGAAGAGTATGCAGGATTATTTTCAAATAATGACGAATTATGTAAGAATATTTTCAAGGCCAGTAAAAATGTTAATGAAAAGGTATGGAGACTTCCTTTACATGAAAATTATGACAAATTGATAAATTCTTCTATAGCAGACGTTCAAAATATTAATTATGTAGGAGGGGCAGGATCAATTACAGCAGCTCAATTTTTACAAAGATTTATTTTAAACAAAACACCATGGGCTCATTTGGATATTGCTGGAATGGCATTTTCAAAAAAAGCTGCAAATTTAAACTCTGGTGGAGCAACTGGTTTTGGAGTTAGATTACTAAATAATTTAGTAAAAGAAAATTACGAGTAAGATTATGATTGAACAAACCTTATCAATCATCAAACCAGATGCCTTGGAACGAAATTTAGAAGATAAAATAAAAAATTTCTTTGAAAAAAGTAATATAAAAATTTTAAAAACTAAAAAAGTAAAAATTTCAAAGGGAGAAGCATCAGAATTTTATAAAGTTCATCAAACAAAACCGTTTTACGACGATTTATGTAATTATTTATCATCTGGTCCAATAGTTGTGATGATATTAGAGGGAGAAAATGTAATATCAAAAAATAGACAATTAATGGGCGCAACAGACCCCAAAAAAGCAGAGGAGGGAACATTAAGAAAAATGTATGGTCTTTCAATCGATAAAAATTCTGTTCATGGATCGGATAGCATTAAAAATGCAAAAAATGAAATAAATTTTTTTTTTAAATAAATATTTATTTAAATATAGATATGATAGATTGCGAATAAATTTTATGTTCTTGACGTAAAACTTTTTCTCTAAGTGAATTTTCCGTTTCATTTTTATTTATTAAAACTCTTTTTTGCAAAATAATTTTTCCAGAGTCTAGCACTGGAGAAACAAAATGAACTGTACAGCCAGAATATTTTTCTTTACTTTTTAAAACTCTTTTGTGGGTATCTAGTCCCTTAAATTTTGGTAATAGAGATGGATGAATATTTATGATTTTATGGCTAAAACTGTTTATAAAATTTCTTGATAAGATTTTCATAAATCCCGCTAAACATAAAAATTTTATTTTTCTTTTTTTTATTTCATATAAAGAATTTCTTTCAAATTTTTTTTGATTATCATATGCAAAAAATTTAAACGGTATGCTATATTTTTTAGCAAATTGTAATCCTTTAGCTTTTATATTATTTGATATGACTAATTCGATTTTAATAGGAAAATTGTAATCTCTTGAGCTTTTTATTAAAGATTTAAGATTAGATCCATTGCCAGAAATAAAAATACATGATTTTATTTTGTTTACCATTGTAATTTACCAAATGTTTTAACTTTTGAATTTTCCTTAGATATAAAACCAATTTGATAGGGTTGATAATCTTTGGTAAATATTTTTTTAATATTATTAATATTTTTTTTATTTGCGATTAAACAAAATCCAACTCCGCAATTAAAAGTTTTTAACATTTCAGAATCTTTTATATTATTTTTTTTTAACCATTTAAAAATGGGTTTAATTTTAATTTTTGACAAATCAATATTTAGACATAATTTATCGGGAATAACTCTAATTATGTTATTTAATAGGCCTCCACCAGTTATATTTGCACAACCACTTATCAACTTTTTTTCATTTATTTTATTCAACTCTTTTGTATAAATTTTTGTTGGTTTAATTAAATTTATTTTAAGAAATGATGACAAGTATGAATTTTTCTTTTTTTTTAAAATATGACGTACAAGTGAAAATCCATTCGAATGTAAACCAGATGAAGGAACAGCTAAAACAATATCATCTAATTTAATTTTATGTTTTGTCAATAAATTTTTTTTTTCTACCAAACCAACAGCAAAACCCGCTAAATCAAATTTATTTTTTTGGTACGTGCCTGGCATTTCGGCTGTCTCACCACCTACCAAAGCACAACCAGCTAATTTGCATCCATAAACTATACCATCAAAAATTTTTTTGACTTTGTTAAGGTTAAGTCGATTAGTTGCAATATAATCTAAAAAAAAAATTGGTTTTGCTCCTTGAACTATTAAGTCATTTACACACATAGCTACTAAATCTATTCCAATTGTATTATATTTTTTAAACATATTTGCTATTTCAACTTTTGTACCAACCCCATCTGTAGATGATACAATGATAGGATTATTCATTTTAAGTTGTGATAAATCAAAAATTGATCCAAAACTGCCAATATTTTTAAAAGATTTTTTTTCAGTATTTTTTTTATAAGTTTTCCTTGATATTTTAGATATGTAACTTACTAATTTATCAGCGGTTGCCATATTAACACCGCTTTTTTTATAAGTATTATACACTTTTTTCATGAAACATTATTTATTATCAAAATATCCAATAACTTTTTTAAAAGAATATATTTTTATTTTTTTAACAGCAACTATATTTTTATTTATTACATTATCAAAAAGTTTTTCAAAAGAAAATATATTTACAATAAATAATGTTCAAGTCAAAGGAACAATAGATATAAATTTTTCAAGAGAAAAATATCTCAACAAGGCTTTTTTAAATTCTTTTGAAATACTCAAGACAAAGATTTTACTTGCAAGGGATTTAAAAAAAATAAACGATATTAAGCTAGAACAGATAAAAAAAATGGTGAGCAGTTTTAAAATATTGGAAGAGAGTTACAGCAAAGACATATATAAAATAAATATTAAGATATTATATAATGATACAAAAGTTAAAAAATTTTTAAATCAAAAAAATATTTTGTTTTCACAACCAGAAAACATTTCTGCAGTATTTTATCCCATCCTTTTTATAGACGAAGAAATTCAAAATTTTGATGAAAATTTTTTTTATAAACGATGGACGGAAGTAAAAATTAAAAACGAGCTAATAAATTTTATATTACCTCTGGAAGATTTAGAAGATATTTCTAGAATAATAGAAATGAAAAATAATATAGAAGATTTAAATATTGATTTGTTTATAAATAAATATGATGTGAAAAATTATGTCTTTGCCTTAATTGATTATCAAAATAAAAAATTAAACATACATCTAAAAACAAACTTTAACAATAACAAGATAAGTAAAAACATTTCACACGAAGTGAAAAATATAAATAATAAACAAAAATTAAATTACATAATAAAAGATTTAAAATCAAAGATTACCGATCTTTGGAAAGAAGAAAATCTCATTAATGTTTTAATGCCATTATCTATGAAATTTAAATTTCATCATGCAAATATTAAAAATTTAGATGAATTAAGAAAAACTTTTAAAAAAATAGATATAATAGACAACTATACTTTAGAAGAATTTAATATTAATAATTCTTTTTTTAAAATATACTATTATGGCAATCCAAATAAATTAAAATCTGAATTATCAAAATTTGGATATCAATTTGAAAATATTCAAGGATTTTGGCAACTTTATTTAAATGACTGATCAATTAATTTTAAAATTTCCTACACAGCAGGCATATAAAAAAGAAGATTTTTATGTTTCACCAAGCAATCAAGAAGCATATGATTTCATAAATAGTTGGCCTAAGTGGATAAAGCGAATTATTAATATTTTTGGTCCTTCTGGTTCAGGAAAGTCACATTTGGCTTCTATTTTAAAAAACAAAACATCATGTTTGTTGATTGATTCGAAGAAATTAGATGAAAAGACTTTTTTAAAATTTAAAACAAAGGAAACTTTAATAATTGAAAATTTAGATGAAAAAATTTCTGAAAAAATATTATTTACATTATGGAATATTGCGTTGCATGATAATAAATATTTTTTAATAACCTCAAAAAAACCAATTAATTTATACAAATTTAAATTATCTGATTTAATATCTAGAGTTAACAGCAGTTTAATTATTGGCATAAATCTTCCTACTGATGATTTGATTAGTGTGATTCTTGCAAAAAATTTTTCAGATAAACAAATAAAGATCGAAAAAAAGCATATTGACTACATTATAAAAAGAATCGACAGATCTTATGAAAAAATATCTCAATTTATTTTAACTTTAGACAAATATTCTTTGAAAAGAGGAAGTCCTTTTAGCTTAAAATTGATTAAAGAAGTGTTAAAAATGATATAAATTTTTAAAAAGGAATCACTTTGCATAAATATAGAACTCACACATGTTCAGAAATTACCACGAAAGATTCTGGTAAAAAAATCAAGCTTTCAGGATGGATTCACAGAAAAAGAGATCATGGTAATCTTCTTTTTTTTGATTTGAGAGATCATTTTGGTTTAACACAGTGTGTCATAGAAAATAGTAGCAAGTTTTTTAAAATAATAGAAAAAATAAAACCAGAATCAGTTGTATGTGTATCTGGTGAAGTTGTGAATCGATCAGCTGATACAATTAATAAAGATTTATATACTGGTGAAGTAGAAATAAAAATTTCTTCATTCGAAATTTTGTCTGAATCTAAAGATTTACCCATGCCAGTTTTCGGAGAACAAGATTATCCTGAGGAAACGAGATTGAAGTATAGATTTTTAGATTTAAGGCGTGAAGAAATGCATGAAAATATTATTTTAAGATCAAAGATAATATCTTTCATAAGAAATAAAATGATAAATGATGGTTTTTTTGAATTTCAGACACCTATATTAACTGCTACAAGTCCAGAAGGCGCTAGAGATTTTTTAGTTCCTAGTAGAGTGCATCCCGGTAAATTTTATGCATTACCCCAAGCTCCACAACAATTCAAACAAATGGTTATGATTGCTGGATTTGATAAATACTTTCAAATTGCTCCTTGTTTTAGAGATGAGGATGGTAGAGCGGATAGAAGTCCAGGAGAGCATTATCAGTTAGATATTGAAATGTCATTTGTTGAACAGGAAGATATATTTAAGACGTTAGAACCAGTTTTTTTTAAATTATTTAATGAATTCGGAAAAGGCAAATCGGTTTCTGAAGCACCATTTAAAAAAATTACTTATAAAAATTCGATGTTGAAATATGGAACTGATAAACCAGATTTAAGAAATTCAATTGAAATATTTGATGCTACAGAGATTATGAAAAGAAAGGATGTTAAATTAGATATTTTTAAAAAATTAATTGACGATGGCTCAATAGTCAGAGCGATACCAGCTCCAAATACATCATCTAAAACTAGAAGTTTTTTTGATGGTTATAACACTTGGGCAAAAGAGGAAGGAGGAAAAGGATTGGGTTACATATTGCTAGAAAAAAATAATAACAAATTAGTTGCGAAAGGAACAATTGGAAAATTTTTTTCTGAAAATGCAATTAAAGAATTAGCAAAAGTTGGAAATTTAAAAGGAGGCGACGCAATATTTTTTTCTTGCGATAAAGCAAGGAATGTAGAAAAGATATCTGGCCTAGCAAGACAGAAGCTGGGAATGGATCTCAACCTTATAGATTCGAATAAATTTGAGTTTTGTTGGATAGTTGATTATCCAATGTACCAATATGATGAAAAAGAAAAAAAAATTGTTTTTAGTCACAATCCTTTTTCAATGCCTCAAATTAATTTAAAAGATTTCGATAAATCTGATCCTTTATCAATACTAGCGCAACAATATGATTTGGTATGTAATGGTTACGAAATATCTTCTGGAGCAATAAGGAATCATTTGCCAAACTTACTGTATAAAGTTTTTTCTAAAGTTGGATACTCAAAAAAAGAAGTGGATAGTAAATTTGAAGGTATGATCAAAGCTTTATCCTACGGCGCTCCACCACACGGAGGTATGGCTCCAGGAATTGATAGAATTGTTATGTTATTGGCGGGCAAAAATAACATACGTGAAGTCACGCTCTTTCCAATGAATCAAAATGCTCAAGATTTGTTAATGGGGGCCCCATCAAGCCCAAGTGATCTTCAGCTTAAAGAGTTGAATATTAAAATTTTAGAAAAAAAGAAATAAATGTTATTTATTACTTTTTAAATTAATTCTTATATTGCTTAGGTCAACTAATTTATCTTTATAATTACTCCTAATAAAACCTTTACTGGTAATACCTTTAACTAGTTTTAAAAAAGTATCTTCATTATCATCGTTAACCACTTTATGATCAGCTGTTTTGTTAATGGAAGGTGTGTGAGCAAGATCTTCTCTACCTAAATAGGATATAGCGAGTTCTCTAAATATATAGTCAAGAATTGAAGAAGCGCTCAGTATTCTATCATTACCTTTAATTTCTCCCGAAGGTTCAAATTTAGTTTCTATAAAAGCGTCAACAAATTCATCTAAAGGAACTCCATACTGAAGCCCCAGAGAAACGGCTATTGCAAAATTATTCATTAGAGCTTTTACAAGCTCTCCTTCTTTATTCATATCAATAAAAATTTCACCTACTTTTCCATCATCATATTCTCCCGTATGTAAATAAATTTTATGATTTTTTATACTAATCTTTTGTATATAGCCCTTTCTTCTGTCTGGCATTTTTGATCTATCATAATTTTTATTATAGGATTTTTTAGTTTTAATATTAGTATTATCTAGCTTACTGGAACTTTGTAATTTTTCAGAATTAATAATTTTTTCATTAACTATGGAAGAAATACTTGGAATATTTTTTTCTTTCAAGAGATCTAAAGAATCTTCATTATTCTTGTTTTGATTTACTGTTTTAGTTTTTCTATTATTTAATTTTACATCAATTATTTTGACCTGGCCATCATTCCGATTTTCAAGTTCAGACAGTTTTTTTTCGTTCAGTTCGTCGAGTTTATGGGTAATCTTAAATGTGCACGTATAAAAGGTTTCGACTATAAATTTTGACATGAAGGATAAATCTATAAAATTTGATAATTTTTGTATATTGCGACCATTAATATGATATATACTAAATATATATTAAGTCTAACAAATTATTTACAATTTTTAATTGTGTGGATTTTTAAATTTAAATAAAAAATGTAGTAAATAAAAACGAATCAATAGAATTTTTTTAATGAGTTTTTTAAAACAAATATTTACCTGGTGGCATAAGCAAACTGTAGGAACTTTTATTTACACTATTTTATTAGGAAAATTTTCTGGTAAAGACCAATTTGGAAATAAATATTATTCTAACAGTAAAGGAAAAAGATGGGTGATATATAAGAATAGTGTAGAATCATCAAAAATTCCTCCAGAATGGTATTCGTGGATACATTTTCTTAACAGAAATATACCTTCCAATGATATAAAAAAATTTTTGTGGCAAAAACAACATCAAGAAAATCTAACAGGAACAAAAAAGGCACACAAACCAGAAGGTTCTTTATCCTCTGATTTAAAAAAAAGTGTAAAAAAATATGAAACTTGGAAATTTTAAAAAATTTATTTTCCTTCCTCTCTTTGCTTTTTTTGGATGTACTTTGTCTGTTTTTGCGGAAGATAAAATTGAATTTGTGCCTTTAATAAATTTAGAAGAATTATCACCAACTTTTGAAGAAGATAAAGTTGAACTAGAAAAAATAGAAAAAAAAAAGGTAAATTAAATAAT
>Ga0187827_10003081_pt1 | contig 21987 bp, 21 predicted proteins | sample ETNtaG_39_FD_167969 | JGI IMG/M metagenome (GOLD analysis project Ga0187827, IMG submission 167969) | Marine microbial and viral communities from oxygen minimum zone, Eastern Pacific Ocean - ETNP2014_SV_150_PacBio MetaG (Illumina Assembly) | ecosystem: Environmental > Aquatic > Marine > Hypoxic... | reverse complement strand
GCGGTAGCTGGCAAAATTCAAATATACAAAGTGAATTTGGTAGATTATCTAATACATATTATTTGAAGTTGAAGTGTTATTTTTAAAGAAATATTCTTATCATTTGTTTTTTATAGGGGCGTTCTGTTACCAGGTGCCCCAGACCCTGCTTTCTTAATATAAATTAAGCAGCTAGAGCAAATTTATCATTTGCAATTATAATTTAGCCCGTTACGGCGGAACAATACCGAACGAAAGAATAGCCTTTAGACACTCGTCGATCCTAGTTCACCCCCGCTAGTTGTAAATGGTGGAGGTGGTGGGTACTGCCCCCACGTCCGCAATGTTTATTACGAAATTCATTTATCGTCGTAGTTGGAAATCCAACACTATTAATATAAAACTTATGCATTATAATTCAATAATTTTTTAATCATGGAATTGACGGATCAGCAAAAAAAAGAAATAACCGAACAACAATCTCAAATAAATACCACCAAAAGAGTAACTGCTCCCGGACTTGAAAAAATACTTTATGAGATATTACCCGTTTTAGATCATGGTTTTGTAAGAGTGGTAGACTATATGGGAGATGATACATCTATAGTTCAATCAGCTAGAGTTTCGTATGGAAAAGGAACTAAAAAAATATCTACAGATAGCGGACTCATTAAATATTTAATGCGTCACAGGCATAGCACACCCTTTGAAATGTGCGAAATAAAATATCATATAAAACTTCCAATCTTTGTTGCAAGACAATGGATCAGACATCGTACGGCAAATGTAAATGAATATTCAGCGAGATATTCAATTTTAGATAAAGAATTCTATCTTCCTGCTAAAGAAAATCTGGCAGCACAATCAAAAAGTAATAGACAGGGAAGAGGAGATTTAATTAATGATAAACAAGCAGATGATGTTCTCAAAATATTAAAAGAAGATGCTGAAAAAAACTATAACGATTATGAAACAATACTTAACGAACGTTATGATGGAACAATAATTGATGAAAATAAAAAGGGCCTTGCAAGAGAGCTCGCAAGAATGAATTTGACGCTTAATACTTATACGCAGTGGTATTGGAAAACAGATTTGCTGAATTTGTTAAATTTTTTGTCTTTAAGAGCTGATGATCATGCCCAATACGAGATTAGAACCTATGCTGAAGTAATGATTGATTGTTTAAAAAAGTGGGTACCTATAACTTACGAAGCCTTTATGGATTATCGCGTAGGTGGAATGGAATTATCTTCTAAAGGTAAATCAGTAATCTCAAAAATGATTAGAGGTCAAGGTTGTGATTTTGAAAATTCCAAATTGTCTAAAAGAGAATGGAATGAGTTAATGGAGTCCTTTGGTTTTAAAGAAAAGATGATTTAATTTTTTTTGCTAATTCTAAATATACTTTTGAAATTTTATGTTCAGGGTTTTCCTCAACTAGTGGTTTTCCATTATCAGCAGTTTTTCCGATATCTGGGTTAATTGGAATTTTTCCTAGAAAATTTTTATTAAATTCTTTTGCAACTCTTTCAACTCCACCTTCACCAAAAATATTATATTTTTTTCCATCATCCCCCTCAAAGTGGCTCATATTATCCACAAGACCAATTATTTTAACTTTAAATTTATCGAACATTTTGATTCCTCTTTTAACATCTAGGAGAGCAATTTCTTGAGGAGTTGAAATTATTACCGCACCGTCAATATTAATTTCTTGTGCAAATGTCAATTGAGTGTCCCCAGTTCCTGGAGGCATATCGATAATAAGAAAATCTAAATTATTCCAAAGTACTTTTTGAGTGAAAGTTCTTATTGCATTTGTAACCATGGGTCCTCTCCAGATCATGGGTGTTTCTTCATCTACTAAAAAACCAATGGATATACACTGCACACCATATTTTTCTATTGGAGCTAAATTATTTCCATCACTATTAGGCTTTTGATTAATGTTCATCATCTTGGATAAAGAAGGTCCGTAAATATCCGCATCAAGGATACCTACTTTTGATCCAAGATTTTTCAAAGCCATTGCCAAATTAATAGCAAAAGTTGATTTACCGACCCCACCTTTAGCGCTTGAGATAGTTATAGTGAACTTTGTTCCTTGGATTGGTTTTTTTACGAAGCTTTTTTGAGCTACTTTTTCTTTCATTGATTCACTTAGACCAACAGTTTTTTATTCATAGCAATATCTTAACTTGTTTTTCACTCTAAAAACATTATATACATTGGCATGGCCAATGATGATGATTTTGGAAGAGGAGGGAGCCCTTGGGGATCCTCAGGAGGAGAGGGTAATGGCTCAGGAAGAAGAGGACCAACACCTCCGAACATTGACGAAATTATAAAAAAAATTCAAGATTTAATAAAAAAATTTATACCTGGAAATGGTTCAAGCGCGAAACCGATAATTCTAGGTTTGGTTATTTTAGTTGCGATTTGGGCATTTAGTGGATTGTATAGAGTGCTTCCCGATGAACAAGGAGTTGTTTTAAGATTTGGAAAATTTGTATCCACAACTCAACCCGGCTTGAATTATCATATTCCTTATCCAGTGGAAACCGTTCTTACTCCCAAAGTTACAAAGGTAAACAGAATTGATGTAGGTTTTAGATCCGCAAGTGATACAGGAAGAACTTCAGGTATAGCCGATGTTTCAGAAGAAAGTTTGATGTTAACCGGTGACGAAAATATTGTGAATATTGATTTTTCAGTTTTTTGGGTCATCAAAGATGCCGGCAAGTTTTTGTTTAAAATACAAAGTCCTATAGTAACAGTAAAAGCTGCAGCCGAAACAGCTATGAGAGAAGTCATAGCAAGAAGCAGAATTCAACCAATATTAACCGAAGGCAGATCTAAAATTGAAACTGAAACACAAGACATTATTCAGAGTCTTTTAGACGAATACGAGTCTGGAATACAGATTACCCAAGTACAAACCCAAAAAGCAGATCCGCCCGATGAAGTAATTGATGCCTTCAGAGATGTTCAGGCTGCAAGAGCAGACATGGAACGTTCAAAAAATGAAGCAGAAGCTTATCAAAACGATGTTATACCAAGGGCGCGAGGAGATGCAGCAAAAATCTTACAAGAAGCAGAAGCGTACAAGAAACAAGTTGTTGCCCTAGCAGAAGGAGAAGCGAGTAGATTTTTAGCAATTTATAATGAATACAAATTAGCAAAAAAAGTAACTCAGGAAAGAATGTATCTCGAGACCATGGAAAAAGTTTTAGCGGATATAGATAAAGTCATTATAGATAAAAAAGCAGGAGGAGTAGTTCCTTACTTGCCTTTACCAGAGTTAACTAAGAAGCCGAAAGGAACTGACACACAATGAAATTAGGTAAATTTGCACTACCCATTATAATTGTTCTTGGAGTTATAGCTTATTTATCACTTTTTACAGTGAAAGAAATTAATCAAGCGATAGTGTTACAATTCGGTGATCCAAAAAGAGTAATTTCTGAACCTGGACTTAAAGTAAAAATTCCTTTTATTCAGAACGTTGTATTCTTAGATCGTAGAATTTTAAGTTTAGATCCTCCACCGGAAGAAGTTATCGCATCAGATCAAAAAAGATTAATTGCTGACGCTTACGCACGATTTAAAATTGTTGATCCGTTAAAGTTTTATATTTCGGTGGGCAATGAAATGGTAGCGAGATCAAGATTAGCTACAATTATCAATTCGAGAATAAGAAATGTTTTAGGTAAACAGAGTCTTGCAACATTATTGTCTGAAGCGAGATCAGAACAAATGGCAATTATTCAAGAAGGTGTTAACACAGAAGCAGAAAAATTTGGTATAACAATTATTGATATTAGAATTAAAAGAGCTGACCTTCCGCAAGCAAATAGCGAAGCCATATACAAAAGAATGCAAACTGAAAGAGAAAGAGAAGCAAAACAATTTAGAGCAAGAGGAGCCGAGATGGCGGTTACCATTACTTCAACGGCAGATAAAAAAGTTACTGTTATTTTGGCAAATGCAAATAAACAATCTGAAATTATGAAGGGTGAGGGCGATGGCATGAGAAATAAAATATTTGCTGAAGCATTTGGACAAGACCCGGAATTTTTTTCCTTCTATAGAGCGATGCAAGCTTATGAAAAGGCATTAATCGGAGGAGAAACATCATTAATCTTATCTCCTGATAGTGACTTCTTTAAATTTTTTGTGAATACGGACGCAAATAAAAATTAATTACTAAATTTGATGAAAGAGCTAGTAATTGCTTTCGGTTTATTACTCTTCATAGAAGGTATTTTGTATGCCTTATTTCCATCAAAAATGAAAAATATGTTAAAAACCATTGAAAAAATGGAAGTCAATCAGTTAAGAACAGGCGGTTTGATTTTTGCTTTAATTGGCTTTGCAATTGTTTGGTACTACAAAAGTTAGTTATGAATTTAGGTAAATATAAATTTTATTTTATAAATTTTATTTTAATAATTTTTTTTTCCACTTCTGTAAGTGCTAAAAAAGCTCCAGCTTCATTTGCTGATTTAGCAGAAAAATTAATGCCATCCGTTGTAAATATTTCAACGACTCAGACAATTAAAGGTACAGCTAGTCCTTTTCCATTTGACTTTCAATTTCCTCCAGGATCACCTTTTGAAGATATGTTTAAGGATTTCAATAAACCGACCGAAAGACAAATTAGTTCATTGGGATCGGGATTCATTATCGATACAAAAGGAATTGTGATTACTAACAATCATGTAATCCAGAATGCAGAGGAAATTATTGTTAAAGTCAATGGAAAAAAAGAGTTTAAAGCTAAAGTATTGGGAAATGATCCTCTTTCAGATATTGCGGTTCTAGAAATTATTTCTGATGAAATATTTACTCCAGTAAAGTTTGGAGATTCCGATAAAACAAGGATTGGAGATTGGGTGATTGCAATCGGCAACCCTTTTGGCTTTGGAGGAACGGTTACATCTGGAATTATATCAGCTCGAAATAGGGAAATTGGGCTTTCTCGTTATGAAGATTATATTCAAACTGATGCATCAATCAACCAAGGAAATTCTGGAGGACCACTTTTTAATTTAAACGGCGAAGTAATTGGAATTAATACCGCAATTTTAGGCCAAGCAGGGTCTATTGGAATCGGATTTGCGATTCCATCAAATTCAGCATCTCTAGTTGTTAATCAATTGTTGAAGTATGGCGAAACCAAGAGAGGTTGGTTGGGAGTTAGAATTCAGGAAGTTACAAAAGAAATTGCAGAAGTGGAACAATTAGATTTTCCTAAAGGAGCTTTAGTCGCTAGCGTAGGTGACAACAGTCCAGCAAACAAAGCAGGGATTAAACCTGGAGATATTATTTTAGAATTTGATGGTAAGGATGTGGATACAATGAGAACTTTGCCAAAAATTGTTGCACTGACAGAAGTGGGTAAAAACGTAATCGTTAAAATTTGGAGAAATAAAAAAGTAATTTCAAAAAAAGTTTTGTTAGGCCGGCTTGAAACTTCTAAAGAATTTGCATCGCTTAAAGAAAAGGAGGCACCAACTGAAATCAAATCTCTTAAAATTTCTGCGAGATTATTAAGCGAAGAAGATATTAATCAACGACAATTGCCCTCGGATACAACTGGAGTTGTAATTACTGAAATTGCTTCTGACAGTCCAGTTTACAACCATTTGCAAGTTAATGATATTATTGTTGAACTTCAAAAAACAAAGATTGATAGTTTAAATCAGTTAAAAGATATATTGAAGAAAAGCTTTGACGAAGGCGAAAAAACTTTATTGTTTGCAACTTATAACAATCAAAATGTAAGACGCTATCTAGGAATTAGATTAAATTAATTTTCCATTCCATGGAGCGAAAGCCTATAATTGTTTTGCTAGCCGGTCCAACAGCATCAGGAAAATCTAAGATTGCAATTAAATTATCAAAAGTTCTTGATGGAGAGATTGTTAATGCAGATAGTATGCAAGTTTATAAAGAATTAAAGATTTTAACATCTAGACCTTCTTCTTCAGATTTAAGAAAGATTAAACACCATCTTTATGGCTTTGTTTCTGTAAAAAAAAATTTTTCAACCGGTTCTTGGTTAAATATTGTCACCAAAAAAATAGAATCAATTTTAAAGAAAAAGAAAGTTCCTATTTTGGTTGGAGGAACGGGTCTTTACTTTAAAGCGTTAGTTGATGGTTTGACCAAGATTCCAGATATCCCAATATCCCTAAGGGAAAAAATTAGAAAATACCATAAAAAAATCGGTCAGGAAAAATTTTATAACGAATTATTAAAATTGGATCCCAAAGTTAAAAATTTCATTCTTAAAAATGACAGTCAAAGATCAATTAGGGCGTATGAAGTTAAAAAATTTACCAAAAAATCTCTATACAACTGGACCGAAAATACTAAACCAATATTTGATCCAAATCTTTTTCAAAAATTTTTTATTCATCCTCCTAGAGATTTATTATTGCAGCAAATAAATTTACGTATAAATAGAATGTTTAGACAGAGAATAAAGCAAGAAGTCAAAGAATTTACAAAACTAAGAATCCATCCTGACTTGAGCGCAAACAAAGTGATTGGTTTACAAGAAATTAAGGATCATTTAATAAAAAAGTTAACGTTGATTGAGGTTAAGAATTTAATCCAAATCAGAACCCGTCAATATGCAAAGCGTCAGTTTACATGGGCTAGAGGAAAAATGAGTTCCTGGAAGATAATTAATCCTAAAAATTATAAAGATATTTTGATCCATTTGTCAATTAGCTGTTCTTAAACTTGACCAAAAGCTAAACTCCGTTAGATTGTTCTAATGGGAAATTTAATGACAGGTGCTGCAATTGTTTTCAAGACTCTGGAAGAACAAGGTGTGGATACTATTTTTGGTTATCCTGGCGGAGCTGTCTTACCTATATATGACGAACTAAAAAATCATAAAAAAATTAAACATTTTTTAGTTCGTCATGAACAAGGGGCAGGTCACGCAGCAGAAGGTTATGCAAGATCATCGGGAAAACCTGGTATTGTTTTGGTTACATCTGGTCCGGGTGCCACTAATGTGGTAACAGCTTTAACCGATGCTTATATGGATTCAATTCCAATCATATGCATCACAGGTCAAGTTCCTACCCATTTGATTGGAACCGATGCATTTCAAGAATGCGATACCACAGGAATCACACGACCGTGTACAAAACATAATTGGCTAATTAAAGATGTAAAGGATTTGTCCAAAATTATGCACAAAGCTTTTGAAGTGGCAACTTCTGGAAGACCGGGTCCAGTTTTAGTTGATATTCCAAAAGACATTCAGTTTAGTAAAACAAAATATATTTCTTACAAAAACAAGAAACAACTAAGCATTAAGAAAAATAGTCTTTTTACCCAAAAAGATATTGAGACAACCGTAGAATATTTTAGAAAATCTTCTAAGCCTGTGATTTATAGTGGCGGTGGCGTTGTTAATTCAGGACCCGAAGCAAGCAAGTTGTTAAGGGATTTAGTTAGAATTACCGGTTTTCCAATTACCTCTACCCTTCAGGGACTAGGATGCTATCCTGGGGAAGATAATTATTTTATTGGTATGCTGGGAATGCATGGAACTTTTGAAGCAAACAATGCTATGCACGATTGTGATTTGTTAATTAACATTGGGGCTCGATTTGATGATCGTATTACAGGAAAAATTGATGAATTTTCTCCAAAATCAAAAAAGATACATATCGATGTTGATCCGTCTTCTATTAATAAAATTGTAAAAGTCGACTTGCCAATTGTAGGAGATGTAACAAATGTTTTAAAATCGTTTATTCGAACTTTAAAAAAGAAATATCCAAACTTTGAAAAATCAAACAAAGAAAAAATTTCAAAATGGTGGAGACAAATTGATGTATGGAGAGATAAAAGATCTTTGAATTTTATTAACAGTACAAAAATAATTAAACCACAACATGCCGTTAAAAGGTTGTATGAGCTAACTAAACAAGAAGATGTACTCATAACTACCGAGGTAGGTCAGCATCAAATGTGGGTTGCACAATATTATAAGTTTAATAAACCGAATCAATTGATGACCTCGGGAGGACTGGGTACGATGGGTTATGGTTTGCCAGCAGCAGTTGGAGTTCAAGTTGCAAATCCAGGTAAGTTGGTTATTGATATCGCTGGTGAAGCATCGGTATTAATGACTATGCAGGAAATGTCTACTGCTGTTCAACATAAATTACCGATTAAAATTTTTATCCTAAACAATGAATATTTGGGAATGGTTCGTCAGTGGCAGGAATTGTTACATGAAAAAAATTATTCTGAAAGCCATACCCAGGCTCTTCCAGATTTTGTAAAGCTGGCAGAAGCTTATGGATGTGTAGGAATTCGTGCAAAAACTCCTGATGAATTGGATCAAAAAATAAAAGAAATGATCAAAGTTGACAGGCCAGTTATTTTTGACTGTGTAGTTGATAAAGAAGAAAATTGTTTTCCAATGATTTTATCGGGCAAACCCCATAATCAAATGTTGCTTGGAAAGCAAAATGAAGAAGAAATTTTAGACGAAGGGAAAACTTTAGTATAAATGTCAATATCAAAATCAGCTTATAGCGTTGCAGGAAAATCTGGAAAAATTGAAAAGCATACCATTGTTGTTTGGGTAGATAATGAAGCGGGTGTTTTAGCCAGAGTAGTTGGTCTTTTTTCTGGACGTGGATACAATATCGATTCTTTGGTGGTTGCAGAAGTTGATAAAAAAAATAATTTATCAAGGATTACAATTGTAACATCGGGAACACCACGAGTAATAGAACAAATTAAGCTTCAATTAAAAAAGCTTATTCCGGTTCACAAAGTTGCTGACTTTCCCAAAGACAAGACATTATTTAGAGAGTTGGCACTTTTAAAAGTGGTGTCTAGCGAACAAAAAAGAAAAAAAGCAATAAAAATATGTAAAAAATACAATTCACTAATTTTAGACAAGACAAATAAATCATTTGTGGTAGAAGTTACCGCTTTAAGAAAAGAAATTGATAAATTGATAAACTTTTTGCAACCGTTAGGACTTGCTAGTATATCAAGAACAGGAGTTGTGGCTATGTCAAAAGGATCTGATGTATTTGGAGAAAATAAATGAAAATGTTTTACGAAAAAGATGCTGACGTAGATTTAATTAAATCTAAAAAAGTTGCAATTTTTGGTTTTGGAAGTCAAGGACACGCTCATGCTCTTAATTTAAAAGACAGTGGTGTAAACGATGTGGCAGTTGCTTTAAGAGAAGGTTCTTCCAGCAAGAAAAAAGCAGAATCCCAAGGACTTCGAGTGATGAGTTTGTCAGATGCAGCCGAATGGGCTGATGTAGTTATGATTTTAACTCCAGATGAACTTCAAGCTCAAATTTATAAGAATCATATTGAACAAAGAGTGAAAGAGGGAACCAGCATAGCATTTGCTCATGGCCTGAATATTCATTTCAATTTAATTAATGCAAGAAAAGATTTAGATGTTTTTATGATTGCTCCAAAAGGTCCTGGACATTTGGTAAGAAGTGAATATCAAAAAGGAGGTGGGGTCCCATGTTTAATGGCAATTCACAAAGACAGTTCTGGCAAAGCTCGTGACCTAGCTCTTTCATATGCTGTAGCTATCGGTGGAGGGAAATCGGGCATCATTGAAACAACATTTAGAGAAGAGTGTGAAACAGATCTTTTCGGAGAACAAACTGTTTTATGTGGTGGCCTAGTAGAACTGATCAAGAATGGTTTTGAAACGTTGGTTGAAGCTGGTTACTCACCTGAGATGGCATACTTTGAATGTTTGCATGAAGTAAAGTTGATTGTAGATCTGATTTATGAAGGTGGAATTGCAAATATGAATTATTCAATTTCTAATACTGCCGAATATGGAGAATATGTTTCAGGTAAAAAGATAATTAATAGTGATACGAAAATGAGAATGAAAGAAATTTTGAGCGACATTCAATCAGGAAAATTTGCCAAACAATGGATGGATGAGTGTAAAAACGGACAAAAAAATTTCTTAAAAATGAGAAAAGATTTGTCTAATCACCCAATTGAACAAGTGGGCGAAAAGCTTAGAGCTTTGATGCCGTGGATAGGTAAAAACAAGTTGATTGATAAGGATAAAAATTAACAACCAGATAAATTCTTGCTGAAATTTAAACAATTATTTTGCAATCTCGCCCTGAGATTGTAGTATTGTTTGCTGAAAAAAAGCAAAGATGCTTACAAATGACCAACAATAAAAACAGAGTAGTAATATTTGATACCACAATGCGTGATGGTGAACAGTCACCAGGCGCGTCCATGAGTTTAGAAGAGAAGATACAAATAGCAAGACTATTCGAGAAAATTGGAATTGATGTTGTTGAAGCTGGTTTTCCAGCTGCATCAAAAGGTGATTTTGAAGCAGTGTGTGAAATTAGCAAAATATTAAAGAACTCTATTCCTTGCGGATTATCCAGGCATATAAAAAAAGATATAGATGCATGCTATGAGGCTTTAAAACAAGCTTCAAGATTTAGAATTCATACATTTATTTCAACAAGTCCATTACACATGAAGCATAAATTAAATAAGAATCCTGATGAGGTTTTAGAATCAATCAAAGAGCATGTTGTTTATGCAAGAAAATTTACGGATGATGTTGAATGGTCTTGTGAAGATGGAACAAGAACAGATATGGACTTTATGTGCAAAACGGTAGAGCTTGCCATTAACTGTGGGGCCAAAACAATAAATATTCCTGATACCGTTGGATACTCTTATCCTTCAGAATTCACAAAAATAATTTCTACTTTGTTAAATAAAGTACCAAACATTGATAAGGCAATCATTTCAACTCATTGCCATAATGACTTAGGTTTAGCTGTAGCAAATTCATTGTCAGGAGTTGTTGCAGGAGCAAGACAAGTTGAGTGTACAATAAATGGTATCGGAGAACGTGCAGGAAATGCTGCTCTTGAAGAAATAGTTATGGCATTAAAAACAAGAAATGATCTTATGCCTTATCACACAAATATAAATACAAAATTAATTAGCAAAGCTTCCAAAATGGTATCTAACGTGACAGGTTTTCCGGTACAGTTTAATAAAGCTATAGTTGGAAAAAATGCTTTTGCCCACGAAGCAGGCATTCATCAGGATGGCATGCTTAAACACAGAAATACCTATGAAATTATGACACCTGAAAGCGTAGGAGTTAAACAAACGTCTTTAGTTATGGGCAAACATTCTGGCAGGCATGCATTTAAGGAAAAATTGGCTGATCTTGGCTATATAGATTTACAGGATGACATCATCGAAAAGTCGTTTGCAAAATTTAAAGCTTTAGCAGACAAAAAAAAACATGTATATGATGAAGATATTTCAGCTTTAGTTGACGATAGCCTTATTAAAGAAGATAATGTTATTAATTTGAAATCATTAAAGGTTTTTGCTGGAACTGAAGAACCTCAAAAAGCAGAAATGGAATTAGAAGTTTTTGGAGAAATTAAAAAAGATAAAGCTACTGGTGATGGTCCGGTAGACGCTATTATGAAATGTATTAATAAGATTTATCCACATGAAGTTAAGCTTCAACTTTATCAGGTACATGCCGTTACGGAAGGAACGGATGCCCAGGCAACTGTGAGCGTAAAGATTGAAGAAAGAGGCAAGACAACAGTTGGTCAAGCGGCTGACACAGATACATTGGTTGCGTCAGCAAAAGCTTATTTAAATGCGTTAAATAAAATGTTAATTAAAAGAAATAAAACTGCACCGGAAGAAAATATAAGCGCATCAGCATAAAAGGAAACATATGAAAAAATTACTTCAAAATATAGCTAAAATTTGGTCAACAGATATGGCAATTGATCTTGGAACAGCAAACACACTTGTAGTTGTAAAGGGTTATGGAGTTGTTTTAAACGAACCTTCTGTTGTTGCAATTATTGATGACAAGGGTAAAAAAACTGTACTGGCAGTTGGAGATGAAGCAAAAACAATGTTAGGAAGAACACCGGGAAACATAAGTGCTGTTAGGCCATTAAAAGACGGAGTTATTGCTGATTTCATTGTAACAGAGGAAATGATAAAGCATTTCATTAAAAAAGTTCACAAAAGAAAAACATTTGCAAATCCAAGAATTTTAATTTGTGTTCCATCAGGCTCAACCCCCGTTGAAAGAAAAGCAATTCAAGATTCAGCATTGGCTGCTGGAGCTAGAAAAGTTCAATTAATAGAAGAGCCAATAGCCGCCGCAATTGGTGCAAATCTTCCGATTTCGGAAGCAACAGGTTCAATGGTAGTAGACATTGGTGGAGGCACCACTGAAATTGCGGTGCTGTCACTTGGGGGAGTTGTATATTCTAATTCTTTAAGAATAGCGGGAGATGCAATGGATCAAGCGCTCATTAGTTACATGAGAAAAAAATATAATCTTCTGGTAGGTGAAGCTAGTGCTGAAAAAATTAAAAAGGAAATAGGAACTGCTTTTCCAACCAGTCAGAACACTTATCTTATGAAGGGTCGAGACATTAGATCGGGAACCCCAAAAGAAATAAGTCTTGGAGAAGCAGATACATCTGAAGCACTTCAACCAATTTTAAGTCAAATCTTGAATTCGATTAAGGACGCATTAGAAAACACACCTCCTGAACTATCTGCGGATTTGGTTGATATGGGGTTAACGCTAACTGGCGGAGGTTCGTTATTAAAAAATATCGATAAATTAATTGCAAAAGAAACAGGATTACCTGTAATGGTTGCTGATGACCCTTTGGCTTGTGTTGCAATCGGAACAGGAAAAGCTCTTGATAATGAGGATTTATTTTCTACCATGTTATCCGAGTATTAGTTAATGATAGATCATGGTAGTCAGTCGAGATGATTTTTCAATAGCAATACGATCAGCCTTTCTTAAAAAGGGCACCAAGCAGAAGTTTTCATTACTAGCTCTTATTATTGCCTCAATTATTTTGCTTTCTTTAGAAGCTATCAATTCAAAATCACTCAATTTTGTTCGCTCTGTAGTTAAGGATGTGGTTTATAGAACTTCTTTTATTACTTCTATGCCGGGTAATTCCATTACTTCCGTATTTACCAAAGTTCAAAATTATTTTGAAGTTTATGAACAATATGAAATTGTAAAATCTAAATTACAACAATTAGAGAATCAAAAAAACGAAATCAATTACCTAAAAATAGAAAATGATAAACTAAAAAAAGTCATAGACGATACCGATATTTATAATTATGAATCTATCACAACCAAAGTTTTGGTGGACAAAAAAAGTCCTTTTTTGAAGTCAGTTATTTTAAATAAAGGATTTAACTCAGGCTTTAAAAGGGGAATGCCAGTTTTAGATGGCCCTTATTTTGTCGGTCGAATAACGGAAGTAAATTATTTATCTTCAAGAGCCTTATTAATTAACGATTTAAACAGTAAAATTTCTGTCGTCATTGAACCGTTGGGTTATCAGGCAATTATGAGTGGAAATGGTGAGAAAACAGCTCTATTAGAATTTTTGCCAAAAAATCATCAATTAGAAGTTGGTGGCCTGGTTTATACTTCTGGCACAGATGGTATATTTTTTCCGGGTATTCCAATTGGGCGAGTCGAATTAATTGAGAAAAAATTCCAAATAAAATTTTTTTCTGATTTAAGCCAGTTATATTTCGTAAATGTGATTACGTCAAAACCAATAGGAAGCAAACAATAAATGGTTTTATTCAGGAAAAATTTTGTTAGTCGTTTCTTCAACTTAATTCCGCTTTTAATAATATTTTTCTTAGCTTTTAGTGAAACGGATTTTAATTTTGAAAAGTTAAGTTTTTTATCCTTCAATCTAATATATATAGTTATATTTTATTGGGTTTTAAAAAATCCAGATATTTTGGGCTATGGATTTATTTTTTTAGCAGGAATCATTAACGACGTGATTATTGGATTACCTATTGGAGTTAGTTCAATTACTTATTTGATTTTGGCAGGGTTTGCAGCTTATGTAAGGTATTTAACGGTAGAGCCTTCTCTTATTTATGATTGGATTGTTTTTGTGCCATCCATTGCAGTTACAAATTCGGTCTATTTATATATTCTAAGAATATTTTTTGATATTGAGGTTGATTATATTGCTTTAGTATTTAACTCTGGCGTCACGATTCTTTTGTATCCTATTATAGGGATTTTATTTAATTTTCTATCCAAAATAATTATTGTGCAGAAAAATGTTTAATCGAGATACCGCTATAATTAATAAAAATAAATTAATTACAAGACGAATGTTTGTTTTGTCTGCTGCAAAAATTATCGTTTTTACAGGTATTATTGGTCGATTGTTTTCATTACAAATTTCTGAAAATAAAAAATATTCATTTCTGTCTGAAGAAAATAGATTGAAAGAATGGAAGTTGCCGCCAAAACGAGGAATTTTCAAAGATTATTTCGAAAATACAATAGCAGACAATGATCAGGTTTTTCAATTACATGTGGTGCCCGAAGAGGTAAATGATTTTAATTATCTGATGGTCAGGCTAAAAAATATAATTAAAATAGAAAATAAACAACTAAGAAGAATCTATAAGAAGAAAAAAAAGCAATTACCCTGGCAAACATTAATTATTTCCGAAAATCTTTCTTGGGAGGAATTTTCTAAACTCAATCTCTTTTTGCACGAACTATCAGGAGCAAAAACAGTATTTTCGGTTGCAAGAAAATATCCTCAAGCTGAAAATTTTACTCATGTTTTGGGATATGTTGCGGAGGCCAGCACACAGGATATTAACAGTTATTCATTTATTAAAGAAAATTATGTTCCAGGTCTCAGAGTTGGCAAAACTGGATTAGAAAAAACTTTAGAAAAGGAACTTATCGGAACCTCTGGCATACAACGCTACGAAGTCAATGCTTATGGAAAAAAAATTAACCAAATCAATCGTGTCGAAGGAACCCAGGGTAAAAACTTTAGAATTACTGTCGATCAAAAAGTTCAAAATTACGTTCAAAAGTTATTGACTGGAAAAAGCGGATCAATCAGCGTAATGGATATTTATACGGGAGATATAATTGCAATGGGATCTTCTCCAAGTTTTGATCCAAACCAATTTGTTCACGGAATAGATAGCAAAGAATGGAATAAAATTAACAAAGATCCGATGAAACCTTTAATCAATAAATCGGTTTCTAGCTTATATTCTCCAGGCTCAACTCTGAAACCTTTAGTTGCTCTGTCGGCACTAGAAAACCATGTTATTGCGCCTAAGTTTGTTCACAAATGTGAAGGAGAAATGGAACTGCACGGTCACAAATATCATTGCTGGAAAAAAAAAGGTCATGGTTACATGAATTTAAGGGATGCGATTAAGCAATCCTGTGACATCTATTTCTATGAAGTTGCAAGAATATTAGGAGTGGACCGTTTATCGGTTACTGCAAAAAAATATGGACTTGGAGATAAGGTATTGAGTGATTATTTTTTTGAAGAAAAATCTGGAGTTATTCCTTCTACAAAATGGAAACTTAAAGAAATGGGGAAAGGATGGGTATTAGGCGAAACCTTACTTACCGGAATTGGACAAGGCTACATACAATGTACTCCATTAGAACTTTGTTTGGCAACCGCTCAGTTGGCCAATGGAGGATTTAAAATTCGACCCCGAATTATTGATGACGGTACTGTACTTTATGAAGATATTAAATCAGGTATTGAAAATTATTTGAAAAAATTTGAACCAGGATTAATAAAAGAAAAAGAAGTCAAAAATGTTGATGAAGAGCTAGCACAATTATTACCGTCCTCAGAGGATTTGATAAAAACTGAACCTGTCAAATTAGAACCATTGTTCAGAAATCCTGATAATGTTAAATTTGTAAACGAAGCAATGTATGCGGTAAGCAATGAATATAGGGGTACTGCTTACACCTCAAGAAATACAGAAAAAAAATATCAATATGCCGGCAAAACAGGAACTTCACAAATTAAAAGAATTACTGAGGAACAACGGGAATTAGATTTAGATGTCCACGAAATACCTTACAAAGATAGAGATCATGCTTTGTTTGTTGCTTTTGCACCATATAAAAATCCTCGATATGCAATTAGTGTTTTAATTGAACATGGAGGATCTGGAGGTAAAGTTGCGGCTCCATTAGCTAAGAAGCTAATTAAGGTGGTTATTGATCGTCACAAACTAAGAGAAAAGATTAGAAAAGAAAGAGGAACAGATATTTAAAAATGATAATACGCAATACGTTTTCTGAAAAAAAAACATTTTTAGAAAAAATTAAATCGATTGATTATATTCTCATGGCAGTTATTTTACTAATTGGTATCATCAGTTGTTTTTCCATGTATTCGACCGATGGTGGGCAATTTAAATATCATACCAATAGTCATATTTTAAAATTTTCATTATTTTTTATTTTATTCATAATATTTTCTTTTATACAGATTAGATTTTGGCATGCATTAGCTTACTTATTTTATTTATTGGTATTATGTATGTTAGTTTATGTTTTGTGGTTTGGGGTTACGGCCCAAGGTTCCCAACGTTGGATTAATTTATATTTTTTAAATTTACAGCCTTCTGAGTTAATGAAAATTGCCATTATTGTTTGTTTTGCTAAATTTTATCATCGAGTTCAAACACAAGACCTATACAAACTAAAAAATATCCTCTATCCCATTGTTTTATTAGCGTTACCAATTTATCTTGTAATTATCCAGCCTGATCTTGGCACTTCAATTCTAATTGCAGGAAGTGGCCTAGCAGTAGTTTGGTTAGCAGGTGTTAGAATTAGATATTTTGTTTATTCAGCTTTAACTTTGTTAGTCTGTGCTCCTTTCGTAATATCATTATTAAAAACTTATCAAAAAATAAGGATATTAACTTTTTTTAATCCAGAAAGAGATCCCTTGGGGGCCGGTTATCAAATTCTTCAATCCAAAATAGCGGTGGGATCCGGAGGATTGTTTGGCAAGGGATATCTAAAAGGAACCCAAGGTTACTTAGAATACTTACCAGAAAAACATACAGATTTTATATTTACCTTATTTTCAGAGGAATTTGGATTCTTGGGCTCTTCAATTTTATTAATGCTGTATTTTGTAATGTTATTTAGAATTATAAGAATAGGTAAAGAATCAAAAAGTTATTTCGCAAAATTTTATTGTTTTGGTTTTAGTTCAGCGTTGTTTATTTATATCGTAGTCAACATGAGCATGGTATTAGGTTTGCTACCGATTGTTGGTTCTCCACTACCTATTATGTCTTACGGGGGTTCTGCTTTATTATCTACCATGATTGGTTTTAGCATTGTGATGAGTTGTAAAATTTATTCTAAAGAGGCAATTTCTTAAAATTAGTAAGATTCTAAACGTTGATTAATATTGTTAAGTGCCTCGGCAAATCCATCGATTGGCAAAGTAAGCGAAATTGGTTCTTTATTTTCAGAGCTGTAAAAAGTAATTTTTATTTTGTTGAAATTTTTCAGAGAGTATTTGAGCATCTTGCCGCCTCCAAACATTACCAAGCAACTGTCGCTTTCACATTTTAAAAAAGATCTGGTAAATTTCGTTTTGTTATCAAAACTTATTTTTAATCGTTTCTCTATATTCACCCTGGGAGTAGGAGGAGTGGTGATGTTTAAACTTTCTTTTACTTTTGAATTTGTATCCTTAGTGACGTCGTATATAATTAAAAAAGTATCATTTTGTTCTTCAATATTTATTCTCCGGGCAATCTTGCATTGCTTTTGTTTTTCATCATTAATACAGTAATAAGTCCAGTAACCTGAACGTTCCGTTTTAATCTGTTTTTTATTTGTTTCGGAAGAAATTACAGATAAGTTTGAAAACAAGATAAACAATAGTGTAATTTGGAAACTTTTAATCAACATGTGGCAACAAAAAATTATCAATTCAATTATGGATTGAATTATAAATATATTTTTCTTTTAATCATATACATAAAAAATTTGATCTATATCAGATTTATTGTAGAATCGTAATGGGAGATGAAAAAAGTTATTTTTTTGACAGTTATTACTCTGTTTTTAAACGGGTGTATTCAAATGGTTGCATATATGGGACCCGCAATAACAGGTGCAACAGGTGGAAACATCACTCATTCAGCGCTTTCCTATGGTCTTAGTTATAGCGTTAAAAAAGCAACAGGAAAAACTCCAATTGAACAAGTGATTTCTTTAACCAAAGAAAAACAAGCAAGAGCTAAGAATAAAGAAAAACAAGTAATAGCTAGGAATAAAGAAAAACAAGCGAAAGCCAGGAAAATCGGCTTATTAAGCAATTTATTATCCCAACATCTTGAAACGGTAGCGCCTGTTTTGTCTACTAAAAATTAGCAAAGACTGTTTTTATATATTTAGTTGAATATTTAGATTTTAATTTGGATATTTTTGTGATTAAATTATTTCATGTTTGGAAAAAAATCATCTGAATCAATGTTAATTCAAAGCGGCAGATCGTTTGTAGCGGAAACTATGCAAGTAGAAGGAGAGTTTCATTGTTCAGGAGCAGTGGATGTTGCTGGATTAATAAATGGAAATGTTCATTGCAAAGAAATGATTATTTTGGATACAGGATCAATCAAAGGCAATTTGTATGTCGGTAAAATAAATATTAATGGTCACGTGGAGGGTCAAATAGTTACCGATGAGATTTCTTTAGGAAGTAATTCAGTAATCAAGGGTGATATTTTATTCAAATCACATCTAAAAACTGAAGAAGGTGCTGAAATTGATGGCTATATAAAAGGAAGCAAATCTAAAAAGAATGTTCGGGGTGAAGAAGATGAAGATATTGAGAAAATAACGGCAAAGCCCGAGTTTGGAAAACCAACACTTGTTAAAGTTGATAAAGAAGAAGCTGTCTAATTAGGTGCCGCTAATCTAATATAATTTAATTTAATCAAATCTATGTGGGTATCAGGTCATGGAATTAAAAAGTTTTTCCGTTGGTATTATTGGAGCAGGGATACAAGGTGTTTGTATCTCTCTTTTTCTTATCAGGAAAGGTTTTAGGGTCACCCTTATAGATCGAGAAGAGCCTGGAAAAAATTCGGCATCTTATGGAAATGCAGGGCATTTCTCACCTTATGCATCCGTGCCAATTAATAGACCAGACGTTTTAATAGATGTACCCTCAATGTTACTAAGCTCTACAGGACCGCTGGCATTAAAATGGAATTATGTACCCAAGATGATTCCATGGTTTTTAAAATTTATAAAAAATTGCACAAAAAAGAACATGATGCATACAGCAAAATATATGCATCAAATTTTAGACTTAGCAATGCCTGCATATGATGAATTATTTCAAGAAATCGATGTTTCGGGATTAGTAGAAAGCAAAGGAATTATTTATTTTTGGACAGATAAAAATTTAAAAAGCAGAGAACTGGAGATTAATATAAGAAAAGAATTAGGTGCAGAACAACAACTATTAAAACCGCATGAAATTCATGATCTTGAACCACATGTAAAAAAAATTTATCATGGAGGAGTTTTATATCCAAGCGCAAGGCACGCAAGAAATCCTAGGAAAATTTTACTTAAATTATTTGATTTATTTTTAAAACGAGGCGGTCATTTTGAAAAACAAAATGTTGAAACAATAAATTTTTCATCTGACAATAAACCAATAATTAAAACTAATATAAATTCTTATACTTTTGACAAAGCCGTTATTGCTTGTGGGGCTTTTTCAAAAAAATTGACAGATCAGGTCAATGAAAAAATTCCATTAGATACCGAAAGAGGCTATCATGTTCATTTTAAAGGACATGACCATTTACTTTCAAGACCTGTGATTTATTTAAATAAAGCTTTTGGAATAACACCAATGGAGCAAGGATTAAGAGTAGTGGGAACGGTAGAATTTGGAGGATTAGATAATCCAGCTACCAAAAAAAGAATCACCAACCTTGTAAATAATGCAAAACATTTATTACCAGAATTGTCCGAACATTGTGATGAATGGTTAGGTTTCAGGCCTACATTGCCTGATTTCTTACCAGTTATGGGACCTTCAAAAAACCACAAAAATTTATTTTATTCTTTTGGCCACCATCATTTAGGATGGACTTTAGGTGCAATTTCCGGAAAAATTATTTCTGGAATGGTGGCAGAAGATAGTACCAATTTAAATCTTGAACCTTACAGTTCTTTAAGGTTTAGCTAAGAAAAAGTGTTCTCAAAAAATACAACAGCTTATATTTTTCTTTTAATTACCACATTGTTTTGGTCTGGAAATTTTATCGTTGGAAAGGCTGCCAGTCTTTATGAGATTCCACCTTTCACTTTAAATTTTTACAGATGGTTATTAGCCTGGCTAATATTGATGCCATTTACATTTAAAGAAATTATCGAAAAAAAAAAATATATATTAGATAATATAAGGCTTATTACGGCATTGGGAATAACAAGTATCACATTTTTTAATTCCATAGTTTATTATTCATTAAATTTCACAAATGTAATCAACGGGGTTTTAATGATTTCGGTCATACCCGTGATGATCATTTTTTTTTCCTGGGTATTCAATATTGAAAAAACAAATATATATCAAATCACCGGAGTAATTTTTTCTTTATTTGGTGTAGTGGCAATAATAACCAAGGCAGAATTAAACATATTATTAGATTTAGATTTCAATAAAGGTGATTTATGGATGGTGGTGGCTATGTTTTCTTGGGCAATTTATTCTGTTTTGTTAAAGAAGAAAAAACATAAACTATCACAAATTTCCCTTTTAGAGATGATTATAACGATGGGGCTAATATTTTTGTTTCCTATTTATTTTATAGAAATGAAAATGGGTTATCACGCAATTTTGAATACACCTTTTGTACTAACTTTGGCCTATGTTGTATTATTTCCTAGTCTAATATCATTTCTTTTTTGGATAAAAGGCATAGCATTAATCGGAGCCAACAGATCTGGAATATTTTTACATTTAATGCCAATTTTTAGTGTCTTAATGGCAATAATAATTTTTAAAGAAAAATTTATGTTCTTTCATTTCATGGGAGCACTATTGATATTGATTGGAATATTATTATCTAATAAAAAAAATTATGCTTAAAGTTGCTATTTTAGACGATTATCAAAATGTTTCTCAAGCTTTTTTGAATTTGAAAAAACTTGATGGAAAATATGAATTTAAAATATTTAATGAAGCTTTTACCGATGAAAATGATGCCGGAGAGCAACTAAAAGATTGTGAGGCTCTATTGATAATGAGGGAGAGAACAAAAATTACCAAGTCATTAATAAATAAACTGAAAAAACTTAAGTTTATTATTACCAGCGGAATGAGAAATAATGCAATCGATTTTGATACGGCAAAGCAAAAAAAAATTATAGTTTGTGGAACAGAAATAAACAATAATCCGACAGCTGAATTGACCTGGGCATTAATTTTGGGCTTGGTTAGAAACTTTAAAGAAGAGATTGACAATATGTACCAAGGTTATTGGCAAACTACAGTTGGTTTTGAGCTCAAAGGAAAAATTCTAGGGTTAATTGGACTTGGAAAAATTGGATCTCAAGTTGCAAAAGTTGGCAAAGCTTTTGGTATGCAGGTTGTCACCTGGAGTGAAAATTTGAACTTGAGTCATGCAAAAGAACTTGGCGTGCTACCTATGAACAAAGAAGATTTAATTGAATCATCAGATTTCATTTCGATTCATGTTGTCCTGGGTGAAAGATATAAAAATTTAATTACAAAAAAAGATTTACAGATGATGAAAAAAAGTGCTTTTTTGATTAATACTTCAAGAGGTCCAATTGTTAATGAAAATGATCTTGTTGAAGCTTTAGAATCAAACCAAATAGCAGGTGCAGGACTTGATGTTTATGATCACGAACCTTTGCCTGATAATCATAAGTTGAGATTTTTGCCGAATGCATTGTTACTTCCTCACTTAGGCTATGTTACTGCAGAAAATTATTCAATTTTTTATACTCAAATGTTCGAAGATCTTGAGGCATGTGTCAAAGGTGAACCTATAAGAGTTA
>Ga0187827_10003080_pt1 | contig 21988 bp, 18 predicted proteins | sample ETNtaG_39_FD_167969 | JGI IMG/M metagenome (GOLD analysis project Ga0187827, IMG submission 167969) | Marine microbial and viral communities from oxygen minimum zone, Eastern Pacific Ocean - ETNP2014_SV_150_PacBio MetaG (Illumina Assembly) | ecosystem: Environmental > Aquatic > Marine > Hypoxic... | reverse complement strand
GATTTGCATTCAAATTTGAACCAGGACTGGCAGTAATAGCTAAACCGGCTTGATAGAGTAAACTCGGGGCTTGGCGGCATGAACATGGGTCAAAATTCGATGCAAATATGCGGGGATAATGGATCAAATTTGAGTGCAATTTAACAAAGAGAGTCTAAAACCGATTAGTTTAGATGCCTTTCTAGAAATCGTCCCCCTAGGCACCATTTCTTCCATAGCATTCGATCTCGAAAAATAAATCTATCCCCATTTGCTAATGCGCTTGCCTCAATCCTGATAGACTTTTAATTCGCTTCAGTACTACCAAGGCGATCTGTCCTCCTAGCTCCACAACGGTCCTCGTATTTAGTCCTCTCAAAGTTGATATAGGTCAAGTTCTTTGGCCTGTGGTTGGAGCAAAGTGTAGGTAGCGGTAATAGGTGGCCGCCGGCGTTGCTATAACTGAAATAGTCACCTATTCAGATGATTTTTGTGAATTGAACCGAATCCTATCTTGGGAGTGAATTATGCGTAAACTGATAATCGGATTACTAACTGTCTGCTTGCCTTCGATCGCAAGCGCTGTTGAGAGAGTGGGTGACTTTACCCTGCTCGACCATAATGGTGATGGCCATTCAATGAGCTGGTACGACGACCACGATGCCGTGGTGTTTCTGACACAAGCCAATCGCTGCGACTCGGCGCGGGAGGCGGCATCAGCATTCGATACAATTCGTACTCGCTATGCAGACGCCAATTTCCGATTCATGATGCTAAACGCGGAAGGCAGTCGTGATCGCGGCGCAGTGTCAGCAGCGGCCGCTGAGTATGGCACAGACCTACCCATCTTGATGGACGAATCACAGACGACCTCCCAGGCCATGGAAATCAATCAGGCTGGCGAAGTGATCGTCTATGATCCGAAATCGTTCAGCATCAAATACCGGGGCCCGGTTGAAAACTACCTCGCTGCCGCGCTCGACCAGATTGCGGCTGGTGATGAAGTCTCCAATCCAGAGGTCCCGGTCAGTGGATGTGAAATTGCCTATGAGATGACGAAAGAGGCATCCATTTCCTACGCTGACGAAGTTGCGCCAATTCTTGCCGACAACTGTGCAACCTGCCATCGCGAGAATGGTATTGCGCCGTTTGCCATGAACAGTCATCAATCCGTACAAGGCTGGTCGCCGATGATTAGAGAGGTCGTGATGGCGCGGCGCATGCCTCCCGGTCAGATCGATCCCCATGTCGGAAAATTCGATGGCGCTCCCGGATTGACCAATCTTGAAGTCCAGAAGCTGATGAATTGGATCGCGGCTGGTTCCATTAACGACTCCGCAAACGATCCACTCACCGAGTTGACCTGGCCGGATCGCAAATGGACGCTGGGCGAACCGGACTTGATCGTGAAGATCCCACCACAGCAGATTCCAGCCACCGGTGTGTTGGATTATCGCAATCTCCCAGTCCCCCTGACCGAATTAACCGAGTCCCGTTGGGTGCGAGGCAGTGAAGTCTCTCCCGGCGATCTGGCTGTTGTTCACCATGTGATACCCACTGTGATTCCCCCTTCCGGCGGAGAAGGACGTAGTAGTGTGCTGGCCTTGAATCCTGAAGTACCGACGATGGCAGGTTTTGCGCCGGGTTACTCGAACCGCATGGAAGACGAGAACACCGGCGCCTTGTTGGAAGCGGGATCTACTATCGTGTTCCAAATGCACTACACCGTTTCAGGCGAGGAAACAGTGGATGAAACGGAGCTCGGCATCTATTTCTATCCGGAAGGTGTGATACCTGAGCAGCGGGTATCCGGACGCCCTGCGGTGAACGGGAATATCAACATACCAGCAGGCGCCAAGGACCTTCCCATATCAGCCAGCTTAGAACTGGATAGAGACGTGTACTTGCAAAGCGTCCTGCCACACATGCATTATCGGGGCAAACGTGTGAAGTACATCGCCCAGTACCCGGATGGTACAGAGCAAGTTTTGTATTCTCAGCCGCTCTACAACTTCAACTGGCAGATGACCTACCATTTTGAAGATCCGGTGTTCTTGCCAGCCGGAACCACTATTCTGGTTGATGGTGGGTTCGACAATTCAGCTCAGAACCCATTCAATCCGGATCCGTCCATAAACGTGTATGGCGGTGAACAGAGTTGGGATGAAATGTTCTTCGGATTCATGACCTGGAAGGACGCTGATCAAAGTCAGTGGGCAACTCAGGATTAAGCTCGAAGACATTTCGATCAAGCTGACAGTAGTTAGCTAAAAGCAAAAGGGCTTGGTCTGGCGACCAAGCCCTTTTTTAGTAGCCGTAGGGGACACTGATAACTTAGCAGTTCAAAAAGGGGACAGATTTATTTTCCAGCTATTTATTGTGAGAAGGTTGAGGATGGTGAAGGAATTGAGAGCTTGCGAATCCTTGATGCGATTTCACGCAATCAGCTAACAGACACTTCAGTATTCATTGATAAAATGGGGATGAGGGTTGGGTTGAGGATAGAGAATCGCGGGCGAGGTCGCCCGCGTCGTTCTGTAAAATAAATCTGTCCCCTTTTATCTTTATAGGTAGCATAAATGCTGCATAGACAAGTCTTGCTGTAGGAATTAACATTGACGATGTCTAGCGGAGGAACCTCGATATGAAACACCTTTCCATAAGATTGTCTTTAACTGCGCTCTCGCTTGTTCTTTGCTCTGGGGCCTGGGCCCAGCAAGTTCTGCAGCCCACTGACAACTGTCGAGATCACGCTGCTTCTGACATTGTGACATTTGCAGATGCAGTTCTGGAAGAGGAGGTGCGTGAGGCTTTGTCATTGGGGCCTCAGGATGCCCTTAGCTGTGGTCAAGCCGCGCAATTAACGACACTGAGTGCTTCTGGTTCAGGTGCGAAAAGATCGGTTTCAGGGTCGCCAGAATGGGATGATACTGAACATTTATTTCATGACCTTTCAGGATTACAGAACTTGACAGGTTTAACAAACCTCGCTCTTAGTAATCGAGGCCTCTCCGACATTAGTCCGCTGGATGGGCTTACCGAACTGACAGATCTAAACCTCCATACAAACTGGATTACTGACATCAGCGCTTTGCGAGATTTGACCAAGCTGGTCAGGTTGCGTATCGCCGAGAATCCCGTGACTGATATCAGTGCCCTGAGTGAACTTACTGAATTGATGGTGCTTCGGTTGCATCGTCACGGCGACTTCATTGGGGGGCAAAACCCCAGGTCGTATGTGGGAGCGACAGGATTACTATTTAGCAATGCCGTTACTGACATTAGCCCGCTGGCAAAACTTACCAAGCTAGTGGATTTAAATATTCATACTCAGGATATAAGCGACCTGACACCATTAAGTGGTTTGACATCTCTGATCGAACTGCGACTAGCCGCAAACTCGTTTACTGATCTCAGCCCATTGCGCGGGCTCAATACACTGCAGTATCTCGAGCTTACTGGTAACGACATTACCGATATAACTGCGCTTAGTGGACTAACAAACCTGATGCAACTTGATCTCCGTTTCAATCCTGATCTGAGCAATATACAGGCCCTGCTTGAAAACCCGGGCATTGGGGCTGGAGATATTGTCGAGCTAAGGCATACCAAGGTGTCATGCGCAGACCAGGCACGACTGGCAGAAAAAGGAGTGGAAGTTCGTACTGAATTGTTTTCTTCTTGCTCCACTGCTAACAGACAAAGATAAGAATTGGTACCCCAGGGAACAACTATGAAAACAGCAAAAACACTAGCTCTACTCTTTTACTCCTTGTCTGTCTTGTTTTCTGCTGCACAGGCAACAGAGCCAGCCAACATCACTGTCACCCGTCTTGGCGATGGTCCTATCATCACTCCTGAAATGGATACTCGAATGGGCGGCAATATCCAGGGACCCTCGTTGATCAAGGTGCCTGATTGGGTAGAGAATCCGCTTGGCAACTACTATCTGTATTTTGCCGATCACCGCGGCACTTACATTCGCATGGCCTATGCAGATGAAGTTACTGGCCCGTGGACCGTGTATTCACAAGGCTCCTTAACACTCGAAGACTCCTTCTTTCCCTCTACTTGTCCTCCCTGTTCACATGCGCCAGGGCGGAATGCACCACTTTATGCACATATCGCATCACCAGACGTGCACGTGCGCGAAGATCTTCAACAAATAGTGATGTATTACCATGGGCGGGGTGAAGGCAGACAATTCACACGTGCGGCCGTGTCTCGCGACGGATTTCATTTCGAAGGCAGAGAAGAAGATTTAGGTCGTGCCTATTTTCGCGTGATTGAACACAATAGTTATTTTTACGCCATGAGCATGCCTGGTTTCCTGTATCGCTCCCGTGATGGTTTATCGAGTTTCGAACCAGGCCCTCAATTTTTCAATGCCAACACGCGGCACTCAGCCCTGTTGATCCGTGATGATCGCCTCTATGTATTCTTCACCCAGGCTGGAGAAGAGCCGGAACGAATTCTACTTTCCACTATTGAGTTAACGGACGATTGGCGGGAATGGACTGCGACTGACCCGGTAGAGGTATTGCGTCCCGAACTAGACTACGAGGGCGCCAACCTGCCAATCGAACCATCCAGAAGAGGCTATATCGATGTGCGGGCCCACCAGCTCCGGGACCCGGCCATTTATTCCGAAGGCGATAACACCTATTTACTTTACTCAGTTGCGGGTGAAAGTGGCATCGCCGTCAGTGAAATAAGTTTCACTGATCGATAATTGACGCTAACTGAATTATTTCTTTTCACCGTTCAACAAGAAATCCTACAATCAAAAGGGAGATTCCATGCATCCTCGCCCCTACTTGTCGATTCTAATTACTCTGGTATTGCTGTGTTCCCCCTTCATTAACGCTCACGCACAGACCACGCTATCAGCCACGGATCATTGCCGGGATTTTTCGGCGGATGCGATTGTCACCTTCGCCGATCCAGACCTGGCCGAAGTTGTTAATAACGCGTTGGGATTGGATGTGCTGGCGCCACTGCGTTGCCGGCAAGCAGCCGAGCTAGAGCGGCTTGCTGTTGCCGCGACTAGCGAACGCGTCGTTTATGGCGGCACCTTAAGACCAGCAAGACCACCATCCGCACAAGCTTTCGAGAGCCTGGATGGCATTCAGAATCTCACCGGCCTAACCGCACTCACACTGATGGACCGGCTTATTACCGACATTAGTCCGATTGGCTACCTGACGAACCTCACCAATCTGAATCTGCACACGAACTGGATTAGTGACTTTGAACCTTTACGTGGGCTGGTCAATCTCGAACAGCTCATTATCAGTGAAAATCCAATCTCTGATATTAGTCCACTGGCAGGACTCACAAAACTTCGTCAATTGCATGTGCACGGTCTGTATCCGAATCAACTTCATTATTGGCTCGATATGGATGACGGGCGCGACCCCGACGTAGTGTTTAATGGCATCACCGACATCAGCCCGCTTGCCGGGCTCACGGAATTGCGCTTGCTACGGATTCATCTCAATGCCATTTCCGATATCAGCCCCCTTGCCAATCTCACTAACCTCATCCATTTACGACTGTATGATAATCAGATTGAAGACATCAGCGCGCTCGCTGACCTGAATAAACTGGTTTTGTTGTGGGCCCACGGCAACCAGATAGAAGACATCAGTCCCCTGAGTGGCATGAGCGAAATGCAGCAACTCAGTCTGAATGACAATGCGATTTCCAACATTAGCGCCCTTGGGGATATGATCGAAATGGAGCATCTGTTTCTCAGCAACAACACTATTGAAGACATCGCCCCAATGCGACGATTACAGGCATTAGAAGTTCTGCGCCTTGAGAACAACGACATCACTGACGTGAGCGCTCTAGCCGGGCTCAATCAACTTAGAGAACTAAGCCTGGCGCGGAACTGGTCGCTCTCTGACGTGCAACCTTTACTGCTTAACCAAAGCATCGGAGCGGGCGATGAGTTAGACCTGCGCTTCACCGCTGTGCGCTGTTCCGATATCGACGCATTCGCTAATCGGGGAGTTACTCTGTTCAGAGTAACTACGGTAAATGGGTCTGGCTGCCCGGGCCGAAGGCTGGAAGATCCGTAGCTCCTAACAATGATCAACAAAAAAGGAACGGAGAGGTAATTATTCAATCTTTCCGCTTCCTTTTTTCTTCGACAAGGCCGACTATCAACTATTTAGAACATGAAGGTGAAGATGAACAAGCTCCGTAAAATCTTATTATTCACTGTAACAAGTCTCTTATTATCGATTACAACCCGCATCGCTTATGGCCAAGGTCAGTTTGCCGGTGTCGAGCTTTCCATAGTGCCTGTCGCCGGCAATGTTTACATGGTACAGCGCCCAGGTGGCGGGGGTAACATCGGCGTTCAGGTCGGGCCCGAGGGTGTGCTCCTGGTGGATTCCTTGTTCGCACCATTAACAGATAAGTTGGTGGCAGTGGTGAAGCAAGTGACCGATGAAGAAATTCGGTTTTTAATCAACACCCATATTCATATTGATCATGTAGGCGGCAATGAAAATCTGGCGGAGATGGGCGTGCTGATCTTTGCTCATGACAACACGCGCCTGCGCTTTTTCGAGGAAAGAAGTCGCTTCCCCAGAGCCGGAGGCAGTTTCGCCCCCCAACAGCCTGCCGCTGCCAGACCGCTAATAACCTACAACGACACCATGAGCTTCCATCTTAACGGCGAAGAGGTTCGAGCTTTTCTGGCACCTCCGGCCCATACGGATGGGGATAGCTTTGTCTACTTTCCCGAATCCGATGTACTCCATCTTGGTGATGTATACCGCACAACCAGCTACCCTATAATCGACCTGTATAACGGCGGCACCCTCAGAGGCACAATCGCGGCAATGGATCAGGCTATCGATATAGCCGGCCCGGAGACAAAAATTATACCGGGGCATGGCCTCGAAGTGGTTGGTCGAGACGAACTGGTGGAATTCCGTGACATGATCCTCGACATTCAGGGTCAAGTGCTCCGCATGATCCGCGAAGGGAAAAAACTGGATGAGGTGATGGCGGCACAACCGACCGCTGCCTATGATGCCGAATGGACCGATGACCCTGGTTGGGGCCCGGAAGATTTTGTTCCCATCGTCTATTACCAACTCGGTGGCTCCGGACGCCTGGCCGACCGCTAACTAGAGGGGACACTAATAACTTAGTAACTTAGCGAAGTTTGGTGTTTTATCCATTCATCGACTACGCTTCATCAATGCCAAGGAGAGGCCGACTTCATATACCCGGCGGGTGCTATCACGTTATAGGGCGTGGTCTGGAGCGGCGGGATATTTTTGACGATACCGCGGACAAAAGGGATTTTCTTTCTCGCTTTGGGAACAGCCTTCGACGTAACGGCGCTCAATGCTTAGCTTGGGCGATAATGTCCAACCACTATCATTTTCTAATTAGAACAAGTGCTCAACCACTCGGGAGGCTCATGGCCTCGGTGTTGGGAGGATTTGCCGGCAACTATAACCGCCGCCACCGGCGAAGCGGCTATGTTTTCCAGAATCGATTCACTTCAATTTTGTGCAATGAAGATAGCTATCTCCTGGAACTGGTTCGATATATTCATCTCAACCCCGTGCGAGCAAAGATGATCGATGATCTCTCAGAACTGAATGAATATCCCTGGACGGGGCACACTGGAATTATTGGAAAGCGCAGGCAGAAATGGCATTCCGTCGATGAGGTGTTAGTCCATTTTGGAAAGAGTCGACGTCAGGCCCGAAGGAGTTATATCGAATTCATTCAGGCGGGGATGGTGGCTACGAACGGAATGGCTCTGTCAGGGGGTGGCCTGGTGAGAAGCTATGGCGGCTGGGAGTCGATCGTGCGACTCCGCAAGGAGCATATCTCATGTATTGGTGACGAACGGATTCTCGGGGACTCTAGCTTTGTTGAGTACGTATTGAAAGAGGATGAAATAGCCATAGAATCCAAATCGAGACTGATGCAGGATGGATGGAATCTAGGCAAATTGATTGTCTATGTATGCGAGCGCTGCAAGGTGGAACAATCCGATCTTCTCAGGAGATCGCGCGAGGACACTGTATCTGAGGCGAAGGCCCTGATTTGCTACTTGGGGGCAGAGAAGCTGGGATTGAAATCAAGGAAGATTGCAGAACAATTAGGAATCAGCAGACCAGCCGTATCTAAATGGATTTCAAAAGGTAGAGAGATTGGTCGAGAGGAAGATTGGCTTGATCCGTTTGGCTAAGTTACTAAGTTATTAGTGTCCCCCTCTTATTATGCATACATCCGACGCTGGCATCGATCCCTATTGCCCAACAGCCGGCGGCTCTTTTACATCGATAGTTAACCCTTCAATATACGCAGAGAGTTCACGCACAGAAGAGTCTCCTTCTGCCACTTCCCCCCGAAATAATATGTCAGGAATTTCCAACGGTCCGGCGCTTTGAGGTGTGAGAACATAGCGCTTCTCATAAACACCATAGCGCACTCCATCAATTTCTTCTTCGTATTGATTGGGCGGATCAATTAACTGAATTACTGAATTGGGCAATAGCAATTCGGTAAATTCAGGATTCCTGATTCCGTTTATCGTGTAAAAAAGTTTAATCGATAATTCAAGTTGTTCATTCACGAGAACTGTTTCTTTGTTGATTTCGATTTTCAGATATAAGTCATCACTGTTTTGGCCAAATTGCTGATTAGTCGCACTGGTGGCTTCGATTTCTATGGGTTGTGTTTGTTGATTGCCAATTGCAAATGAAGGTATTGTAAAAGTACCTTCATTTTTGGGAAGAAGAGCCATAACAACTTTCGCCCAAGGCTGTTCGGTGCCATTATTTGTGCGAGTCTCATCAACGGATATGCGTTTCAAATCCGGGTCAAAATCTTCCATGAGCCGCATTAAGTCCGTAACTTGCCGATAGAAATAATCTCCGGGTTCCGTCGCGATTGTTAAAGTTACAGTTTCACCAAGTGCCACCTCATAACTGTCAACAGTTACAAAATACTCAACTTGTTCAGTATTCGCAGCTAGAATAGGGTTTTCCTCAGGCACAAGTACTAATTCTGGGTCTATAGCAATCTGTCCGCCATTTGCCGTATTTCCCAGAGCTGAACTTCGAGGAGAAAACTGCACCGTTACTGTCAAAGCGATTATTAATACTAAGTTTGAAGCAAAAAGACTTTTGCCAACTAGCTTGGTTCTATGACCGCAAGTGTCATCCAATAAATGTTCCATCCGCGATACCAACATTCTAGGGGATGAAAAAATCCCTGTTGATAGCTTGTATTGATGACTTGGTTCAGAACCCAACTCGATCAAGTTTACAATTGAGTTTGCATAGTTACCTGCACCTACTCCAGCCTCCAAAACTGAATCATCGGCTACCAACTCGGATAGGTAATACGTTCTGCTACTTGCCAGCCAAACTAATGGTTGAAAGAAGAATAGAGACTCAATGACTTTTATCAGCAGAATTCGAAGAGGGTCGTGGTTCTTTATGTGGCTGAGTTCGTGCAACAGAGTTGTGTGAAGCTCATTTTCAGATAGCTGCTCATAGTACTTACTAGGAAACAAGACAATAGGATTTCGTATGCCAAAGCTAACTGGTGACTCTAACTCGTGAGTCAGTCTGACTTGGCATGCACCTGTATATCCAATCTAGTCTGCTATTTGTTTGTATACTCTGGCAGCGCGTTCGCCATCGGCATCCATGGATGTGCGTCGCAAGCTTACTAATTGCTTCCACCCAACAGGTATTCTCGCCAGGAGTATCAACGCAACTAGACTGTATGCAAAAACAAGCCAATTCCAATATTTGACACCAGCCAACATTCCAAATCCCGAGCCAATTTGCGAAACGACCGAAAATTCTGCACTGCTGACCTCCGCTGTCGGCTCGGATACACTCACTGACTCATTATTCGCGAGCGAAGCCAATTTGCTATTCAGCACCAAATCCGCGGAATATGGGAGGTCAAATGCTGCGGCAAGATATTGATCTGCCCTGGTTGCAGGTGTGAGATTAGCCACAATGGTAATCATGGGTATCATCATCATTGCCCAAAACCACAAGAACTTTTTTACGTTGGCGACATTGCTTTTCAGCAACCGATCTGCAATCAATACAAGCACCAGAAAGAGGGTGGATTGAATTAGAAAAATGATAATAGCAACAGGAGTTAGAGGCAGAAAACCAATCAGGGAACTACTCTGTACAAACTCTAGAATTAATTCAAAGTTCATTTTTTCTTACCCCCCTCGTATTCTGAAATCATTTTTTTGATCTGATCTAGCTCGCTTTTACTAACCAGCTCCCGATCTAACAATGCAGTTACCAATCCGGGAGCTGATCCAGAGAAAGCCCGATTCAGCGCATCTCTAATAAAACTATGTTGAAACTCGTCAGCATTTATTAAGGCGTTGTAAACGTAAGCCCTGCTTATCTGCCGGCGTGTGACAAATCCCTTCTTTTTTAAGATTGTAAGCATGGTGCGAATACTGGGGAGCGCCAGAGATCGCCCACTATCTGCTAGCTGTTGTCTGAGAAACTCCACTGAAACATCTTCGTTTTTCCAAATTATCTGCATTAGTTCCAGTTCCAGGCCTGTCAGCAAAGGTGTCTTTTTCATTGGATATTAAAACCTCAAAATCTAGCTGCAACGATAAAGAGCGAAAAGTTTCGCTGATAAAAGCATGCGCCTCATTTGATGTCAACATTAAAAGCGAAAATTTTCGCTTTTAATTCAAATTATCGATGAATTGGCCAGTTCAGAGCAGTGTCTGCAATAAGTGCCAGGGTAGTTCCTGATTGACATTGGGTGACAGGCTATCTTGATGCTGGTCCGAAAGGAATGCCTAGAGCACCTGGAGAGTTGAATATTTACTCTGACCCCATTTATTCAGGATTCAAGAAACCGAATCAGCTCTCTACTCACTATAATGGGCTTTTCCTCGTGAGGATTGTGTCCTGCCCCGGGGATTAGAAACACTTCCCCGTTTGGGAAGGTATCTGCGGCTAGTCGCGCTTCTTCCGCAAAAGTTGGATAGTCCTCTTCACCACCGAGAATTAGCGTCCGAGTTTGGATATGTTGCCAGTTGTTGACTACCGTATCCATTGCCCGCATGTGGCCGGTGAGACGGCTTACATAAGCCATACGTGGCCAGTCTCCACTTAGCCGCTGACCATAGCGGATACGCATATGCTCCAGGAACTCCGGCCGCCAGGTGCTGTAGTTGTTGGATGCCCACCGCAGCAAGCTGGAATAGGCAGCTTCCATATCCGGATTCGTATTGACTTCTCCGGTCAACGGCCGAAATCCTCTTCCGGCGCGGCGGTCTGTCAGGCCCACCTGGTTCACCGTAACGAGATGGGTTATTCGCTCCGGATACAAAAAAGCGAAGCGTGTAACCATCTGCCCACCTATGGAGTGCCCCACAAGGGCGGCTTGTTCGATTCCCAAATGATCCATCAAACGCGCGGTATTGGAAGCCCACAAATTGATGCTGTAAGGGATTATTGGCTTGGAGGATTTTCCCCAACCAAGACGGTCCTTCACCACTACCCGGTAGCCCTCTTGAGTTAATGCCTTTATTTGTTCACTCCAGTACCAACCGTAATACAGACCTCCATGATGGAGGATGACAGTTCGCCCGTTTGCCGACCCCGCTGGAGCAACGTCCATATAGGCGATACGCACGTCTTCACCGTAGACACTGAAATTCATGAAATCGACCGGGTATGGGTATTCAAATTCCTCCAAATTGATGGAGATCGGACCCCAATCGGCCGGTGGCGAGGACGGAGGGGCTGACTGAGCAGATACCACTCCCGCGAATGTAATGGTGAAAAGTGATAACAGGGCTCCCCAGGCAAGAGCGCCAGACAAGCAGCGAGAATTCCTCATGATCCCTCCGTGTTCGGATAAGTTTTTTCGAAGCTGTGGTGACCAAAAAATGACGATAATACATTTTCAGCAGTTGGCGTAGCAAATGAGGTCAGAGTAACAATACCATTGATTTTGTCAGGCTCAAACATCAGAAAATAGGGACAGATCCATTATCCTTGTTACAGCCTATCGTTCGGCAGCAACCTATCACGGAAAATAGATCTGTCCCTATTTCAAAGGCAGCCCAGGCTGAATAGCCTCCCAGATATTCCGTGTGATATTCGGTGGCCGATCCGGCGTAAATCCCATGGTGGCGATTACGATATTCTGATCTGGCAAGACATAGGCAAGCTGACCAAATGCACCGGAAGCGTAATATAGATTGCTTGGAGCACTGGGTAAGGGCCGGCCGCTGGTATTAAGCCACCATAAAAATCCGTAATCGGGGTTAGTTGGAGAGGAAGAGACCGCTTGGCGAACGAACTCGGCATTAACCAATTGTTCTCCATTCCAGCGGCCCTGGTTGAGCCAGAGTTGTCCCAGCCTTGCCAGATCCCGTACTGACACTTCTATTGAGCCTGCCATTCGAGTGTTGTCCTGCGAATCGATTCCTTCGGGCTGGAAATTGAAATTTTCTATACCCATGGGTTCAAGCAGTGCCTGCCAGGTATAGGCGCGACTGCTCATTCCTGTAGCGGCGGCAAGAACATTAGCCAGATGATCGGCTGGCTCACCGTCATAGAAGAATTGCTTTCCAGGAGCCAGAGTGGTGCCATAGCCGTCAGGTGTCCCATTTTCCGGTTTGATGACGCGCATGTAATCTATACCAGTTCCCCGCGGCGGATTGTCGGTTTTACGACTCGGTCGACGCGTACTTGGTTTTATCACCAGGGTGCCACCGGAGCTCATGGTTAACAGATGATGTATGGTAGTGCCGGGGCGAAGACCCGATGCTTCAGGTGAGTGGTATTGACTGACCTGATCCTCGATAGCCAATAGATCGTTCTGTACAGCAATACCCACCAGGGCGCTGGCGAATGACTTGGCGGCAGAAAAGGAAACATTCCTCCAGGCGGGTGTGGCCTGATGATAGGTATTGCTCCAGTAATCTTCGTAAACAATGACACCATCACGTACTATCACCAAGCCTTGACGGCCACCAATCTCACCGACAGCATCGGCTGCTTGCTTAAGTTTTATCGGATCGAATCCATAGTCTTGCGGATCACCGTATTGCCAGGCACCGATTCCCGGCCCTTCATCGCTTGCCTCGTTTCCTTGCGCGACACCCATCTGGGGCAAGATTAGAAACAACAAGAGTATTGTAATAGCCTTCCTCATTTTTTCCTCCTCTATTGAGGTTTAAGGGTTAATTAAGTTATCCCTTCCGCCCATAAATTACGGCCCTAAATTAAAAGCGGTATACTTCGGACTATACTACAGCAAGTTCGGATTCAGTGCGTGTCCAATACTATACGAGTTACCCCGGTTCGATCACTAACCCTGTCGATCTTTTTTCCCTCGGTAATAATGACCGTTGGTCAAATGGCCCTGGTGATAATTTTACCGCTATATATTTTGGAACGTGGTGATGGACTTGCGTCGGCGGCGCTAATTTTTGCCATGCGCAGTCTCGGCAGTATGGTTGTCAACCTGCCGGCCAGCGTGGCTATAGCAAGGTTTGGGACACGGCCGGTTATGCTAACTGGCGTAGCGATGATTGGCGCTGGTGCGTTGGCGCTTTCCGTTGCCGAGACCAATCTTCAGATTGCCCTGGCTACATTGATCTTTGGTGCAGGCATGGGAACCTGGTTACTGTCGAGGCTTTCCTATATAACCCGCCACATAGCAATTCAACAACGTGGTAAAGCCATGTCGGTCCTGGCCGGCATACAGCGCCTGGGCATGTTGATCGGGCCGCTGGCTGGTGGGCTCGGTGTTCAGGCCTTTGGCTATGAAGCTGTATTTGTTCTCATCGCCGCTTGTGCAGTAGTTTCGGCACTTCCTATCTGGTTTTTTTCCGAAGCCGCTATGGACAAGGACCCAACAGGCCGCCCTGCTCTGCGACCAGAGTCTGAACTGGTAGCTGGTCCCAAACCATTGACCAATCTGTTCACCCTGGTACCGAAGATTTTGTATCGCCATCAGAAGGTTTTTCTCAGTGCCGGTGTGTTTGTATTCTGTTTACAGTTCGTTCGCGAACAACGACGCCTGTTGATTACCCTGTGGGGTGCGAGTCTCGGCCTGGATGCTGATGCTATCGGTTTTGCTGTCAGTCTAACTGCGATTGTCGATATGCTGGTATTTCCCGTTGCCGGTTATTTGATGGACAACAAGGGTCGCAAGGTGTCGGGATTGTCATGCATTCTCATCATGGCAGTTACCCTGAGCCTGCTCGCGCTTACCGGTACTTACACCACGTATGTGCTGGTGGCTGTTCTAACTGGGGTAGGTAACGGCCTGGGCAGCGGCATCATGCTGACTCTGGGCTCAGATTTCGCCCCGCAACATGACAGCAATCAGTTTCTCGGTGTATGGCGGATATTCTGTGATCTCGGTTCACTGACCGGCCCACTGTTAACCTCAATCGTTAGCTCACTGGTGATTGCCCTAAATGCGACTGCCATAGTAGGTATGCTAGGAGGATTGGCTTTGTGGTTATTGGTCGACGAAACACTACCGAAAAAAACCAGCCCTAAAACAGCAAGTGCCAAAATCCAGCAGGCAGAACCAGCCCCAAGAGACGACTGAGTGCCTCTACCAGCAACAGGCTAAGGCCCGCATAGACAGCACATGAAACCAATGACTGTTTGTTATAGCGCATGAACCCGCTAACGAATACAAGAGTAGCTACTCTGAAACCAAGTAGCCAAATGGCCACATAGAAAAAGCAAATAATGGCTAGGTAAAATAACGCGCTGCGATATTCGCGATTTGATCTATCTGCAGGCGCGTCATCTTGTCTGGCATCAGATTTCACTTCCACTTTTATCAGATTGTGTTCATGAGTTGGCTCCTTCCCGGATAGCACCCTGATTACAGAAGCTAGAGCCAAAACAAAACCAGTGATCGACATGACAACTGGATACAATCGAGCATCAGGCATGAAGTCGGCCGCTGCCAGAAACAGGATGACGAAAAACAGGGCCAACAACCCTAGAAAAACAAGCAACACCTTTTTATTCAAATCCTCAGTCACTTTCATGCTCCCTGCCGAACAGGCTGAAGCCAACAACAATAACAATGATTACGCCGATAACAATCACACCGGGTCGGGTCAGCCATTCAAACTGATAACGACTGGTTACTTGCCACAGATAACGCTCCACCAGAGTGGACAACACAAAGCCGATCAACAGAGGTGCGCGGGGGATGCCAGTCTGGCGCATGACCCAACCCACAATGCCAAACAATAAGAGGGTAAAAAGATCACCAATATGACGTGTCGCCTGAAACGCGCCCATGGTCACCAGTATCAGAATAAACGGCATGATTTTGTAAAACGGAACCACCGCCAGTTTCGAAATTGGCCCGCTTAACAGGAAGGCGATAGACGCACCAAGCACATTGGCTATGGCGATACTCCAGACCATCACATAAACCAGGTCGGCACGGGTAAGGATCAGGTCTGGACCCGGTTCCACACCCATGATGATCAGTGCCGCGAGCAACAGTGCCATGCTGCCACTACCGGGAATACCGAACAATACAGTAGGTATGAGCGCCCCACCCTCCTTGGCGTTATTGGCGCTTTCAGGAGCAATGACCCCACGAATATCACCTTTGCCGAACTGTGATTTATCTTTGGCGAAGCGGATAACAACACCATAGTTAACCCAGTCGATAATCGCATTGCCTAAACCAGGAATAAATCCAATCATGGAGCCGATCAGAGCATGGCGAATTACCAGATATTTGTGCCTGACAACATCGCGTATGCCTTGCATCCAGCCTTCCCCAAGGTCGCGCTTTTCTGAAGTAATTGCGCCTCCACGGCTGAGAATGGCAACAAACTCAGGTATTGCAAACAGGCCAATTGCCACGCTGGTAAGCTTGAAACCATCTAGCAGATAGTCGGTGCCAAGATTGTAACGGTAGATGGCCGAAGTAGGCGCAGTACCGAATGATCCAAGGGCCAGGCCGAGTGCCGTGGAAAGCAGCCCCAGCACTGGATTCTTGCCACTTAGCACTGACACCATTCCCAATCCAAGAAACGTTAACATCAACAATTCCGGTGTGCCCAGCGCCAGCACAATGGGGACAGCGAACGGCAATATAAGCGACAACACCAGGGCACCGATTAGCCCGCCCAACATCGAACATAAAAATGCTGCACTAAGCACTCTGGCACCTTCGCCTTTTTGTGCCAAAGGATAGCCATCCATAATAGTAGCTTGCGAGCCAGAAGAGCCAGGTATCCCCATTAATACAGACGGAAATGTATCAGACGTGGTGATCACCGACCCAAGCCCGATCAGCATGGCGACACCGGAAACTGGATCCATGCCGTAAGTCAGGGGCATAAGCAGGGCCATGCCTACCATACCGCCGAGCCCAGGCAGGATCCCGATAAACAAGCCGACAGCTACACCAAGAAACAGAAAACCAAAATGCTCTGGAGAAATAACTACTTGCAGTGCTGTAAATGCGGCATCAAACACGGTCGAGCTCCAGGGAGATTAGTCAGAGGTGCCCTAGGGCTCGAACTCTATTTCGTATTGCTCACTGATATAACTACGAAGGAAAACTATCTGTTCCGGACTGAGGTTTCTGGCCCGGGTTAGGGCACTATCCAGTTCTTCCCCATACAACAATCCATAACCGCGATTCTGGTCTATTACCCGTGCCGAATAATTCACATCGTTGGCCATAGCCACAACAGCAGCCCGTAGCGCCTGCTTCGCTTCAGCCGGAGCCTGTGAGGAAACCAGAATGGTTTTTCCTGCATTACCGACTAACGGGATTATCGCCCGGTACACATCGAGCAGCATACCGGTCGGTGGCTCACCATAGGCCGCTTCATAAGCTTCGGGGAAAGTTGGAATATTCGGAAATCCAGCATCGCGCACTATATTGCCATTAACATCGAGCAATCCATCGTTCCATAAATGAATGGCGCCACGGTCTAAAAACAGGCGGGAGGTCGCGTCATACTGAAGGGAGATCTGCTGAATAATATCTATCTCTCCACGCAGCATGGCGAGATCACGGTCCTTACCGCCTTCATAGCCCTTGATGACCCGTAACGCCATGTCGGTCATGCCGGCTTGCAGCATGAAGGAGATCCCTGAGATAGGATCGATCAATGCAGTGTAAAGACCATCACCGTCTCTCAAGTTGGGCAGATCAATTCGGGTCTCCACACCTTTACCAGCCGCTACAAATACATTTCGAGTCATGGGAACAGCGACCAACACATCGAAATCCGACACCTCAGTACGCATGCCGCGTTGCCGTAATATTTGCCGTAATGTTGTTTGACCTGTACTGGCTAACAGTATGCTGCCATCTTTCGGCGCCTGCTCAACAACCCAATTGCCCGCCAGCAATCCACCGCCTCCGGTCATTTGTCTTGGAATGACTGTCGGATTTCCTTCCAGGAATTCGTCGAATCCATCGGCTAGCAGCCGTGCGAATAGATCGGTACCCCCACCGGGAGAGGTGGGAATAATGACTTCAACGCGCTTATCGCTGTAAAACTGTGCGTTAACGGTGGTGATATTGACAAAGAGAGCGACTCCAGCGAGCAAAAGAAATCGGCAAAAATAAAAGTTTATCGTTCGCATTTTTATCCCTTTGTCGTGGGGAGCCTCTGAACAAGTATATGACCATTCTGGCCATATACTTGTTCAGAGGCTCCTTAAAGTTTCAACAGTGGAACCAGATCGCAGATATCTCCCAGCTCTTCGATGTTCCATACCGCATCAATCAATTGCTGTGCGCGTTTTTCACCCATCACTGGAACAATGAGCTCCCGCGCTTTCGATTCCACATCATCATGGGACATCGGCCGTGTTGGATAACCCAGTACATGTTCAACAAAATGTGATACCTGACTACCATCGTTCAATGTCAGGGTCACAAGCGCCGACTCACTTCTGGGGTCACGTTCCTGACTGGCGTCATAGAGTACTTCTACGCGGGTCATTTTGTCACGAATCGAGGGTGAAATAAAACGCTCGTGTGACTGGGCCTGATTAAAGTCCAACTTACCGTCTTCCAGAATTACTGAACAGAGATAAGGCAGGCTCAGTGCTGGCATTTTGGCCGCCGCAAAAATATGAGCCTTACCGGGCATCTTTATCTCGATGTGTTTAACCTGGGTCGGGTCGATTTCTTTTACCAGCTTCAGCATGGCTTCCATCGAGGGTTGCGTGGGGCCTCCAACCGGGTAACGCTTATAGGCTACCAGTGGCATCTGGAAATCGGAACCAAGACCGTCAATTAATCTGTTCCTGTCCATGTCCGAATCTAATCCGACAAACTTGGTACTTTGTAAGAAGCCCGGTGATCCATCCAGCGCGTCTGGATTTCCGGTAAAACCATGGTGAACCAGTAAGGCGGCAGTGGCACCGTTTCTGGCTGGCATACCGGCGAATAGGAAGGCCTTTTCGACGTGCTCTTCATCACGCATCCAGTTAAACGAGCCGGAAGTTTGTTGCACGCAATAGGCCAGCATGTCAGGAATTTTCTGCTGGGGAATTCCGAGTAGTGAGGCCGCAGCCGCTGCTCCACCGAATACGGGCCCTACCCCGTGATTACTCAAGCCTCCATCTCTGAGGTTATTGATTCCCAGTGCTTTCGGCACGCGGCAGGCGACTTCGTAACCCGTCACCAGTGCACGCAATACCCTATCTCCCGACGTATGCAGGGTTTCGCCAATGCCCATGAGGATGGAAAGAATGGGCGGACCAGGCTGTACAAAGGCAGACGGACAGAAATCATTGATTTCGGCCGCATGAGCGGTCATGGCATTGGCGAAAATGGCATCCAGCAGCGAGGTTTTTTCCTCCGTTGTAAGCAAGGTAGCTTCACTGCCGCTACCCCCATGGAAGCGAGCAAAGTCACGGGCCAGACAGGCTGGTTTTAATTGCGCACTAACGAGAAGGGAAGCAAGCGTATCCAGAATATGACGTTTGCCTAACTCCAATATGTCAGGGGGGATCGTGGCAGACTGGCTATTGGCAATGTATTCGGCCAAAGCCGGGGTTGGAGAAGGACCTTCCAATTGAGCCCGGGCAAGTGTTGGATCGTCTCGAACAGACTGAATTGCATTATCAAGACGAGTCGGCATAAAAAATTCCTTTGTGAGAGTGATACGGGGTACTAAAGATAATAACCTGAAGGAGTTTGAAATTCCCAGGGTTTGCGAGACACACTACCGTAATGGCACTACTGATGTCATAATTGAGCCACAGGATTTTATGCGGGGGATGTTTGGAATCCCGCTTGTGTATGGATGCGTATGAGCTACAATCCACGTTTTCGAGCCTCTAAGTTTCAGGTGACGTATTCAGAAAACGTGGCCTGTTCCCTTAAACAAAAATACCGTAAGGACTGACAATGAGAACAATTAACCTGGCAGTACAACGCGTTTTACTTTTTGCCACCCTTACAACGATTTCCTTCTCTGTTGTGGCGCAATCTGAGGGCGTGGACAATCCTTTCCTGTTTGAGTTTGAAAACACTGCACCAGCACGCGTTACCGACCGGCACTTGGCAGCACAGATGGCAGGGTACCGAGCATTACATTATTGCACCGGACTATTTACTGGCGATTTGCCTGAGGCTCAGCTGGAAGAATCCTTGAGTCGGCGCGGTGTACGCGATGCAGAGACAATGATCGACAGGGAGAAAAAGACAGTTTCCGTGTACTACTCTTCAGATATGGAACCACGTATTGCGGCCTGGCGCCGCGGACTCGGTTGTACCCAGATACCTATCGGGGCGACGCTGGAACTGGCTGATGACCTTCCTGAGTTTCAGCCATCGGTAGAGATTCCCAATTTTGATAACCAGCCCTGGCCCATGGGTGATAGGGATGCCACTGCACCACTAACAAATGCAAAGGAAGCCGCGGTAAACGCCGTACTGGATGAAGCCTTCAGGAATGCGGATGGGGTATATGGCGGTCACACCTGGGGGGTGGTTGTCTTACAGAATGGCAAGATCGTAGCCGAACGATACGAATCCGGCTGGAATATGCACAGTCCATCGCGCACCAATTCCATGTGTAAGAGCATCAGTGTGTCCTTAGTTGGCATCGCTGTCCGCGATGGCCTTATGGACATCCACCGCAAGACGCCACTCAATGCCTGGCGCTCAACCGGTGATCCCCGCGCAGAAATCACGCTGAACAACCTGCTGCAGATGTCAAGTGGGCTCTATACTGAAGGCGGTCGCAATCCCCAGATCGAACTTTATGGTTCCGGCGCACCACCCTCTGAAGTATCGGTTTATACCGTGGTGGATTCCAGGCCGGGAGATCGTTATGTCTATGCCGGTTCCGATACCATCATGGCCACCAAGGCGGTTCGAGAGGCAATCAACGACGATGCAAACTGGCCCAGTTTTCCCTATCAGGAATTCCTCTGGAAGATTGGCATGACTCGCACCACCCTAGAGACAGACTGGAAGGGAGATTTCCTGATCTCTGGCCAGTGCTGGAGCACCGCTCGGGACTTCGGTCGCTTCGGGATGCTTTATCTTGCTGATGGCGTCTGGAACGGGGAACGCATACTGCCCGAGGGCTGGTCGGATTACGTGTCTACCCTGGCACCAGCACAGCCAGCGTCCTATTACGACGGCAACCGCGGCTATGGTGCACAGTTCTGGGTATTTGACGGTATGGAAGGATTGCCCAAGGCCTATTCACCGGTGGGTGCTGCAGGACAGTATGGGGTGATCATTCCTTCAGCCAACCTTGTGGTTGTACGACGCGGCTTCGATTTCGACGGAGGCTTCAATGTTGCGAAATTTTCCGCTGATGTGATGAACGCCCTGGAATAAAGGGGACGGAGGGGTTTACTATTGATCAATCTACTGGATGGCCAGCCTAGATCTACATAGCATTACTTCCTTGCCAAAATATTGAAAAATTGCTCACAACTACTGATCTAACCCCGTACCGGGCGGTCTTTTCAACACATCCAAATCGAGCTTGTTCACCTCGTCTATTATTCTGGCATAAGCCTTCGTGGTGTTTTGCAATCCAGTCCAGGGAACAGTTTCGGCAGTTTCAAGATCGCTGTGAAAATAGTGATAATAATCAGTGGTTGTAAGCCCTGGAACATATTGAAATACACGGCTCAGATCGCCCGCGGGGGCCCTGGGATTTGGTTCCAGGTAAGTACTAATTCCAAATTCCTGGAAAGCACTCTGGGCAATTTTATTTAGCTTTGGTCTTGTTGAACCGCCCGCGTACCAATGAAAGGCTGTATAGGAATTGGACCAAATCATTTCATCATCTCTGTTCAAGTAACGCGGGCGCACAATAGTTTGAACAGTAGATGGATGTTCTGCATTTATTAGTAGAGCAGTTTGGTCAAATAGTGTTTCATGGTTTGCCGCTAACCACATGCGTTCAACTCCGAATCCTGGCCCACTATTGTGATGTCCATCCAAGCCAATAAATACCAGGGTACGCCGCCGCTCTGACTTCGGAAATTGTGCATAATACTCGGCCAGCGCAATCATCGATGCCACACCGGATGCATTATCTCCGGCGGCATCAAAGAAACCATCACGATGTGCCATCACATAGATTGTTTCTTCAGTGCGACCCGGAAGCGAACCCCAAACCATTGAGGTTTGTAGCTCTGACACGATATCAACGTCCAATTTTATTTTCAGACGGGGGGACAGCTCGCTCTCTATGAACTCGCGCAAAGCGTTACCGTCTTCATTGCCTAGAGTGAACGTGGGTACTCCAGTCTCTACGGGATATGCCTGGTATTTCATATTCCCAGGCATCATTCGGGTATTAAATATGGCAGCTGCGCCTTTCTCACTTGCTCTAATAAGCGCACCTTCTCCAGGTGTACGTCGTCAAACCATCCTGGACAAAGCTAGCCCTGATTTAAGAGACACATTAGCTCATCTGGGTTAGTGATTTAGCCTTATTATCGTAATGCAT
>Ga0187827_10003078_pt1 | contig 22002 bp, 14 predicted proteins | sample ETNtaG_39_FD_167969 | JGI IMG/M metagenome (GOLD analysis project Ga0187827, IMG submission 167969) | Marine microbial and viral communities from oxygen minimum zone, Eastern Pacific Ocean - ETNP2014_SV_150_PacBio MetaG (Illumina Assembly) | ecosystem: Environmental > Aquatic > Marine > Hypoxic... | reverse complement strand
AAGATACTCCCATATGGATATCTGGATTTGCTAACGCATGGAATACATTTACCCCTTCTGAAGGTGATAATTTTCAGAATTTATCTGAGCCCTTCTACTTATCAAGATTTGTTGATGGACCAAATGGTATTAATGGTACAGGAAATATTAACCTTGCTGAAGTAAGTATTTGGAAAAGATCTCTTCAAGAAAATGAGGTTCAACTGATGACTTCTGGAAAAATAGATGAAATTTCAGAAGATAATTTAGCTGCGTATTGGAAATTCAATAACCCAATTGAAAATAATCAAATAACAGATCAAACTGGTAATCATACTGGAACTTTGTATGGCAATACATTTATAGAAAATGATTTCCCAGCATATATAAATTGGATTGAAGGATGTAATGATATTTTAGCATGTAATTATAATTCTGAAGTTAATATGGCTGATGGGAGCTGCGAATATCCGGAGTTAGGTTATGACTGTGAAGGAAATATTACAGAATATGTAGTTGGAATGCAAGCTGAAGGAGGAATCGTATTTTATGTAGACGAAACAGGTGAGCACGGTTTGGTTGCGGCAGAGGAAGATTTGCCTGAAATGTATCCTTGGGGATGTAGTGGAAACGTTATATCAGGTGCAGATGGTCTTTTAATTGGAACAGGCTTACAAAACACATTAGATATCGTATTTGGATGTTCAGAGTCTCCAATTGCAGCTAGCATGGCCTTAGAGCATGAACACAATGGTTATTCTGATTGGTATTTACCTTCTTTTGATGAGTTAATGGAAATGTTCAATACAATTGGAAATGCTGGGCCAAATGGCAATGTAGGTTCATTTCAAGATGATTGGTATATTTCTTCTTCTGAGTTTGAAAACGATCCAACTAATGTTTGGGGCAATAATTTTAGCGAAACATTTCCAAATCCTGGAGGAGGACACAAATCAATCCCTAACAACATTCGTCTTATCCGTTCCTTCTAAATTTTTCATTGCCTAAATTTCTTTAAATCATTCCAAAAGCGGTTCGAACGAGAACCAACAAGGGGAGCCTTATAGGACAACTTAATATTTTTATTGACTTGTCCTTTTTTTAAGTCATATTTTTATATTTTCACAATGTGTATTTAGTGGTATACTATTAATTAATATGCAAATTTTAAATATGAGAGCCCTCTTTCCCTCTGCAAATGACCTAATTAGATTACAGTTGCTGTTTATGTTTTTTTTGAGCAATTCAATTTATCTAACTGCCCAACAAAAAGTAGTTGGTGGTGTTGATGTAGATATTCAAGATTACCCATGGCAAGTAGCAGTTGATTACGGTTGCGGTGGCTCTATTATTGGAGATTCCTGGGTTCTAACTGCAGCTCACTGTGTAAATGGTGGGGTTAATTACATTTATGCAGGTAATTCTGCTCCTTATGCTTCTGGGGGTGAATCTTATTCTGTTAGTCAAGTAATTGTTCATCCAAATTATGGTTCTGGAACAAGCTATTCACACGATTTTGCATTAATTGAAATCAATGGTGAGTTTAATTTTGATAATGCAAATATTGGAAAAATTGATTTGATTACTCCTGGAGAAGTTTTAGCGGGCTCAGAAGATCCTGGTGTAACTACCACAATAACAGGTTGGGGTACACTTTCTTCTGGAGGTGCGATGGCTTCAACTTTACAAATGGTTGAAGCTCCTTTGGTTGCAAACGATGTAGCTTGTGGTGCAGCGACGGATTCAAATGGAAATTCAGGAGATTATTCTTGCAGTTCTTTAAATGCATCTATGGTATGTGCAGGAGATTTAATTAACGGAGGAGAAGATGCATGTCAAGGAGATTCGGGTGGTCCTTTGGCTGTAAGAAGTGTTCTTGATAATAGATGGCTCTTGATTGGTGCTACGAGTTGGGGTTATGGTTGTGCAAATGTAAATTACCCTGGTGTATGGTCTAGAGTTTCATATGTTTATGATTGGATAACCAATACTGCTGATGTAATTAGTTATGATAATGACCTTTCGGTTGCTAATATTTCTATTGATATAGCAAACTGTGGATCCGGTGCAATTCCCTTTGTTGAAATTGCAAATGTGGGTTCAAATGCTATATCTGTTATTGAAATTCAACTTTTTGTTGATGATGTGTTTGTTGAAACAATTGTATGGCAGGATCCTATAACTCCATATGAAACAATTTTCGTAGAATTTTCTTTATTGAATAATTTAGATGTTGGTTCTCATGCATTAGAAGTTGTTATTCAAGGTGATGATAATCAGGTAAATAATAGTTTAAGTATCGATTTTAATCTACATCAATTCATAACTGGTGACATCAATTTAACCCTTTATTTAGATCAACAGCCAGGTCAAATTTCTTGGGAATTATTAAATAATAATGAAGAAGTGCTTTATAATGGTTCGGGCTATGGTATAGCATTGGGTGTTGAGTCAGTATCTTTTAATTTACCTTCTGAATCATGCTATACCTTTAATATATATGATAGTAATGGCTTCTCAACTTCTTTATCATATTCATTAAGTGCTGATGGCACTACAATTAGCGGTTCTGGTTTTGGGAGTTCTGAGAGTATTAATTTTTATGTGGGTGAAATTTCTGGTTGTACCAACCCAATGGCATCTAATTATAACCAAGAAGCGACACAAAATGATGGCTCTTGTGTTCTTTTAGGATGTACAAATTCCGAGGCTTATAATTACAACGCTGAAGCAAATCAGGATGATGGTTCTTGCTTGTTTTACGGCTGTATGGATCCTTCCGCATTAAATTATAATTTTCAGGCTACAGATGATGATGATTCTTGCGAATACTTTGTGGTACCAAATATATTTGATTATGAATTAACAGGATCAAATCACACTATTGTTATTCCAGGAGATGTAGAATTTAACTTATTGGATGGGCCTATTTCAAATACAGATCTTTTAGGTGTTTTTTATACCGATGAAAATGGAGTTGAGCACTGTGGTGGATATATTGTTTGGGAAGGGACAATTAATTCTATCGCTGCGCAAGGTGACGATTTAACAACCGATGAAATAGATGGCTTCCCTGCTGGTATGGCGTTCAATTTTAAAATTTGGGACTATTCTGAAGGTCTATTATTTGATTGTAATGTTACTTATAGCAGCGTAATGCCCAATCAAGGATCTTTTGTCACTAATGGAATTTCTTCTGTCACGATGGTACAGGCATTACCTCCAATTACCAGTCAAGACATCATCTTTCCTGATGGGTGGGGTATTTTCTCAACATATATTCAAAGTGAAAATATGGATATAATGTTTTTATTGAATGATATTCAGTCAAATATAATTATCGTAAAAGACTATATGGGTGTTGCATACCTACCAGATTGGGATTATAATGGTATTGGTGAAATTGAATATGATCAAGGGTATCAGATCAAGACAACTCAAGCATGTTTTATTTCAATTCATGGCGAATACATAGACCCTGAAGATCATTATATAAGCCTAGAAAATGGATGGAATATGATTTCTTATTTACGTGTAGAACCTGCTGCTGCCGATTTAGTGTTTTCTGAACTTGTTCTCGAAGAGAATTTAGTTATAGCTAAAGATGCTACAGGGGCTGCTTATCTCCCCGCTTGGGATTATAATGGTATTGGAGATTTGGAACCTGGGAAAGGTTACCTTTTAAAGACTAATTTTGCAGGAGAACTTATCTATTTTTCAAATAGTCTACAATACGAATAAGTATTTCCTAAACTTCTTTAAATCTTTCCAAAAGCGGTTAGAACGAGAACCTACAAGGGGAGCCTTATAGGTCAGTTATTTTTAAAAATAATCTGACCTTTTTTATTTCTTATATTTATGTTTCTTACTCCCCAAGACTATGAGAAAAATATTTTCTGTACTTTTTATGTTTTTTTGTATTTCTGCAACTTCTCAAACAATTGAAGACTTTTCAGCTAGTCTTAATGAAGAAATCTGGTGTTCTGATAATAATATGTATGTTTTAGTTCTCTGCTTTTGTAGGCGGCTTTTGGGAAATAAATTTTGCAGTTAGATTAATTGCTAGGGTAGAAAAAAGTTCTAACCTAGGAAACAGATTTTAATTCTTAGAATGGGTATTTGAAATGAGAATTCTCCTTATAATAAGTTTATTATTTTTTGTCCAGGTAAAAGCCCAGGTCGCCTTAGGTCTTGAGTATCAACGTAATGTTGAATGTATACGCTTGACTGATTTTGATAACCTTTTACTGAGTAATTCTTCATTTTTGTTGACAAGATCTAAAGGTTTTTATAGGCTTGCTTATGGCTTGGAAATTCAAGAAGCATTAATGGGGCAATTTGGAGGGTTTTATGTTTTTGGTTTAACATCAGACATAGATTTTAGTCTAAACAAATTTCCAGTTTCTTTAAATTTAAATGGCTTTATAGGTGGTGGAGGGGGTGCAGGTGCTCCTGATGGATCTGGTTTGGCTTATAGGTATGCAATTGGTCTAAAAGGGCAGCTAAGTCGAAATTTCAATCTTTTAGCACGATATTCAACTTATGATCTTCCAACTGGGAGTATAAATGGTAGTCAAGTTCAAATAGGTTTTTCTTATGGTTTTAAATCTATATTTAATAGTGAATATAATAACACTCGTATTGCAAAACAATCTGTTTCTATTCAAGGTGTATTTGTTGATCTTGATACTAATGATTCCGAACGTTTAGATGAAAATTATCGTTCTAATTTTATCAGTGTCGAATATGCGACATATTTCACAAGCAATCTTGAGGGCTTAATACGATTACAAGCTGCTATTTCAAGTCAAATTGATGGGTTTATGGCCTACTATTCTGGGTTATCATATACTGTATTTAAACATAAAAATTTTGCTTTTAAATTTAGCTCATTAATCGGGAGTTGTGGAGGAGGAGCTATGAATACTTCTGGTGGATTTGCGTATTTGTTGGAAACAGGTATTGATCTTAATTTCTCAAATAAGACCATAAGTCTTTCTAAAGGTCATAATGCCTCCTATGATGGCACATTTTCAGCGTATTATTTACAGCTTGGTTTAAAATATCACTTTGAAAGTAATCTAAGATTAGGAGCTTATGGGAAAAAGGTTGATTCTTATGATGATTTTAAACAAAATTATATTGGAGTAAAAACTGGAATTCAAGTTCACCACTCTTTAAATGCATTGGATCGTAATAGTTTGATATATGAAAATATGACTTTAATGTATTTTGGTCTAGCTCATCAAATACATAATAAAATTGATATACTTGGTGAAACACGATGGGCGATGGGTGGTGATTATGGTGCCTACGCTGAGGGGATAATCGGATTTTCAACACCCATTTTTAATGTTAATAAATTCTCTCTGACTAGCCACATTCAGATGGTTATAGCTGGTGGTGGAGGTATTGATGTTGGAAAAGGTATTGGCATACAGCTTAATTTATCAGCTGATTATCATTTTGCTAAAGCAAGCTCATTATCTTTTTCAGTTGGAAAACTTAATTTTATTGATGGAAATTATACGCCTTTAAGTTTCAATATTAATATTAAACAAAATCTATTTTTCTACAGTAAGTAAAACTTTATCATATAGTAATCGTTAATTGGATAGAGTAAACCAATGACGTTCAACTGAGAACGCAAGTGAAAACCGGACACGTAGTATTTAGAAACTGAAATAAACGGCTACAACGACTGGTGTTTAACTTCTAGAGATGAACTTTTAGAAATCTTCAACACCACTGGAAATGAATGTCTAAATGCCAATATAGGTGGTTTCGAAAACAATTCGTAATGGTCTTCCTCGGAGAAAAAATTTCCTCACGTGGTACGTCCTTTTCATTTATGGTTTCACCTTCAGCTTCAATAATCTCAATGCCAACAGGCTTCGTATTATTCTCGCTTTTTAACACGTTATATATTTACCTATTTAACGAAAACCGCGTAGCGGACGTATTCGATATAAATATAAAGCGACCCTTTAAAGGGTGGCTTTTTAATTACCTAAACTTCTTCAAATCTTTCCAAAATCGGTTTGAACTAGAATCTACAAGGGGAGCCTTATAGATTAACTTATTTTTAAAAATAGCATACCCTTTTTTTTGTAAATTTGACCCCAATGAAAATTCTAAAAAAAGGTTCTAAATTATACAGTATTTCAAAAAATAAGTGTCCGCGTTGTCATGAAGGACTCTTTTGGCCATATCCGCCAGTAAAAAACCTCATTCATAATAATGGGGATTTAACTAAAAACTGCTCCTATTGTGATCTTAAATTTGAAATTGAACTGGGGTTTTGGTATGGTGCAATGTATGTAAGCTATGCCCTTGGAGTTGGATTAATTCTTATAATCTGCTTACTTCAATTTATTTTATTTCCTTCAATTGATGTAATGAGTCTCATCTTTTTTATAACGATATCCGTTATATTATTTAGCCCATATAATTTTTTCTTTTCCAGGTTAATATGGATTAATTTCTTTGTTGGTTTTTCTTCCGATAGATTGAACAAAAATGGCGAAAACTGAATTTTAAGTAAATTTAATTTACAGTATATAACATAATTTTATATAACTACTTCTTGACTTGATATACTACTATTTATTTAAACTTCTTTAAATATCTCTAAAAGCTCTTTATTGTTTTTTAATTTGGGAATCTCCAATTTGCGTTTTCAAATAGTATTTTTTCTATGAATTTTAGTTCATTAGAAACAACACTCGGACAAACTCCTTTGTATTTAATGATGTGATTATCATTAATTTTGATAGTCGTCAGAGGCAAATCTTGGGCTTGTATATTATAGGAGTCTGAGTAGTTAAATGAACTATGGATTATGTCGGAGATTTCATTAAAACGTCGTCTAGTTAAATACCATTCATAAACACCCTGATTTTCTACATGCCTTTTTCCATGATAGGTAACAAGTCTGTCTGAAGAAAGGGTAACTGTATATATTGGACAGGTTCCATAGCAAGCCCCTTTTTGAATTTCAAAAATCGAGCTATTGTTAGAAATTCTAATGACTTGATTATTAAAGCTCCCACATGATGTTAGTAGTATGTAGCTTAGAAGAAGTAGTTTTAACTTTTGCATTGTGAATCGAATTCTTATCTTTCTCTTCTACAAATATAACATATGCGAGTACATTTTATAGCAATTGGCGGTGCAGCAATGCATAATTTAGCTTTGGCCCTTCACGAAAAGGGATATTTAGTTTCTGGTTCTGACGATGCAATTTTTAATCCATCTAGATCAAGACTAGAGAAGGTTGGAATTTTACCAGAAAAAATGGGTTGGTTTCCTTCAAAGATTACAGAGCAAATTGATTCTGTAATTTTAGGAATGCATGCACGTGCTGATAACCCTGAACTTTTAAAAGCCCAAGACTTGGGTTTGAATATCTTTTCATATCCTGAGTATTTATACGAGCAGTCAAAAAACAAGAAGCGTGTTGTAATTGGTGGCTCTCATGGGAAAACTACAATCACTTCTATGATTTTACATGTTTTAAATCAGCTTTCAATTGATTGTGATTATATGGTAGGTGCTCAGCTAGAGGGATTTAAAACTATGGTAAAGCTTAGTGATGCCCCTGTGATTATTTTGGAAGGGGATGAATACCTCTCTTCTCCAATAGATTTACGACCTAAGTTCCATTTGTATAAACCTCATATAGCGCTGCTAAGCGGTATAGCATGGGATCATATCAATGTCTTCCCAACTTTTGAAGAGTATTTAAAACAATTCGAAATTTTTATTGAAGAGATTAATTCTGGAGGCTATTTAACCTATTGTTCATCTGATGAAAGTTTGAATATTATTTCGTCTATAAATTCTGAAATTGAAACTGAAGCTTATCTTCTTCCAGAGTATGTTATTGAGGATGGTAAAACAATCATAACTCATAAAACAGGAACTACTGAGTTGGAAATATTTGGACAGCATAACCTATTAAATATGAATGGTGCTTTGAATGTTTGTAAACAGTTGGGTGTAGAAGAGGCTGACTTTTATAAATCAATGGAATCCTTCAAAGGAGCATCTAAAAGATTAGAGAAAATATTTGAAAGGGATGGTTTGATGGTTTATAAAGACTTTGCACATTCCCCTTCTAAAGTTAAAGCTACCGTAAAAGCTGTTAGAGAGCAGTTTAAAGAGTTTAAAGTAATTGCTGGTTTAGAATTGCACACATTTAGTAGCCTAAATAAATCTTTTTTAGCAGAATATAAAAGTACTATGGGAGGTGTAGATATAGCCTATGTATTCTTTGATCCTAAAGCAATTGCTCATAAGAAATTGGAGGATTTGTCTGAAGAACTCGTTTATGATTCGTTTGATCGTAAAGATTTAAGGGTTTTTTCTGATTCCGATGATTATTGTAATTCCATAAGAAAAGAAGTGAATTCCAAAACAGTTGTACTTTTAATGAGTTCAGGAAATTTTGGTGGTGTAGTGCTAGAAGAATTTGCTGCTAGTTTATAATATAAGTGTTATTAAGTGAGTTTGAAAAATAAGTATTTTATTTATTCACTTGATGTCAAATTCTGAATTTACTAAGACCTGCAAAACTTAAATAGCCGAGCAATAATTTAAAGATATTCTACAACTTGTTCTAGTTTCATTCCTCTAGAGCCTTTAATAAGAACAAATGCATCCTTAACCGGATGCTTTTTTAATTCTACAATTAACTCTGCAGTTGTTTCAAATGATAAAAAAGACGATGCGTTATATTTGTTAAATAATTCTCCTACTAAATAAATTGTTTGAACACCAGAATTCAAACAATTATTTATAATATTAATGTGCTCTTTTTCTGATTCCTCTCCTAACTCAAACATATCACCAAGAATCATAACTTTAGAGTCTTGTTCTATTTGAACCATGTTTTGGATTGCTTTTTCAATGCTCATTGGGTTTGCATTGTATGCATCAAGTAAAATAGTGTTTGTTTTGGTCTCTAAAAGCTGAGATCTATTGTTTGTTGGGGTGTAGTTTTCAATAGCTTCTTTTATTTGCTTAATGTTAATACCAAATTCTAATCCCATTGCAATGCTTAGGGCTATGTTATCGAAGTTGTACTCTCCAATTAATTTACTGTCAATTGTATTCCCTTCAACATTAACTTTAACAAAGGGTTGAGCCCCTTTTGATTGAATTTTATAGGAACTAGACTCTAATTGTCCGTAGCTGATAGCTTGGCAGTTTAGAGGGAGTTTGTCAATTAATATTTGTTGGTTGTCTTTAATAAATATAGGTGCTCTTTTTTCTGATAAGAACTTGTAAAGTTCTGTTTTGGTTTTTATTACTCCCTCTACCGATCCAAATCCTTCTAAATGTGCTTTTCCAATATTTGTGATTATCCCGTGAGTGGGTTCTGCTAAAGAACATAAAAATTCAATTTCACCAAGATGATTTGCTCCCATTTCAATAATTGCAATCTCAGTATCGGTTGATATTGAGAGTAGACTAAGTGGTACGCCTATATGGTTGTTTAAATTTCCTTTTGTAGCAGTTACATTGTATTTCTGACTAAGAACTGCATAACATAATTCTTTACTTGTGGTTTTTCCATTTGTTCCTGTTATACCAATAACTGGGCAAGTCAGTTTTTTTCGATGAAACTTTGCAAGTTCTTGCAGGCATTTTAAACTATCCTGTACAAGGATAAATCGTTCATCTAATACATATTTCTCTTCATCTACTATTGCATAGGCAGCTCCATTGTTTAATGCATCTAGGGCAAATTCATTGGCATTAAAGTTAGGGCCTTTTAATGCAAAAAAAATGCAACCCACAGAAGTTTGTCTTGTGTCAATACAAACTTCAGGGTGTTGTAAAAAGATGTGGTAGATGTTACTAATCATTTCTTAAGTGAAAGTATAAAAGAAATATTAAACAAAAAAAAAGCCTCTCATCGAGAGGCTTTAAATTTATCTTGTCATTTTTCTTGCTTTCTTCTTATTAGGCTTCAAGTTTTGAGAGCCCATTCTATCAGTTACGCAGCGGAAGCCAATGAAGTCACTCGAAAGATCACCATTTAAGAATCTTCTTGCCCCTGGATTTAACCAGTATGAACGATCTTTCCATGAACCACCTTTGTAGACATGTACATTATCGTTGACTAGTGTTGTTTTACCAAAGTCGTACATCGCAGCTTCTCCTTGAGAATCACCCTTAGAATAATAGATGCTTGATTCAATGTCACCATCAAGCTTGTCAGAGTTTTTAGCTTTAAGGTAATTGCGTCTATTACTATCGGCAATGGCCTCACGAGTTTGCATTCTTCCTAAAGAATCCGCTTCTACATAATACCCTTCTTCATCCTTAGCTTTATCCGTGAACACATTTCCTCTGAAAGGCATAAAGTCATCCTGTCCTTCAGTCATTGGTCTATAAACGTCTAAGACCCATTCTGCAACGTTACCAGACATATCGTAAAGCCCGTAGTCATTAGGAGGGAATGATTTTACAGTCATTGTACGAGCACCAGCATCATTTAATGTCCCTGCGATACCCATATTATCTCCACCACCTCTTTTGAAGTTGGCTAATAATTCACCTTGGAATTGCTTGCGATTATCTCTTAAAGAATTTCTATCCCAAGGATAGTAACGACCATCAGCTACATTTCCTTCAATAGAGTTTCCAATATGCCCCCAAGCAGCAAATTCCCACTCAGCTTCAGTTGGAAGCCTATAGCCTGCAGTAAGTACACCGTCTTCTAAACTACCTCTTCTACCAGTTTTACTTTTTGGGTTAGCTAAATCTTTATATCCTTTTTTCTGAGAGCCCGTGTATTGCCCAGCTCTGTATGTTTCAGTATTGAAGTTGTCGTCATCAAATTGTTCAGTATTGTGTTTTAAAGCACCAGCATCAATTAATGCAAGTTCGTTTACACGATCAGTTCTCCAAGCACAATAATCTTGAGATTGATCCCAAGAAACACCAACAACTGGGTAGTGACTAAATCCTGCATGACGTAAATAGTTGTTTACAAGAGGGTCGTTATAACCCAATTCACTTCTCCAAGCATTTGTATCAGGAAGTGCGTTCCAATATACTTCAGGGTAACTCTCACCAAAGACTCTATTTAGCCAGAAAAGGTATTCTCTATAAGACGTATTTGTTACTTCAGTTTCATCCATGTAAAATGATGCTACAGAAACTTGCCTAGGCGTAGCATTATTATCCATAAGAACATCTTCTTCAGTTTGTCCCATAATAAATGAACCACCTTCAACAAAAACCATCCCTACGGGTAGGTCTTGTTCATAATTTAATTCCGCTTCGAATCCTCCATTTTTAGAAGTGTTGATTTTCCAGCCTGTTGTTTGTGAAACATCTTTGTGTTTATTGCTACATGAAGTAGCTAAAGCAGCCAAGGCTACAATAAATATTTTAGATAAAGTGATAGACTTGTTCATGGTCTGTTATGGTGTTGTTTGTTGTAATTGAGTTGGGGCGACTAAAATACCTAAAATTTAGGGCATTTTATTGCTTTTAGTTTTTTTCTTTTATCTCTACAAGCTAATTGTACAGTTAAAGAGACTTCATGAGCACCTCCAGATGCGCCAGAAAGTTCTGAAACAGTGTAATCGTAGCTGTATCCTAAACGCATTCCATTCGCTTCATAGCCTAATACTATTAATACTGCATCAGCATTAGAGAAGTTGTTTCTAAAGTATAAACCTCCAGATAAACTTTCGTTAGTTAAAGACATACCTACGTTAAGTTGTTCTGCACCATTCTGTGTCATATAAAGCACATTTGGTGTGATGAATGGACCGTCCATTACTAATCCCATATTCTTAGCTCTTCCAATTGCAAAATTTGCACCAGCATGTACTGTAAGTTTTTTTGGCAAGTAACTTGTTGTAATGAATGCATCATCAGGTTCAGTAATATGATGCATTGCGATTCCTGCGAAATATTTCTTTGTAAAAGCCATCATCCCAATAGAGATGTCTGCGTAAGATACATTGTCAGCAAACTGCCCAATGTTTTCTTGAGTAGGAAAAACAAATCCATAATTAGGATCAATTTCGTCACCAAAATGGAGTTTAGTTTTATCAAGAGCTCTTTGTTGGTATGTTGCCTGAACCCCAGTAAGTATAGTTAACTTTCTTGATGCTTGCAGTTGATACGAATACATTGCACTAACTTGTGTATTTGTCAATGCACCCTCACCTTGTATATCATTTAATACCTGTAGACCTACGCCGCCATGAAGAGCTTCAATATTTTTATCAATAGAAATACTACTAGTAATAAAAGCTCCTTTTAGGCTAGGCCATTGATTACGATGATTCATCGAAATACGAGGACAGTTAGCTGAACCCGCCATTGCAGGGTTCAAATACAAGGGATTACCATAAAACTGTGTAAAGGCAGGGTCTTGAGCCTGAGCAGTTTGGGATAGGGCGATAAAAATGACTGCCATTAAGGCAAGAAATCTATTTTGGATCATATTACTTAAGAGTTATGGAACACAATAATACAATAATTTTTGAAATTCTTAGCTAGACATTAGTCTCAATAAGAATTTGACAATTTCTTTGTGAAATAATTGTGCCAAAATTTGCTCCCTTAGCGTAATAAACATTTACTTTAAGCGTTGTTTAGATATTTTAAATTACTCTTTATTATATGAGGCTCATAGCTGTTGTTTTGTTTGTGTGTTTTTCTTTTGTGCAGTCTGTTGCCAGTGCTCAATCACATTTTGATGTTACGATTGTTTGGCTGGAAGATAAGGTGTGTTTTGAAGAGGGACAAAATGTGCAAGTTTTAAATTTTGAGGGTGCTTATTATGAATTTGATAAACATCATTTCCCACTATATAAAAATAAAATAAGACTTCCTGAAAATACTAAAAAGGTTGATGTTCAATTATCAGTAATTGAAACTGACGTATTATCTAATAAAGACCAGCAAAAACTTAATAATTTGCACTCTATCGATCGACTTTCTTGGCGAATTGTAAGAGAGGAAAAGGTTCCATATCTTGTTTTGTCTTATCTACCATTTACAACAGATTCAAAAGTCAAGCAGTTTAGTTATTCCCTTAACTTATCTTATTCTGATTATGCATTTAGTGAGAAATCAGTAAGTGTCAATTCAGTTTTGAATGATGGTGATTGGTATAAAATAAAGGTCAGTACAGATGGGCTTTATAAGATAGATGGAAATATGTTAAGTGAAATGGGCTTGGCTGTAGATGAACTTGACCCAAGAAATATTCAGATTTATGGGAATGGTGGTGCTATGCTGCCTGAGTATAATGCTACTTTTAGACACGAGACATTGGTTGAGTGCGCTATTTATGTTAGAGGAGAAGAAGATGCAAGTTTTGACTCTAACGATTTAATTGTCTTCTACGGTGAATCTCCACATCGATGGAAACTGAATAATAATCAGCAATTTGAGCATATTCAAAATATATACGCCAATAATAATTATTACTTCCTTCATGTAGGTGATTCTGTAGGGAAAAGAGTGCTTGATGATGATGTTAGTTTGTCAGATAATATTCAAGTTGATTCTTATACTGAAAGACAGTTTTATGAATGGGAGGATCAAAATTTAAAACATACAGGAAGAGAATGGTTCGGAGAATATTTTAGTTTTAATGAACAGTATAGTTTAAACTTTAATTTTGCTAATCGCTTATCAGAAGAGCCTGTAATTATTAAGGCTAGAGCTGTTGCTAGGTCATCTGGGGAGTCAAATATATCTATTGTTCATAATGGAACAGAAGTGTTGTCAGTGCCGATTGCAGCTCAGTTGAATTCTGAAATATATGTTGCCGAAGGTGAGGGGATTGCAGAGTTTAATTCAGATGATGCTGTTGTGGGGCTTTCTGTTACCTATAACAGAAATGGAAATTCTTCAGCATTTGCTTATTTAGACTATATAGAAATGCAGACAAAATGTGAATTGAGTTTTAATGGAAGTCAGTTGGTCTTTCGTGAGCCTTCTACCATAGGTGAAGGAAATATTACAAAATTTATTATAGATGCAAGTAATAGTGAGTTTGCAGTTTGGGATGTGACAAATCCTCATGAAATTAGATCTATGTTAGTTGATGATCTAAGTTTTACCTGCTCTACCGATAGTTTGAAAACATTTGTAATCCATAAGCCTAGTAATTCAAATTATTTAACTCCAATTTTTGTTAAAAAAATTGCAAATCAAAATTTACTCGGTCAAAGCCCAGCTGACTTAATTATAATAACAGCACCGGAATTCATGGATGCAGCACAACGGTTAGCTGATTTTCATACGCAAGCTGATGGCCTCACAGTTAATATTGCATCGACGGATCAAATTTACAATGAATTTAGTTCGGGCAAGCAAGATTTAGTTGCCTTACGATCGTACTTGAAAATGCTTTACAATAAAGCACAAACCGAAGATGAAATCCCAGACAATGTATTACTCTTTGGGGATGCTAGTTTTGACTATAAAGGTATTGGCGAAATGAATAACAGGTACAGTAACCAAAATTTCGTTCCAACCTTCGAATCACAGTATTCATTTAAGTTAGGACCTTCGTACTGTACCGATGATTTTATTGCTTTCCTGGACCCTTTAGAAGGAGGGCAGTCATCAATAGGACATGACGGAATTGATATTGGAGTTGGTCGATTGGTAGTGCAAACTGAAGCGCAAGCCGAAGAGATGGTTGATAAAATTATACACTATGCTTCTTCTAATTCTTTAGGAGATTGGAGAACCAATATTTGTTTTGTTGCCGATGATGTAGATGATGAGGCCTGGGAATTTAGGTTACAAGAAAATATGGATAAAATAGCCCAAGATATTGATACAAATTATCATAATTACAATATAAATAAAATATACATGGATGCCTATCAACAAGTTTCATCTGCGGGTGGACAGCGATACCCTGATGCAAGGCAGGCAATTGTTGATAATGTGAATAAAGGGACATTAATTATGCACTATTATGGGCATGGAGGTGAAGTAGGTTGGGCTGAAGAACGTGTTTTGGAGCTTATAGATATTAATTCTTGGGAGAATATTGATAATCTACCCGTCTTCATTACTGCTACATGTGAGTTTTCTAGGTATGATGATTCAAAAAGAATATCTGCAGGAGAGCAAATATTATTAAATCCTAATGGCGCCGGAATTGCTTTGTTTACTACAACACGAACAATCACAGAAGATGATGCACGAAATTTGTCAAGTTCATTTTATAAATATGCTATTCCCGAAAGTAGTAATGAATACTTAACCTTTGGTCAGGTAATGAAAAATCTTAAAAATGATTTGAGTAATTCACCTAATAAGTCAAAATTCACCCTTTTAGGTGATCCAGCTCTTCGCTTACCTATACCCAAATTAAATATAGTTGTGTCTGAAGTATTAAATGCAAATACATTTGCTCCAATAGATACCATAAAAGCACTTTCTAAAGTTTTAATTAAGGGAATGATTTTAAACGATGATGGTAATGTTTATGATACATTTAATGGTATTTTAAAACCCAAAGTATTTGATAAACCGAGTCAGGTTCAAACACTAAATAATGACTTTGAAGATCTGGAGCCTTTTAATTTTGAATTGCAACAAAATGTATTGTATTCAGGAAATGTAACTGTTGAGAACGGTCTGTTTGAATTTGAGTTCCTTGTCCCAAAGGATATTGCTTATGCAAATGGTTTTGGAAAGTTTTCTTTTTATGCTCATAACGATACCGAGGACGCAATTGGAGCTTATGTTGATGTTGTAATTGGTGGTTTTGACGAATCTGCAGCAGCTGATAATGATGGTCCTGATATTGAACTCTTCATGAATAATGCTGATTTTATGTATGGAGGGATAACAGATGAGAATCCGAGTCTCTATGCAGTGGTGAGTGATGATTCTGGTATAAATACTACAGGGAATGGAATAGGACATGACTTGGTAGCAACCTTAGATGATGACAGTCAATCCTCGATAGTTCTTAACCATTATTATGAATCAGATTTAGATTCATACCAGAGCGGAACCGTATCTTATCCATTTACAAGTTTAGATGAGGGACTTCATCAATTGAAAATTAAAGTTTGGGATGTACATAATAATTCTTCTGAATCCTTTACGGAGTTTTTGGTCGTAAAAAATGAAGGCTTAGTACTTCAGAATTTAATGAACTACCCAAATCCTTTTAGAGAGTTCACACGTATTCATTTTGAGCATAACAGACCTGGCGTAGAGATGGATGTAAACTTGAATATATATGATATGAACGGTAGATTAGTAAAGACTATGAGGAATACTATTTCTGAATCCTCATACGCAAATTCAGATTTTATTTGGTATGGCGATTCTAATACAGGAGCTTCTATAAATTCTGGTGTATATTTATGTAAAGTTAGTGTTGCATCTACTGAGAATGATGAAGAAAACGTTATAAGTAGTCAAATGCTAATAATAAAATAAGTTTCGCGTTATTAAATTTATAAATTTGTCTTGTTTAAACACAACTACATGAAAAAACTAAGATTAATAACTTTAACTAGTCTACTTATAAGTGCAGGAGCGTCTGCTCAGGATGTGCCAAATTCAAGTTCAGATTATTTAAATAACTTAAATACAATATCTACCTCTGTACCCTTCCTTTTGATCGCGCCAGATTCAAGAGCTGGAGCTATGGGGGATGTTGGGGTTGCAACTTCACCAGATCATAACTCTATTCATTGGAATGCATCCAAATTAGCTTTTCTAGAAGATGATAAAGGAGCTTCGATGTCTTATACTCCTTGGTTACAAGATTTAGTGCCCGAGATTAGTTTAAGTTATTTGTCGGGCTTCAAGAGATTGAATTCTAAAAGTACGATTGCGGGAAGTATGCGTTATTTTTCTTTAGGTGAAATTCAGTTTACAGATAATTCTGGTGAACCAATTTCTAAGTTTAGCCCAAATGAGTTTGCTCTTGATGGTGCCTATGCGATGAAGCTTTCAGAAAACTTCTCAGCCGGACTTGCTATGCGTTATATATATTCTAATCTTACAGGAGGGATAAATGTTCAAGGTGGCGGTGTCACTAAGCCAGGTACGTCATTTGCGGTCGATTTATCTTCCTACTATCAGAGTGATAATTTTGAGATTGAAGATAAAGAGGCATACTGGGCTGCTGGTATGAACATCTCAAATGTTGGTAATAAAATTTCTTATACCGATGCAGGAGAAGAGCATTTCTTACCCATGAATGCAAGATTGGGTTCGAGTTTATTTATGGAGTTAGATGATTACAATTCTGTGTCTTTTGCTTTTGATGTAAATAAATTATTAGCTCCTACACCTCCAGTTTATGCTGTTGACGAGGACAATAATCCAGTTTTTGATGAGAATGGTGAAAGAGTAATTGAAGCGGGTCAAGATCCAGATGTTGGTGTTGTACAAGGGGTGTTTCAATCGTTTACAGATGCTCCAGGTGGTATGGCAGAAGAGCTTAATGAACTAATGTTTTCTGCAGGACTAGAGTATTGGTATCTGAAACAATTTGCTTTTAGAGGTGGTTATTTTTATGAGCATGAAACAAAGGGTAATCGTAAATACATCACATTTGGTCTAGGGATGAAAATGAATGTATTCTCTTTAGATTTCTCTTATTTACTTCCAGCTACTAAAGGAGTAAGAAGTCCATTGGCAAATACGCTACGATTTACTATGTTATTTGATATGGAGGCGCTTTACGCAACGGATAAACAAAACTAAATGAATATTAGAGTAGGTTTCGGTTTTGATGTGCATCAATTAGTTGAAGGAGAAGAATTTTGGTTGGGAGGAATTTTAGTCCCACACGAAAAAGGTGCTGTTGGTCATTCTGATGCTGACGTGTTAATTCATACGATTTGTGATGCCCTTTTAGGTGCTGCAGATTTAAGAGATATAGGATTTCATTTCCCAGATACCGATCAGAAATATAAAGGTATTGATAGTAAGATTCTCTTAAGAGATGTAATGGCTATCCTTAGAAAAGAGGGCTATGAGCTGGGTAATATTGATGCAACTATTGCCCTGCAACAACCTAAGATTAATACACATATCCCAGAAATGAAAAAGGTTTTAGCTGAAGTAATGTCTGTTTCTCCAGGTCAAGTATCGATAAAAGCTACAACAACGGAAAAACTCAGTTTTGTAGGAAGAGAAGAAGGCGTATCAGCTTATTCTGTAGCCTTAATACAAAAAGTGTAAAATTTAAGCTCTAAATTTAGGAGCTTTTTTTAGCTCTAATACTATTGTTATGCTGCAGAAAAAAATTACAATAACTTATAATGAGTATTCAGCGGAAGAGCTTTCTGCTTGGCAAGAGAATCTTATAGAAAAGTCTATCGAATCTCAGTCAAGTTCTTATTCTCCTTATTCACAATTTAAAGTAGGTGCTGCAATCTTATTAGATGATAATTCCATTGTATTAGGGAGTAATCAAGAAAATGCGGCTTATCCTTCAGGATTATGTGCTGAAAGGGTGGCTATTTTTTCTTGTGGAGTAATCCATCCATCTAAGACGATAAAAGCCATAGCCATTTCAGCAAGTACCGATAAATTTGACTTGAATGAATTATTAGCTCCCTGTGGGGCTTGTCGTCAATCTATGTTAGAGTTTGAGCATAAACAGGGCGAGAATATTAAGGTGCTACTTAAAGGATTTAATGGGCATGTAGTTGAGTTTAATGCGGTAAGTGATTTATTGCCAATTCCGTTTAATTGTGATGCATTACAGAATGTTAGTTGAATCAACAACAAATTAGTACATTTGCAACCCAAATTTATAAGAAATGGCAAAGTTGAAGTTTACGAAAGATACCTATTTAAAGTGGTATGCAGATATGCTACTTTGGAGAAAGTTCGAAGATAAAACTAGTGCACTTTATATCCAGCAAAAAATTCGTGGATTCTTGCATTTATACAATGGTCAAGAAGCGGTCTTAGCAGGTTCAATTCTAGCAATCGATCCTTCAAAAGATAAAATGATTACAGCTTATAGAGATCACGTACAACCTATAGCTATGGGAGTCGAGCCTAAATATATAATGGCCGAACTTTATGGTAAAGCTACTGGTTGTTCTGGTGGTAAAGGTGGCTCTATGCATATGTTCTCTAAGGAATTCAACTTTTTTGGTGGACACGGTATTGTTGGTGGACAAGTGCCTTTAGGTGCTGGTATTGCCTTTGCTGATAAGTATAACGATATTGATGGTGTTACCCTTTGTTATATGGGTGATGGTGCAATTCGCCAAGGAGCAATTCATGAGACATTTAATATGGCTATGAACTGGAAGTTGCCTGTAATCTTTATTTGTGAAAATAACGGTTATGCTATGGGTACTTCTGTTGAGCGTACGGCAAATCATTCAGATATCTGGAAATTAGGTTTGGCTTACGAAATGCCTTGTGGACCTGTTGATGGTATGGATCCTGTTGCTGTTGCTGAAGCAGTAAGAGAAGCAGCAGACAGAGCACGTAAAGGTGATGGTCCAACTTTCTTAGAAATGAAGACTTACCGTTACAAAGGACACTCTATGTCTGATGCTCAAAAATATCGTACTAAAGATGAAGTTGCTGAATATCAAAAAATCGATCCTATTACTAAAGTTCTTGAGATAATCAAGAAAAAGAAATGGGCTACAGACGAAGAAATTTTAGCTATTCAAGACAATGTAAAAGCTACAGTAAAAGAAGCTGTTGACTTTGCAGAAGAGTCTCCATTCCCATCGAATGACTCTTTATATAATAATGTTTACGCAGAGGAATATCCTTTCATAAAAGAATAAGACTATGGCAGAAATCGTACGAATGCCTCGTTTGAGCGATACTATGACCGAAGGTACAGTAGCGAAGTGGCATAAAATAGTGGGTGATGCTATTTCTGAGGGTGACCTACTCGCAGAAATAGAAACAGACAAAGCAACTATGGAGTTTGAATCTTTCCAAGAAGGTGTGTTATTACATATCGGTGTGGAAGAATCTGCTACGGCTCCTGTAGATTGTATCTTAGCAATTTTAGGTGAAGAAGGTGAAGATGTAAAGGCTATGATTGAGTCTGACGCTACACCAGCAGCCGAAGAGATGAAGGATGATAAACCTGCTGCTGCTCTTATACAGGCAGCCAATGTAGAAGCTCCAAAAGCATCTCCAGCTCCTAAAGCTGTACTTACAACTAAGTCAGTAGTTAAAAAAACCAAAGCTTCTCCACTAGCCAAGCGTTTAGCGGAAGAAAAAGGTCTTGATATTTCAAAAATATCAGGTACTGGAGAAGGTGGGAGAGTAGTGAAACGTGATGTAGATAATTATCAAGGTGGTGTTGTTAGAACCGGATTGTGTGAAGAACGCTATACGGAAGAGCCGGTTTCACAAATGCGTAAGGTTATAGCTCATAGATTAGCTGAGTCTAAATTCTCAGCTCCTCATTTCTACTTATCAATTTCAGTAGATATGGATAATGCCATTTCATCGCGTAAAGCAATTAATGCAATGCCTGATCAAAAAATATCTTTTAATGATCTTGTTGTTAAATCTGTAGCCATGGCATTGCGAGAACATCCTACGGTAAATTCTTCTTGGCGTGGTGATGTAATACGAAGAAATGAACATGTAAATGTTGGAGTTGCAGTAGCCGTAGAAGATGGTCTTTTGGTTCCTGTAGTACGATATACGGATACCAAAACATTGAGTGAAATATCTGTCGAGGTCAAAGATTTTGCTCAACGAGCGAAAGATAAAAAGTTGCAACCTGCCGACTGGGAGGGAAGTACCTTTACCATTTCTAATTTAGGGATGTTTGGTATCGAAGAATTTACGGCGATTATTAATACGCCGGATGCTTGTATTCTTGCCGTTGGAGGAATTCATCAAGTACCAGTTGTAAAAGAGGGTCAAATCGTTCCAGGAAACGTAATGAAATTGAGTCTGTCATGCGACCACCGTGTGGTCGATGGTGCCTCAGGAGCTGCTTTCTTAAAAACTTTAAAAGCCTACATCGAAAATCCGATAACGATGTTTGTATAAATGATTAAGTCCCCACGGGGACTTTTTTGATGCCAGATTGATGATTCGAATTCCAGATAATATTCAAGAGTTAAAGGCTTATAAGCCTGGGAAAAGTATAGCGCAGATTGTTGAGGAATTAAACTTGACCAAGACTGCCGTACTGTGGAATAATGAAAACAATTTCGGTTGCTCGCCAAAAGCCAAAATTAGAATGGCAGAAGCAATGGATAATCTGTATTTGTATTCCGATCCTTTGAGTACTCCTTTAAGAACTCAAATAGCTCTCGAAAATGGAATTCAAGCCGATCAAGTAGTTGTAGGAAATGGTTCTGAAGGAATCATGCAAAACCTTATGCGTGCTTTTTGTAAAGGCGATGATGAGGTTTTAACCTTTCAAGGAACCTTCGTAATCATATATGTTTGGTCTTTGTTAAACGATACACCTTGTAAAAAGGTACCTTTAACAGATGCTTACGGTTTTGATTTGAATCCGATTTTAGAGCAAATTACCGACAAGACAAAAGTTATTTACCTCTCAAATCCGAACAATCCTACAGGTGCAATGATTAGCGAAAAAGCGCTTCGCGACTTTATGACTAAAGTTCCTGAGCACATTTTGGTTGTTATAGACGAAGCTTATTACGAATATGCTAGTATTATTACTGAGGAGTATCCTGATAGCATTCGTATGAACTATTCGAATGTGCTTACGCTTCGTACTTTCTCTAAAGCTTATGGCTTAGCTGGTATGCGTGTGGGTTATGCGATGGGGCATGTTGATTTGATAGAACCACTGATGCGAGTGAAGTTGACTTTTGAACCTTCGAGCTTAGCGCAAGCGGCCGGTGAAGGAGCACTTGCGGATGTTGATTTCTTAGCAAACACTGTTCAAAATAATAAAGAACAATTACCTGTATTCTACAAAGCTTTCGACGAAATGGCTGTGACTTACGTTCCCTCTTTCGCCAACTTTGTAATGATTGATATGGGAACTCCAGAAAAGGCTACGCA
>Ga0187827_10003072_pt1 | contig 22020 bp, 16 predicted proteins | sample ETNtaG_39_FD_167969 | JGI IMG/M metagenome (GOLD analysis project Ga0187827, IMG submission 167969) | Marine microbial and viral communities from oxygen minimum zone, Eastern Pacific Ocean - ETNP2014_SV_150_PacBio MetaG (Illumina Assembly) | ecosystem: Environmental > Aquatic > Marine > Hypoxic... | reverse complement strand
ACCTAAAGGATGGTTTGAAAGCATGGGAAGAATCAGGATATGAATTGGTTGAAGACTAAGAAGATGTTACTACTAGGAATTGTTTTAGGAGCTTTAGGCGGTTATTTATACTGGCGTTTTATCGGTTGTGCTTATGGAACTTGTGCAATCACTTCGGTATGGTGGCGTAGTAGCTTGTATGGAGCATTGATGGGAGGATTAGCCTTTGATATTATTAAAGATTATATAAAGTAGATATGGCAGATTTTAGAAGAATAGTTGCAAGTAAAAAACCCGTGTTAATCGACTTTTTTGCGGAATGGTGTGCGCCTTGTAAAACCTTGGCTCCCATATTGAAAGAAGTAGCCAAAGAGATGGGTGATGACGTTAAAATCATCAAAATAGATATTGATAAAAACCCGGTATTGGCACAAAAATTAAATGTGCGTAGTGTACCTACACTGATGATCTATAAAGAAGAAAGTTTGTTGTGGAGGCAATCCGGTGTTGTTCCTAAAGCACAGTTGATAAAGGCACTGAAAGAATTTAAATAGGTTTATTGCCTTGATATATTTCCAGAACCAGCAATATGTTTATCAATGTTTGTTGGATTTCCTTGGTAGGAGATGTCTCCCGAACCTGCAATGTTAGCAACGAAGTCTTTGGCTACAGTAAGCTTAATATCTCCGGAACCGGCAACTGAAGCTTCGGCATTAACTGCTTTTAGTTCATAAGCAGAAATATCTCCGGAACCGGCAAGTTCTGCGATAAACAAGTTTGAAGAACCGTTTAATGTTAAATCTCCGGAGCCTGCAACAGATGCGTTTATACTTGTAGCTTGCACAGATAAGTTGATGTCGCCTGAGCCCGAGATAGAGGTGTTAAATTTATCCGCTTTAATGTAGTCAGTACAATTGATATCACCTGAACCGGAAAGAGTTACTTCATTTAAATCTTTAAATGGTACGGTTATAATAATTGATTTCATTATAGATGGTTTCAAGCTGTATCCTTTCGCTATTCTAATATTAAGTTCGTTTCCTGAAACGATGGTTTTTACGTGTTCGATTAGATTCTCTTCGGCTTCAATTTCGATTTCACCTTCTTTTCCGGCGATTAACTCTATATCTAGATTCCCTTGAACGTGGATAATGTCATATTCGGTAAAACTTCTTGTTTCTCTAGCTATAGATCCATTCCCATTGATTTTCTTATTACTAAAAAAGTTTAGGGCAGACAATGCAATTATCCCACAAAATAAGACACTCAAAATTAGCTTTAGCATTTTCATAGTTTACAATTCTTAGCTTAGAATTAAAAATAGAACAATCGAAATTACAAAATAATTTATTGATAATTAAGTTAAACAGAGAGTGGGCTTATTAGAATGATAAAATGGGAATTTTTTATAGGATTGCCTTAAATGTATAGCCTTGTTTTGTTAATTCTTCAAGCACTTTAGGAAGGGCAATTTTAAGGCGAGGGGCGGCTTTTTTACTATCGTGAAAGACAATGATAGAGCCATTACAGACATTGTCTACTACAGCTTTATAACATTCTTCTCCGCTTAAATTGTTGTCAAAATCACCACTTAGAACATCCCACATAATAACCTTATAGTCTTTAGTTAGAGCTGCACTCTGTTTGTTGCTGAATCTCCCGTATGGAGGTCTAAAGAGTTTTGATTTAAAAATAGCATCACACTTTCTTACATCTCTTAAATAGGAAAGGAGACTGCTATTACGGCCATTTAAATGGTTGCAGGTGTGATTTCCTACAGCATGACCTTTTTCGATGATTGCATGAAATTCATCTTTATATGTTTCTACATTATTTCCAATGCAGAAGAAGGTTGCTTTTGCTTTATAAGCCTCAAGTTGTTTTAAAATCCAATGCGTGTATTCCTTAGTAGGACCATCGTCAAATGTTAAGTAAACACATTTCTCTGCTGTTGTAAAATCCCAGATCAAGCTAGGATAATACCATTTGAGTAGTTGCGGTGTTTTGTAGATGTATCTCATATAAAAAAAAGCGCTGTTCCCAGCGCTTTTGATTTTATCTTAATCCAGAGTTTTGAAGTTTTTCCTGAAAACTATTAGCTAGTATATCTGCAAATTCTACATTATCGTAATCGTATGCAAGTTTTACCGAGCTACTAAATAAAGAGAGTGTTCTTTGAACTTCACTTCGTACATTGTTTTTATCATCCTCGTCAAATTGCCCATAGTAGAACAGTTTTTCATCAAACATTTGTGTCATAGTGTTTAATACTTCTCTTGCCTTTTCTTGCTGGCCACAAACATAATAGTTCTCTGCAATAGGAAGCATAAAGAAATTGTATTCAACTTTATGGTTTGGCATCAAATTAATACACCTATCAAGAACCTTTATAGCTTTGGTTGTATCTCCCTCTTCTATAAGTTGATCTGCTAAACGAGAGAAATTATTTCTGATGTTCATGACCAACCTTAGATTTGTTTCATCCATATAGACATCCTCACCATTCATGTTCCCATACTCAAACTCTTCCATAAGTTTGCTGTATAGAATCGAACTTTCAACTCTACCAATTTTCCCTGATGCTGATTTAGTTTTAATTGGTACAAGTCTATATGCTAAGCCATCTAGTTGGAAGTAGTCCCATAAGTATGAGAATGAATGTGCGCTATTTCCAATTGTAATTGAAAAGTAAATTGGTCTATCCCATTTGTTAACATCTAATAAATCCAAAATCATCATGTGCTTTTTTTCCATTTGATTCACATTCAAATTCCAGTCTATATTAGAGACAATCAAATCAGCATCTGCAGGTTTTACAGTACCATTTGCAAGTACTTTTTCCTTATCAACAGGAATACTTAGTTTTTTAGTTGGGAAGAAAACATATTCTTTACCCAAATTAACCTTTGTTTGGGCTCTATCACTTTGAATCCATTGATTCATTCTAGAGACTTTCCAACGTTGCTCGCTTGCGCCTACATCTTGGAAAACAGCAACATCTCTCGTTCCTTGCCTATATAGATTATGAGGCATAGAGAAAGGGACTCCCTCTCCTTCATATGCATCACGTTTCATTTGGTCAATATACCAATCTGTGTTTAAGAGGCTTAAGTTAACAATGCGCACATCTGTTCTGTACCCTTCAACTTCTTGCACATACCAAAGTGGGAAGGTGTCATTATCTCCCATGGTAAATAAGATTGCATCTGGTTCACAGGAATCTAAATAAGCTTTAGCAAAGTCTCTAGCAGTATATCTATCTGAACGGTTGTGATCGTCCCAACCTTCTGATGCCATAATTCCTGGTACTGCAGCAAGGCAAATAGCAGTTGTTGTAATAGCAACAATATTTTCAGGGGCATATTTCCTCAGTTTTTCAATTATCGCAAGTACTCCTAGGCCAATCCAAATTGCAAATGCGTAGAATGAGCCTACAAAAGCATAATCACGTTCTCTGGGTTGGTAAGGGTATTGGTTTAAGTAAACTACAATTGCAAGTCCTGTAAAGATGAACAAGAGATTAACAATCCATGCATCTTTATTATTTTTCTTATAATGATAGAATAAACCTATCATCCCAAGAATAAAAGGCAACATATAGAAATGGTTTCTACCTGGGTTGTTCGCTTGGTTAACAGGTAGGTTTTCTTGTGGGCCAAGTCTCCATTCATCAAAAAAGGTGATCCCAGTTAACCATTGCCCGTCAGTAATCGATCCATGACTTTGTTTGTCATTTTGTTTTCCTGCAAAGTTCCACATGAAATATCGAATATACATGTGGTTTATTTGATACTTATAGAAGTAAGATAGGTTGTCTGCAAAACTTGGCTTTTTACCTTTTCTACTTTTGATGTTCGCCCAATTTTTATAAGCATCTACATGACGACCCTCTCTACTCCACATCCTAGGGAATACTCCAGAGTGTTTTTTGTCGAAGTTTGGACTGTGATTTTTTCTATCATCAGAAACTATGTATTTACCTATCTTTTCATCTTTAACATAAAAAGGAGTCCCATCACTATAAGGATTCTTTTTATCTAATCCGGCAGTGTAATATTGGCCATACATTAATGGTGTAGAGCCGTACTGCTCTCTGTTAAGATATGCAAGTAAGCCAACTGCTTCCTCAGGGTTATTTTCGTCTATTGGGGTGTTTGCGTTAGATCGAATAATTAATACCGTAAAAGAAGAGTACCCTATTAGAATAAATGTAATTCCAAGAATAGCAGTATGGATTAGATTTCGGCCACTTGCTTTTGCTTTTTTTAATCCATAATAAATGGCTGCAGAAAGTACTGCAATAAAGAATATTGTTCCACTATTAAATGGTAATCCAATGCTATTAACAAAGGTTCTTTCAATAATTCCTAACCATTTTACTATTTGAGGGATAAGACCGAAAAATATAAATCCTAAAATTAGGATTGATACAATTCCAGTAATAATGAATCCCTTTTTAGTAGGTTCGTATTTCTTGAAATAATACATATATACGATTGCTGGAATAGCTAGTAAATTAAGCATATGTACGCCAATTGATAATCCTACTAAGTAAGTAATCAATAGTAACCATCTGTTAGCTCCATCACCTTCACTATCGTATTCTTTATCCCATTTTAAGGCAGCCCAAAACACTATGGCTGTAAAGAATGATGACATTCCATAAACCTCTCCTTCAATAGCAGAAAACCAAAATGAATCTGAAAAAGTATAGGCTAGAGCACCAACAAGTCCAGCGCCCATTATGGATATTGTCTGTCCATTAGAATTAATCTTTCCAAGAATTCTTTTGGCGAATGCAGTAATGGTCCAAAATAAGAATAGAATAGTAAATGCAGAGCATACTGCAGACATTAGGTTAATCATGTATGCTACTCTCGTAACATCTCCAAATGCGAAATTTGAAAAGAAGTTACCTAAAAGTAAAAATGTAGGAGCTCCAGGAGGGTGTCCAACTTGAAGTTTATATGCTGTGGCAATATATTCACCACAGTCCCAAAAGCTAGTTGTGGGTTCCAATGTTAAAATGTAAACACTTAGAGCGATTGCGAAACTTAGCCAACCTAGAACGTTGTTGATTTTTTGATACTGCATTTTTTTAGATTTATTCAATTTCATTCAAACTTGTGCGAATGTATAAAAAATAATTGGGGCTCTTTTTTTTATGCTATATTATTGAGATAAAATGCACTAATATTAGCGGTGTAAATTTTTAATGAAATTTTCATTTTTTTTTGCACCAATTAAAAAAAAAGAAATAAATTTGCACCGCATTTGTCCCATGGTGTAACTGGCAACACGTCTGTTTTTGGTACAGAAGAGTCTAGGTTCGAGCCCTAGTGGGACAACTAAAGCGTTAGAGGAAACTCTAACGCTTTTTTTTATTAGTAACGCGATATACCTGACTTGTATTTTGTGTATAGAGTAGAATTATTAAAAATAACATTGCTTATATTTTTAGGCAGAGGATTAATTGCCCCTCGTATTTCTAAGAGCATATGTTTCCTGTTTTGGTAGGGTTATTGCACGAAATTTGATACTTCTATAGTATTTGTATATTTACATGATTAAAATTTTAAGACATGACTAAACTTTATTCTTTCTTTGTTTGCGTATTTATGGCGATGCCATTAGTGAATGCACAAGATACTGCTCCCAATTTTATAGTTACAGATATTCTTGGCGAAACACATGAGTTGTATGACTATTTAGGTCAAGGTAAATATGTAGTTGTTGATTTCTTCGGTACTTGGTGTGGTCCATGTCAGGATGTTGCACCTGCTGTAGGACAAGGCTTTGTAGATTTCGGGTGCAATTACAATGAGGTAATCTTCATCTCAATTGATACGGGCTCAGATACTCAAGCTTGTATAGATTTTGAAGAAGAACATATGCCAGGCATCCATGGTTTGCCTATGGTAAGTGGAATGGATGGTGGCGGAGATGCCGCTCATGATGCATATGGTATAACAGGCGTACCAACCATTATTACAGTAAACCCTAATGATACTACCTATTCAGAAACCCATACTGGTTTTTATGGTGTTTTAGGTGCGGCCGGAATTGATCAAAGAGAAGTTTGTATCCCGCCAATGGTAGTTGATTTAACGATTAATCCAGCTACAACTTCTGGTGCCTCTAATGGGCAAGTTGGGGTTGATATTGAAGGTGGATTTGGTCCTTTTACTGTGACCTGGATAGATTCAGACGGAAATGTAATAAGTAATGAAGGTGAGATCGATGGGATTGCACCTGGTAATTATCAAGTTATTGTAACTGATTCTAGTGAAGAACCATTAGAGTTTACAAGTAATATTGTAGTTGGTTTTATAGGTCAAGTATATACTTCAGATGATTTTGAGTTGTACAGTCCTTTTAATGAAATCGTTCCTCAGTCTGAAGATTGGACGGCGATGTGCGATGTAGAGAATTTAACTCAGGTAAGTCAATCTTTTGCTCAGAGTGGTGAGAATTCAATGTTCATTTACCATGGACCTTCCGATGTGTATAAATCTTTAGGAGATCAACTATGGGGTTCTTATGAGTTTAGTTTTCAAATGTTCGTTCCAAATATTGGAGGGGCATACTATAGATTGATGCATCAAATGTCGTGTGATAGTGCTGATGTTATTCCAGCTATGGAGTTTTATGCAGAAAATAATGGATCGGCATATATTAATACAGGAATGGAAGTTTCTCAATCTTTTGATGTTCCTGTTGAGGAGTGGTTTGAGATTAAGCATCTAGTAGATTTAGATAATGGTATTGCAACACTTTCGATTAACGAAGAGCAAGTTCATTTATGGCCATTTATCTATCAAGATAGATCAATTGATGACGGTCTCATGCAGTTGGCTGGGGTTCAGTTTAAATCAATGACTCCAGAAGAGCAAGTACGTATGTTCTATATCGATGATATTAACATGATTTATGTTGAAGGTCAGTCTGAGATTGCTGGCTGTACGGATGATGACGCATTGAATTTTGATTTGCTTGCAACAATTGATGATGGCTCTTGTCAAGATAATACCACTTGTGTTCCTGTTGGGCTACCATTTTTTGAAAACTTTGAAGAAGAACAGTTTTTGACTGACTGTTGGAAAAATATGGATAGAGATTTAGATGGTTACAGATGGGATCATATAATTTCTGAAACGGAAGATATGGGGTATAATAGTTCTAAAGCTGTAGGTTCATCTTCATATATTGATAATGAAGGGACCTTGAACCCAGATAACTTACTGAGGTTACCAAAGTTACATATTGAAGAAAATTCATTTATGTCTTATTATGTAAGAGCGAAAGATTCTCAATACTTAGATAATTATTCAATCCTCGTTTATGAAGCTCATGAAGATTCTATGATAGATGTAGGAGAACATGTGGTATTTTCGGAAATTGTGCCAGGAACAACCTACACTGAAAGAACAATTGATTTAAGTGATTTCGCTGGTCAAGAGGTGTTTATTGCTTTCCGTCATCATGATGATGAAGATAATTACTGGATGTATTTGGATGACATTTATGTCTACTCAATGCCTTTAAGTATTGCTGATACTGAAATTCAAGAGTCAATTGCTTTATATCCTAATCCAACAAGCTCAAGTTGTTATGTGACTTTTACTGTTCAACAAAAACAAGAAGTTCATATTGATATCTTAAACATTCAAGGTCAGTTAGTTCAGACTAGAACAGTAAATGCAGTAGGGGCTGAAATGCAGCACTTTAACTTAGCTGGTGTTTCTCCTGGAGTGTATTTAGTGAAAGTATATTCTGAAAACGAAAGAGCATATAAAAGTCTAGTGATTCGTTAATAGGAAATCAAAAAATAATGTATATTTGCACCGTATTTATGGTGAAAGATAGGAGGGGACGTAGAGTCCCCTCTTTTTATACTCTAGAATATTGAAAGAGAAAGTAGAGCAGTTAATTGCAGAAGGAATAGAAGGTACAGAGATTTATGTTGTAAAGTTGACCGTAAGTTCAAGTAACGACATCAATGTACTATTAGATAGTGACTCAGGTTTGAGTTTGGCTGATTGTAGAACAGTTAGCAGGGCTATCGAATTCGATTTAGACAGGGAGGAAGAAGATTTTTCTTTGACCGTAGCTTCTGCCGGAATTGGTGAGCCTCTAGTTTTGCGTCAGTACATGAAAAATGTAGATCGTAAAGTAGCAGTTACTTTAAATGATGGTGAGGTTATAGAGGCAAAGATGATTGCTGCAAATGATCAAAACATCGAGCTGGAGTGGAAGTCGAGAGAGAAAAAACCTACGGGTAAAGGAAAGATTACGGTTGTGAATAAACGCATAATCGAACATCTAGATATAAAACAAACAATAGTGTTAATCACATTTTAAGTGAGGTGAAATGGAGAATTTAGCTCTTATAGATTCATTTGCAGAGTTTAAGGACGATAAGAACATCGACCGCGTAACTTTAATGGGAATCATTGAAGATGTATTCAGAAACATGATTATCAAAAGATATGGTTCTGACGACAACTTTGATATTATTGTAAATCCTGATAAAGGGGATTTAGAGATTTGGCGAAATCGTATTGTTGTAGAAGACAAAAAGGTAGAAGATGATAATGCAGAAATTGCATACACTGCTGCTATTAAGATCGAACCAGATTTTGAAGTTGGAGAAGAAGTGTCTGAAGAAGTACACTTGATTGATTTTGGTCGTCGTGCTATTTTGTCATTACGTCAAAATTTAATCAGTCGTATTCAAGAACATGACAATACCGACCTTTATAATAAATATAAAGAGTTGGTTGGTGAAATTATTTCTGGTGAGGTTCACCACATCCGTAATCGTGAGGTAATAATCATTGATGATATGGATAATGAGGTTATTTTACCAAAAGACCAGCAAATACGATCTGATTTCTTTAGAAAAGGTGATACGATTAGAGGTGTAGTGAAAGAGGTGCAATTGAAAGGTATGAAGCCTCGTATTGTACTATCTAGAACATCACCAAAATTCCTTGAGCGTTTATTTGAGCAAGAAATTCCTGAAGTTGCTGATGGACTTATTACTGTGAAACGTATTGAGCGTATTCCTGGTGAGAAAGCAAAAGTAGCGGTTGAATCGTATGACGAACGTATTGATCCAGTAGGAGCATGTGTTGGGATGAAAGGTTCTCGTATCCACGGTATCGTAAGAGAACTTGGAAATGAGAATATTGATGTCATTAACTATACAAGCAACACATCGCTGTTTATTACCAGAGCTTTGAGCCCTGCAAAAGTCTCATCGATTACCATTGATGAAGATAATAATAGAGCAGAAGTTTTCTTAAAGCCAGATCAAGTATCTTTGGCTATTGGTAGAGGGGGTAGTAATATTCGTTTAGCAGGAGCTATTACAGGATATGAAATTGACGTGTACAGAGATATAGATGATTCTGAAGATGTTGCATTAACTGAGTTTGTTGATGAAATTGATGACTGGATTATCAAAGAATTAAAGAACATCGGTTGTGATACTGCTAAATCTGTTTTGGAGCTTTCTGCTGCAGAATTGGTGAAACGTACAGATTTGGAAGAAGAGACAATCAAAGAGATTCAATCTATTTTGAAATCTGAATTCGAAGACTAGTTTAGTCGGAGTTGTACAAAAGAATCGCTACAAGATAAATAGCAAGCATGAGATTAAGTAAGGTTGCAAAAGAATTAAATGTAGGTATTGCGAACGTCGTAGACCATCTAGCCTCTAAGGGGATAGATATTGACGGTCGTCCAAATACCAAGATCACTCCAAATGCTTATGAAATACTTAAGCAGGAGTTTAGTGCTGATGTTGAACAGCATAAGCGTTCTGAGGAAGTAGCACTTGCCCGCCGTGAGGAAAAAGAGGCAATTAAAGCTGCTGCCACTAAAAAGGCTCAGGAAAAAGAAGTAGTGATAAAGGCTAAAGCCGATTTTGCTGGACCTAAGACGGTTGGTAAAATTGATGTAGAGCCTAAAGCTAAAAAGGAAGTAAAACAAGAAGCTCCAGCGAAGAAAGTTGTTGAACCTGCAACCGAGACAACTAAACCAAAGACTGAAGTTAAAAAAGTTGTTACAACTTCTACTCCAAAACCATCCGTTAAACCTGAAAAATCTCAATCTAAAAAGAAAGAGGTTATTAAGGCTAAAGGGTCTCTTTCAGGACCAAAGCAAATTGGGAAAATAGATGTTAATAAACCCGTAAAGGCTGAAAACGTTACTGAAATTAAAGTTGAGAAACTTAATCGACCAGAAAAAGTTGTTGAAGATAAGTCTATTGAAAAGAAAGTTCAAGAAAATGATGTTTTAAGAGCAAAATCTAAAACACTTTCAGGACCTAAACTTACAGGGCAAGTAATTGATTTAAGTAAGTTTGCAAAGCCTAAGAAGAAGAAAGTAGCTTCTTCTAGCAACCCTTCTGGTGATAAAGATAATAAGAAGAAGAGAAAAAGAATTAATCAGAAACCTGGTACTGGTAAGCCAACGCGCCCTAACCAAAGAGGCGTTGGTTCAAGAGGTCCTAAAGGTAGAAAACCGAAAGTTGCTAAAGTAGAACCTACAGCTGAGGAAATTCAAAAGAAAATTGCTGAAACTTTAGATAAACTTACTGGTAAAGGTAAATCTAAGGGATCTAGACATAGAAAATCTAAGCGTGATGTTCGACGTGAACAAGATGCTTTAGATATTGAACGTGCTGAAGAGGAAAGCAAAACAATTAAGGTGACAGAATTTGTTACGGTTAATGAATTGGCTACGATGATGGATGTTCAGGTTACACAAATTATTTCATCATGTATGATGTTGGGTATTATGGTAACCATGAACCAACGTTTGGATGCTGAAACATTATCTATTGTAGCCGATGAGTTTGGTTTCGAAGTAGAATTTGTAAGTGCAGAAGTTCAAGAGTCTATAGAAGAAGTTGAAGATAAAGAAGAAGATTTACTTCCACGCTCTCCTATTGTAACTGTAATGGGACACGTAGATCATGGTAAAACATCTTTATTAGATTATGTTCGTAAAGCAAATGTAATTGCCGGTGAAGCTGGTGGTATTACACAACATATTGGTGCATACGAAGTAGAGTTGAAGACGGGTAAGCGTATTACGTTTCTTGATACTCCAGGCCACGAGGCCTTTACAGCAATGCGTGCACGTGGTGCTCAGGTAACTGATATTGCAATTATTGTAATTGCAGCGGATGATGATATCATGCCGCAAACTAAAGAAGCAATTTCTCATGCGCAAGCTGCTGAAGTGCCAATTGTTTTTGCAATAAATAAGGTTGATAAACAAGGAGCTAACCCTGATAAAATCAAGGAGCAATTAGCTGGTATGGATCTTTTAGTAGAAGACTGGGGAGGTAAATTCCAATCACATGATGTTTCTGCTAAACATGGTCAAGGTATTGAAGAATTACTTGAAAAAGTATTATTAGAAGCAGAGATGCTAGACTTAAAAGCAAACCCTAATAAGTCTGCTAAAGGATCTATTATTGAAGCTTCGTTAGATAAAGGGAAGGGCTTTGTAACTACTATGTTGGTGCAATCTGGAACATTGTCTGTAGGAGATTTCCTTCTAGCGGGTCAGTATACAGGTAAAGTAAAGGCAATGTTCAATGAGCGTGGAAATAACGTTGAAACTGCTGGCCCATCGGCTCCGGTAAGTATTTTAGGTTTAAGCGGAGCACCACAAGCAGGTGATAACTTTAATGTTATGTTTGATGAGCGCGAAGCTAAATCAATTGCTTTAAAACGTACTCAGTTACAAAGAGAGCAAAGTATTAGAACTCAGAAACATCTTACGCTTGATGAGATTGGTAGGCGTTTAGCTTTAGGAGATTTCCAGGAGTTAAATATAATCCTGAAAGGTGATGTTGACGGTTCTATTGAAGCATTGTCTGATTCATTACAGAAACTGTCAACCGATTCTATCCAAGTGAATATTATTCACAAGGCGGTAGGTCAGATCTCTGAGTCAGATATCTTATTGGCTACCGCTTCGGATGCGATTGTGATCGGATTCCAAGTTCGTCCTTCTACTTCAGCGCGAAAATTAGCAGAGAAAGAGCAAATCGATATTCGCTTATATTCTATTATCTACGATGCAATTAACGAGGTGAAAGAGGCTATGGAAGGAATGCTTTCTCCTGATACAAAAGAAGAAATCGTTTGTAATATTGAAGTTCGTGAGACCTTTAAGGTTACTAAAGTTGGTACTATTGCTGGTTGTTACGTATTAGATGGTAAGATTAATAGAAATACACAAGTACGTCTTATTCGCGATGGTGTAGTTGTTTACACAGGTGGATTAGGTTCATTGAAACGTTTCAAAGATGATGTGAAAGAGGTTGCCAAAGGATATGAGTGTGGTCTAAATATCGAGAAATTCAACGATATTAAGGTTGGTGACATCATTGAAGGTTACGAAGAAGTAGAAGTGAAAAGAACTCTATAGTAGAGTACTCTATAAATAATAGATAAAAAAAAACCGCTTTTTAGCGGTTTTTTTTTATCTATTATTTATAGTTTGTCGATAGTGATTTTCTCCTCGTATATAAATGCAGATTTAAAAATTGACTTGTAGATTCTAAGTGCTTTTTGAGCTTCTAATCGCGTCCTAAATGCAGCTACCTTAGTTTTGAAATAAGGTTGCTCGTATGAGGTTTCAATCAAAACTTCTGGGAATAACTTTTTAAACTTATTCTTAGCATTTGTAGATCCACTTCTACTACCAGAATAAATTTGAATTCTGAAGGCAGTAATAGTGTTTTTGTTTGTATCGATTCTTTTTTTCTTATCTATTAAATCATCAACACGATTGGTGTTGATGAATATAAGCTCCGCAGCAGTTTCATTAGAGTCTGCTTGTTCATGATAATCCCAGTCTTGGGCTCTTAGGCACATAGAAATAATAGAAAAGCCTAATAAAATGTTTTTAATTTTCATCATTTACTATTTTAGGCAAATATAAGTAAAAACCTTTTTGTTAAAATGGTTAATTTAGAACGAATATAAACTGCTTAATTTGTTCCTATCTTTTTTCCGCTAAAACATGAATATGTTATTTTTGCAACCGAGAAAACCGAAGCTACTTAAAGTTAGAAAGCGCATAGAATTATGACAAGTAAAAACTGTAAGCTATTTAGCAGGAAGATGTTAAACATCTTTTCACTGCTCTTTATTACAACAATTAACCTGAGTTTCGCACAAAGTGTAGAGCTCGGAAAAGGTTTATTTTCAAGCAATTGTGCTTCCTGTCACTATTTAGGGTCTGAAGATAAAAAGTTGATTGGCCCAGGGCTGGGTGAACACCTTTTTGAAAATTATTCTACTGAATGGTTGAATTCATGGATTAGAAACTCTTCTGAGTTAATCAAAAGTGGAGATGAACAAGCAATTGCTGTATTTGAAAAATACAACAAGATTCCTATGTCAGCTTATCCTTATTTTTCTGACGAGGACTTAGCAAACCTTTTAGCATATATTCAAGCTGGCCCTGCTAAGGTGAAGGCCGAGATTACTGATGCTTCTGCAGTTGACGAAACAACAACAGATTCAAGTTTAACAACTACCTTGTGGATTGTTTTGGTTGTTTTGTTGCTTGCTCTGTTTGTTTTAGTTAGAATAAAAAATCTTTTAAAAACTGCAAATAATCAGCATACCACAAGTTTAATTGAGAGCACTACAACTTGGTTAAAGTCTAATCCAATAGTAATAGTACTCTTTGTAATTGGATTGTTGCTATACGGAGGTAAGGTTACTTGGGATGGTTTATTGACTGTTGGTGTGCAACAAGGTTACCAGCCTGAACAGCCAATTGCATTCTCTCATAAAATTCACGCTGGAGAAAACGGAATCGACTGTAATTACTGTCACTCTGGTGCACGTCATAGTAAAACATCTGGCGTTCCTTCTGCAAATGTATGTATGAATTGTCATACTTACATCAGTAGTGGAACACAGACAGGAACAACAGAAATTGCAAAAATTTATGATGCAATTGGTTTTGATTCTGAAACTAGAACATATATCGAAAATTATGAGCAAAAACCTATTGAATGGGTTAGAGTTCATAACTTACCAGATTTAGCATATTACAATCACTCTCAACACGTAAATGTTGCAGGTTTAGAATGTCAAACTTGTCATGGTCCTGTTGAAGAAATGGATGTAGTTGAACAATACTCTCCTCTTACAATGGGATGGTGTGTTGATTGTCATAAGGAAACTAAAGTAGATACTGACAATCCTTATTACCACGATCTAAATGAAAATTGGGTTGAAAAATATCATGGTGAAGACATCACTGTAGATAAGATAGGTGGTTTGGAATGTGGTAAATGTCACTACTAATTTAGAAAAGGAAATAATTAAGATGGCTACAAAGAAAACATATTTCCAAGGCTTAGGCGAGTTGGCGAATAATCCAGAATTGGAACAACTCCAACAAAAGGAATTCGCTGATAAATTGCCAACAGAAGCTTTCTTAGGAGACGACGAAAAATTATCGGAGTCCTCAACTTCTCGTCGTGATTTTTTAAAGTTTTTAGGCTTTAGTACAGCAGCAGCTTCTTTGGCTGCCTGCGAAGCACCTATTCAAAAAGTAATTCCTTTTGTGGTAAAGCCCGAAGAAACTATCGCTGGTAAAGCAAATTGGTATGCTTCGAGTTTTTACGATGGGAACGATTTTGCAAGTTTATTAATCAAAAACCGTGAGGGTCGTCCTATCTTCTTAAAGACAAACGATCTTTGTGATAAAGGTGGGATTAATGCTCGTGTTCAAGCTTCGGTTTTAAATTTATACGACTCTGCTCGTTTAAAAACTCCTTTAGCTAATGGCGAAGAAGTTTCTTGGACTAGTGTAGATGCTTCTATTGTTAAAGGTTTAAAGTCTGCAAAAGCTAAAAATAAACAAGTTGTATTATTAAGCTCGTCAATTATTTCACCTTCTTCTAAGGCTGTAATCGATGCTTTTACAGCTAAATTTAACGCTAAACACATAACTTATGATGCGCTTTCTGCATCAGCTATGTTAGAGGCTAATAATGAAAGTTATGGAGAAAGAGCTCTTCCTACTTATTGTTTTGATAAGGCAGATGTTGTTGTTTCGTTTGCAGCTGATTTTCTTGGCGATTGGCTAGACGCTGGACACGGTAAAGATTATGCTATCAAGCGTAATCCTAACGCTGTAACAATGTCTCGTCACTACCAATTCGAATCGAATTTATCGATGACGGGTGCTAATGCTGATTACAGAACGCCAGTTAAGGCTTCTGAAATGGGTATTGCTCTTGTGAATTTATACAATTTAATTGCTGAAAAAGCTGGAGCATCTACTGTAAAAGTCGCTAGCTCTGATTATAGCACTCAAATACAGAAAGCAGCAAACGATTTATGGAAAGCTAAAGGAAAATCTTTAGTTGTTGCTGGTGGTAATGATAAAAACATTCATTTAGTTGTTAACGCAATTAATGATTTGCTAAGTAATATTGGAACAACTATCGATTTTACAAAACGCTCTAATCTTAAACAAGGTAACGATGCGGATGTAACTACTTTAGTAAACGATATGAAAGCCGGTAAAGTTGGAGCATTTATTGCTTACAACGTTAACCCGGTTTACAACTTGGCTAAAGGTGCTGAATTTGCATCTGCGCTTGCTAAAGTTGATATGTCGATTTCTTTTGCTGAGAAAAATGACGAGACTGCTTCTGTGATGAACTTTGTGTGTCCAGATCATAATTACTTAGAAAGTTGGGGTGATGCTAATCCTTATACTGGAGTATACGCATTAGTTCAACCTACAATAAACCCTTTATTCAATACTCGTCAGGCACAAGCTTCTTTAATGACTTGGGCTGGTTTAGGATCTGATTTTTATGCTTACGTTAAAAATTACTGGAACAAAAATATCTTAGGTTCTACTTCATGGAACACTGCACTTCACGACGGTGTATTCATGACTAAAACTACTGAGAGTTCTGTTTTTTATAAAGCTTCAATTTCAACTGCTGTAAGTTCATTAAGTAAGTTGTCTGGAGATTCAATCGATTTAGTTTTATATACTAAAACAGGTATTGGTTCTGGTGAGTTCGCTAACAATCCTTGGTTGCAAGAATTACCCGATCCTATTACTAAAAATACTTGGGATAATTACTTAACAGTTTCTCCGCGTTTCGCCAAAGAATTAGGTTTAACAAACGAAAATGTTTCTAACGGAGCATTAAATGGTGATGTTGTTGACTTAACTGTTGATGGTGTAACTTTAAGAGTTCCTGTTTTAATTCAACCTGGTCAAGCTTACAAAACTATAGGTTTAGCTGTTGGTTATGGCCGTCAAGGTTCGGGTAAAGCTGGTGATGGTGTAGGTGTTAATGCTTTTGTTTTTGCAAAGCATTTTAATACAACTATTTCTGGAGCTACATTAACCAAAGTAGAAGGAGAGGTTCACGAATTTGCATCTACTCAACTTCATCATACAATGATGGGTAGAGATAGAATTGTAAAAGAAACTACTCTTGCTGAATACATAACTGATCCTAGAGCTGGTAATGAGCAAATGACACTTGCTACTCATAAAGGAGTAGAGGTGCCCGAAAAAATTACACTTTGGGAAGAGCACGATAGAGATGTACATTGGTGGAATCTATCAATAGACCTTAATGGTTGTACCGGATGTGGTTCTTGTGTTATTGCCTGTCATGCCGAAAATAATGTACCTGTTGTTGGTAAAGAAGAAATTCGTATGTCTAGAGATATGCACTGGTTGCGTATTGACCGTTACTACTCTAGTGACATGACTGCGGAAAGAGCTGATGAGGAAGGAATATCTTCTATTGATAAATTCTTAGCTATGGAAGTAGCGTCTGAAGCAGAGAATCTAGAAGTAGTATTTCAACCTGTAATGTGTCAGCACTGTAATCACGCTCCATGTGAGAATGTTTGCCCAGTAGCTGCAACATCACACTCTAAGGAAGGTTTAAATCACATGGCTTATAACCGTTGTGTAGGTACGCGTTATTGCGCAAACAATTGTCCTTATAAAGTTCGTCGTTTCAATTGGTTTAATTACTCAGACAACGAGCAATTTGACTTCTATATGAACGATGATTTAGGAAAGATGGTTCTTAACCCTGACGTAGTAGTACGTTCTCGTGGGGTTATGGAAAAATGTTCTATGTGTGTACATATGCTTCAAAAAGCTAAGTTAGATGCAAAGAAAGATGGTCGTCAATTACTAGATGGTGAAGCACAAACAGCATGTTCTATTGCATGTAGTACAGGAGCTTTAACTTTTGGTGATGTGTTAGATGAAAAGTCTGCCATACATACAGAATCAAATAGCCCAAGAGCATACCACTTATTAGAAGAGTTGAATGTTCAACCTTCGGTGGTGTATCAAACAAAAGTACGTAACAAAGAAATTTAATTCGATAAACAATGCATTACGAATCTCCAATTAGAGAGCCACTTATCCTAGAGGATAAGACTTTACACGACATCACTGTGGATGTGGCTCGTCCAATAGAAGGTAAGGCTAACAAATGGTGGTGGGCTTTATTCATTCTTGCTCTTACTGCATTTATGTGGGGAGTTGGTTGTTTAGCTTATACAACTGGTACTGGTATCGGTGTATGGGGTCTAAATAAAACTGTAGGTTGGGCTTGGGATATTACCAACTTTGTATGGTGGGTTGGTATCGGTCACGCCGGAACTCTTATTTCTGCTGTACTATTGTTATTCCGTCAAAAATGGCGTTTATCTATTAACCGTTCTGCGGAGGCGATGACAATTTTCGCAGTAATTCAGGCAGGTTTATTCCCAATCTTCCACATGGGTAGACCATGGTTAGGATATTTCGTATTACCATTGCCAAATAACTTTGGTTCTTTATGGGTTAATTTTAACTCTCCACTATTGTGGGATGTATTCGCCATATCTACATACTTAACAGTGTCATTAGTATTCTGGTATATGGGATTGATACCTGATTTTGCCATGGTACGTGATAGAGCTATCAAGCCAATTTCAAAAAAGATTTATACTATTTTATCTTTTGGATGGTCTGGTAGAGCTAAGCATTGGCAACGTTTTGAAGAACTTTCTTTAGTTCTTGCTGGTTTAGCTACACCTCTCGTACTTTCGGTACACACTATTGTATCAATGGACTTTGCTACTTCAGTTATTCCTGGATGGCATACAACTATTTTTCCTCCTTACTTCGTTGCCGGGGCAATCTTCTCTGGATTCGCTATGGTACAAACATTATTATTGGTTATGCGTAAGGTTGTAAAAATGGAAGCATATATCACCATAAAGCACATAGAATACATGAATATTGTAATTATGGTTACAGGTTCTATTGTTGGTGTTGCATATATCACTGAGTTATTCATCGCTTGGTATTCAGGTGTAGAGTTTGAACAATATGCATTTATTAATAGGGCAACAGGACCTTATTGGTGGGCTTATTGGGCAATGATGACTTGTAACGTATTTTCTCCGCAGTTTATGTGGTCTAAGAAGTTGAGAACGAGTATTGCATTTACTTTCTTTATCTCTATTGTGGTAAATACAGGTATGTGGTTTGAACGTTTCACAATTATTGTAACATCAGTTCACAGAGATTACTTACCATCTTCATGGTCTATGTTCTCCCCAACTTTTGTTGATATAGGTATCTTCGTCGGTACTATCGGATTCTTCTTCGTACTGTTTTTATTGTATGCAAGAACCTTCCCGGTTATCGCACAGGCGGAATTGAAAACTATTGTAAAATCATCTGGTTCTCAGAATAAAAAATAATCGAGATGAGTAAAAAAGTAATATACGGTATCTACGACGATGACGACGTAATTTTAAAAGCGGTTAAAGACATCCGTGGAAATGGTGTTCATATCGATGAGGTATATTCCCCATTCCCTATCCATGGCCTTGATCATGCATTAGGTTTAAAGCCTACTCGTTTAGCTATTACCGCATTCATATACGGATGCATTGGCTTAATACTAGGTCTAGTTATGATGTGGTATATGATGATTCAAGATTGGCCACAGATTATTGGAGGTAAGCCTAATTTCTCCATGCTTGAAAATCTTCCGGCATTTGTACCCATCGCATTCGAGATAACTGTTTTTTTCTCTGCGCATTTGATGGTTATTACATATTTAATTCGTTGTAAGTTATATCCAGGATCAAGTGCATCAAGCCCTGACCCTAGAACAACAGATGATATGTTCCTAATGGAAATAGAAGCTCATGGGAATGAAGCTGAGATAATCGCCTTGATCAAAGAGACAGGAGCGGTAGAAGTGAAAGAAGAAAAAATCGCCTAAAACTGATCTATACAATGAAAAAAGTAACAAAGATCGCGTCTCTAACATTAGCCGTCCTAGCAGCAACTCTTTTGTTGCCGTCATGTGGCGCTGAAGGAGACCACCCTGGCTTCGAATTTATGCCGAATATGTATCGTTCTGCATCATACGGGACATACTCAGAGAATCCGGTTTTTGAAAATGGGATAACTGCACAGACAACAGTGAAGGGAACAATTCCAAGAGGATTTACGCCTTTTGAATACGAAAACACCTTAGAGGACTTCCTTAGAGCAGGTAAAGAATTGAGAAACCCAATTTCATTGGACGATAAAACTTTGGCTGAGGGAAAAGAATTGTATGAAATGTTCTGTGAACACTGTCACGGCGCTAAAGGTAAAGGTAAGGGTACTATTAAGCATCCTGTTTATGGAGCAGTACCATCTTATGCTGATGATGTTGCACCTAGACGTACCGGCGAGCCTATGAACGTAATGAAGTCAGGACATATTTTCCATGCGATAACTCATGGATTAAATGCTATGGGTCCTCATGCGAGTCAGTTAACGCAAGAAGAGCGTTGGAAGATTGTACATTATGTACACGAATTACAAAACGGATCTAAATAATAACCATAACAAGAAAGCGAACAATGTATACGGTTACTAAAAATACGAAGCTCATTTCTTTGGTACTAATGCTTATTGGTGTTGTTGCCTTAGGTTATGGCTTTATACAAGGTGCAGGTCATCATACCGATGAAGAAATTGCACACCAAGTTGAAGCTTTTGCTCATGACTTACATTTAGATGGTCACCACCATGTTGATGTGAACGATGCACACGCAGAAGTATCTCACGATGAACACGGAACTGAGGAGACACATTATGCACCTTTATTCCATAAAATAGAAGAAGAATTTCATTTACACTTCTCGCACGAGGATATGATTGAAGCTCATGATGTAGAACATGTCATCCACACAACGATTCATGCTTTACATGCGAGAGGTCAAAGACCTTGGTCTAGTTTGTTAGTGGCTGCTATTTTCTTCTTGGGAGCCTCTTTATTATCTGTGTTCTTTTTAGCATTACAATACGTATCTGAAGTAGGTTGGTCTGTAGTCTTGAAAAGAATTTTAATGGCGATTGGTTCCTTCCTTCCTTATGCGGGTGTAATATTATTATTGATTTTTGTTACAGGAGGTTTACACCTGTTCGGAAATCATACCTACCACTGGATGGCTGTTGGGATTATGGATCCTGCTAGTTCTAATTACGATGCAATTATTGCAGGTAAAGAATCATATTTGAACTTTGGATTCTTTATGCTAAGAGCAGTTATTTATTTTGCCGGATGGTATTGGGGACTAAAGAAATTAACCAATCTTTCATTACAAGAAGATATTAATGGTGGTTTAAGTTACTACAATAAGAGTGTTAAAGTATCTGCTATCTTTATTGTATTCTTCGCTGTTACATCTTCTATGATGGCTTGGGATTGGATTATGTCTATTGATACGCACTGGTTCTCTACTCTGTTTGGATGGTACGTGTTCTCAAGTATGTTTGTTACAGCATTGGTTGTATTATCTATGGTTGTGGTACATCTTAAAGGAAAAGGTCTTTTATCCGATCTTAATGAAAACCACATGCATGATATTGCTAAATTCATATTTGCATTTAGTATTTTCTGGACTTATTTATGGTTCTCTCAATTCATGCTTATATGGTATGCTAACATTCCGGAAGAAGTTACTTATTACCTTGCACGTTTTGATCAGTATAATGTGCCATTTATGATCTCATTAGCATTAAACTTCCTTGTCCCTATTATCATGTTGATGAGCCGCGATTCTAAACGAGTTTCCGGTTTGGTTATTGCTGTTGGTTCAGTAATATTGGTTGGTCATTACTTAGATTTCTTCGTCATGATTATGCCAGGTACCGTTGGTGGACATTGGCATTTAGGATTTGTTGAAATTGGTACGTTCCTTGGTTTAACTGGTTTGTTTATTCGAGTTGTTACTAAGAAACTAGCGAGTATGGAACTTACGCCTAAGAATCACCCAATGTTGGAAGAAAGTAAGCACTTCCATATTTAAAAGACGTATTTTCTAATTTATATTAAAAGCTGGTTTGAGTATTTCTCAAGCCAGCTTTTTATTATGCTAACTTTTTAGTTTCACCAGCCTCCCTTTGTGACACCCTTGCCTGTCGGCAGACGAGCCCCTGTTTATGGGGAGGATAAACATTGTATGTTGAGAGCCGATTGCTTAAAAAAGTATATTACTCTCGTTCACTGAGCCTGTCGAAGGGTGTCGAAGAGCGGTATACGTTTTATCCGATGTCAAGCTCAGTATGTTACCTCAAATTGTCACTTTATGCACTTAAGCATGTTAAACGTTTAAATTTTTAGTTGCAACGTTTTGGAGCTTCTAGACTTACTTAGAATTCCGAAATGATGGATCATACTAACAAAGAGGCGAAGTTTTTTTACTTTCACTATACTTATATATAACGCAGCATGTGGGGGGTGAAGCTAGATTTGATAAAAAGATTATCAGAATAAAGAGCAAAAAAATCCCCCCTAGAATTCGAGGGCGTTTTTATTGCTAATATTTATCTACATTTGTTTCTATAGTTACAATTTATGAATGAATATTTAGACTCTTCTTCTGAACACTTAGGATCCGAAGAAAATGAAATTGAGATTAAATTACGTCCAGC
>Ga0187827_10003069_pt1 | contig 22034 bp, 18 predicted proteins | sample ETNtaG_39_FD_167969 | JGI IMG/M metagenome (GOLD analysis project Ga0187827, IMG submission 167969) | Marine microbial and viral communities from oxygen minimum zone, Eastern Pacific Ocean - ETNP2014_SV_150_PacBio MetaG (Illumina Assembly) | ecosystem: Environmental > Aquatic > Marine > Hypoxic... | reverse complement strand
GGTAGTTTCAATAACCACCTTCGCCCATTCGCCGGCAACCGATATGATACTTGCATGAACCGCAGGGTCTAACATGTTCCCCTCCTGAACATCGAGCATAAGTGTCTACGGTATGAGTGTAATCGATAAGTCTACGGTTATCAATCAGAGTTCTTGACATTATGACTTTCATCGGTAACAATCTAACCGAGTGCTGTAAAGACTTCGGAGAGGAAAAATGGAAGGCTTAGCAAACTGGCTTGCCCAAACGGGATGGAAAATCTTTGTAACTCTGGGTCTCTCCGCCGGCGTATATTTTATGATACGGCACTTTGTTCCAATGGCAATAAAGAGGTCGGTGAAACGCCATATGAAGCGGAAACGCAGGGCGGAGATAGAGAAGAGGGCGGATACCCTTGCTCGTATAATAAAGGGCGTTTCAGGTGTAGTCCTGGGGATAGTCGCTCTCTCCCTTGCCCTTCAGCAGGCGGGGGTTAATGTTACTGCTGCCTTAGCTGGTCTGGGAATAGTCGGGATTGCCGTGGGCTTCGGCGCCCAGTGGCTTATCCGCGACCTCATCTCTGGATTCTTTGTCTTCTTTGAAAATCAGTACAATGTGGGCGATGTGATAAAGGCAGGCGGCGTAGCCGGCATGGTAGAGGATATATCTCTCAGGAGGACTATCTTGAGAGACCTTGATGGGGCGCGTCATGTAGTTCCCAATGGCGAGATTCGAACACTGAGCAATCTTACCCAGGAGTGGTCAAGGGCTCACCTCAACATAAGCGTAGCCTACAAGGAAGACCTTGACAGTGTTATGGCACTCATGCGAAAGACTTGGGAGGAGATGGCTGAAGACTCGGAGTGGGAACACTTCATGCTGGCGAAAACACCGTGGCTCATGCGGGTGGACGAATTTGGAGATTCGGGCATAACCATAAAGATGGTGGGAGAAACCCAGCCCATAAAACAGTGGGACGTGATGGGTGAGTTCAGGCGGAGGATTAAGAAGGTATTTGACGCAGAGGGCATCGAGATTCCCTGGCCCCACACCAAGGTATACTTTGGCGGCTCTCTCAAGCAGTCGGCAACTGGAGAATGAGTGGCTACATGCCTGTGCTGGAACCGGCTCAAAAGCCACTTTACTTGACGAAAAGAAAGGTGCTATAGTACATAATAGGCTATTAGTGATAGAGCTAGGCCGATGAGGACAGTTTAGGAGCGCAACTTGATGAAAATACTTCTGGTTTATCCTCAGTATCCGGATACCTTCTGGAGCTTTAAGCATGCTCTGAGGTTCATTTCTAAAAAGGCAACTTTCCCCCCTCTGGGCTTGCTAACAGTGGCTACAATGCTTCCTGAGGACTGGGGGAAAAAGCTTGTAGATATGAATATAGCCACTCTGACTGATAAAGACCTTAAGTGGGCTGATTATGTGTTCATCAGCGCTATGGCAGTGCAACAAGATTCAGCGAGGGAAGTTATTGACCGGTGTAAGAAGTTAGGGACTAAAACTGTCGTCGGTGGACCTCTTTTTACTACCGGATACGAAGAATTTGGTTTTGATGATGTAGACCATCTCGTACTTAGTGAGGCTGAAAATGTACTGCCGCTCTTTCTGGAAGACTTAGAGAAGGGATGTGCCAGGCATATTTATGTATCCGATGAACGGCCGGATGTAACCAAAACTCCTGTTCCCACGTGGTCACTTGTCAACAGCAAAAAATACCAGTCAATGATGATTCAATATTCACGAGGCTGCCCTTTCGATTGTGAGTTCTGTGATATCGTTGTGCTGAACGGGCAGAAACCACGAACCAAAGGTAAAGACCAGATAGTGGCAGAACTGGATGCATTATACAAGGATGGGTGGCGCGGTAGCGTATTTTTTGTTGATGATAATTTCATCGGCAATAAGCGAAAGCTAAAGTCAGAGACTCTGCCAGCAATAGTGGAATGGATGAAGGGGAAAAAGCATCCATTCGCATTCTTTACGGAAGCATCTATGAATCTTGCCGACGATGAGGAATTAATGCGATTAATGGTTGAGGCGGGGTTTGACACCGTATTTGTTGGCATTGAAAGCCCGAATGAAGAGAGTCTGGACGAATGTAATAAGCTACCGAATAAGAACCGTGATTTACTGGCTTCGGTTAAGAAGATTCAAAACCACGGCTTTCAGGTGCAGGGAGGATTTATAGTCGGTTTTGATAGTGACCCACTCTCAATCTTCAGAAGCCAAATCAGTTTCATTCAAAGAAGCGGAATCGTTACCGCTATGGTCGGTTTGCTAATGGCTCCTCCTGGAACAAGACTGTACCAGCGCATGAAAAAGGAGAACCGTCTATTGCCGGGTGGCTCTGGCGACAATACAGATGGTTCAACGAACTTCATCACCAAAATGCCTTATGAAACACTTATGAACGGCTACAGGCATATCCTGGATACAATCTACTCGCCCAAGCCCTATTACGAACGGGTAATAACATTTCTGAAGGAGTATAAACCTCAAGGGAAGAGGAAAGGCAGGATGAACCTTTCCTACATCAAGGCGCTTATTAAATCTGTATGGTTTTTGGGTATCAAGGAAAAGGGGAGAAGGTATTACTGGCGGCTGTTTGTCTCAACCCTGCTGATAAACCCGAAGGTTTTCCCCCTATCCATAGCCTTTGCTATTCAGGGATTCCATTTTCGCAAGGTCGTTGAGAAGATACAGAGTGCCCCAGTTAAGCATTCCTGAATTTGGGATAATAGAGAGTCTTGCGGGATAAAGCTAGCCGCTAAAGGTGTTGGGCTAACTCGGCCGAGTTGCAAATTCGGGAGCAGCCGCTGACTGCGGGATACAAATCATTACGGTTAATAAGCACGGGCTTAATGCCCACCCCTCTGGCCCCGGTCACACCCTGTTTATACTGGTCGCCGACATGAATTGCTTCTGAAGCCTTTGCCCCGGCTCGCTCCAGCGCCGCCTGAAAAATGGGAGGATCAGGCTTGTCGGTCCCCGCCTCCTAGGATGTAACCATAAAGCTGAGATATGGTTCCAGCCCCAGTTTGCGGTGAATAGAAATCATATCCTTGCTGGCATTGGTGAGCAAGCCCAAGATAAACTTTTGTTCTTTTAATGTCTTCATGGTTGGTAGCATGTCATCAAAGAGGGCGAAGGTTGCTCCCTCAGATAGCTGTTGCACCTTCTTCATCAGCTTAAATACTAGCTTCTGGTCAGCTTTAACCCCGGCCTCAGTTAATACTACATTATGATAGCGCATATAAACCTCGGCCTGTTCCTCGGGATTTCTCCGCCCCATTGGTAAACGGGCGATCTCTCTGAAAAAATATTTATCAGCAGTCAGGACAGGAGATACTAGTTCTCCGGCTGTTATTTCAACTCCAAAATCACGAAGAGTCCGACTCTGCAATTACTCCCTTGGATGTGCAAAACAGGCTAAGGTATCAAACCAGTCAAAGAATATTGCTTTAATCACGCTGGTTGCTCTGCTTAATTATCATCAACGCCCAGGTCTTTGAGGTAATCGATGGCGTCCTGGACGATAACTATCTTTTCAGCGTCCTCATCCGGTATCTCAATTTTCTGTGAAGGCTGGCTAAACTCTTCTTCCAGAGACATTATCAGTTCAACTAAATCCAGAGAATCAGCACCCAAATCGTCAACAAAGCTAGCCGTAGGTGTCACCTCATCTTCCTCTACACCTAGCTGCTCCACAGCGATTTTCTTGAGACGCTCATGAATTGATGCCACTTTCTTTCTTACCCCCCTTTTTAAAGGCTCTTATCTACCAGCGATAGAACTCACCGATCCTAAAACTCCGTTAACAAACTTTGGCGAATTATCACTGCCAAATGTCTTGGCTAGCTCAACCGCTTCGTTTATAACAACCTTTACTGATACCCTATTATCAAGTAAAATTTCGAAGATTGCAAGTCTCAGGATATTCCTGTCCACTACTGGGATCTGGTTTATCGGCCAGGCCGGGGCGAAGTTTTGAATATTATGGTCGATCTTGTCCTTATTCTGCATGGCCCCGTTCACCAGTTGGCGGACAAAGGTGGCATTCTCTTCGGATAAACTTTGCCCATCCAGAAAGCGGTTTAAAGTTTCTTCCACCCCATGGCCTGCTGAGTCAACCTCATATAGTGCCTGGAGGGCAAGTACCCTCGCTCTTCGTCGCTCCCCAGCCATAAGCTTCCCCCATACCTAAGTGAAAATTATAGCACAACAACCTGTAGTTAAAAAATATCGGTGGTTATTGCACCGTCACCACAATAGGTGAATGTTATCCCACCTCACCCTAGTTAGTCCAGCTGCTTCGGCTGCCTCCATGCCCTCCGTAGCCTGATGCTTGTGGGTCGTCGGTAAATCTGACATAGCCGGCTTTTTCCTTTCAGCAGGTAAGGTGGAGAGCAGCTATTACCCTTTGGGAATAGCACAACTGGTTATATATGTTGCCGGCTTTATCAGTGGTCTTCGCAATAGGCTCAATGCCCTGAGCTTGAGTAGCCCGGTTCACGTCAGACAGCACCTTCATCAATCCTGATGCTCCGGTGCCAACCACTAGCACCTCGTGACTTTCGGATATAGCCCCGGCAATATCTTCTTGGCACAGCTCATGACCATCCTTCCGCCACCAGTCATCCTTAATACCGGCGGGAGAAATGATGATATCCGAGGAATACACCTTGCCGCCGACTACTATCTGCCCAAACTGGTAGGAATCAATTGTATTCACCGTTAGGCTCCCGCTAGGTCTTCTCCCACCACGTCCTTAATCGTGTCTACATCACCAATGTTCAGAGTCTTGACATCCCTGTTTATCCGTCTGGTGAGACCGGCCAGCACATTTCCTGGCCCTATCTCAATGAAGGTGGACACGCCATTATTTACCATATATTCAATAGAGCGCTGCCACTGAATGCCATTGCACAATTGTCTGAGTAGCTCTTCCTTAATCGATGCAGCAGTGGTCAGTGGCTGGGCGGTAGTGTTGGCTACAATAGGAACCTCTGGCTTGTTCAGGGTAAGGACGGCTATTATATCAGACATACCGTCAACCGCAGGTTGCATGAGTGGGGTATGGAAGGCACCACTTACCGGTAACGGTATGACACGAAGCGCTCCTTTAGCCTTGGCCGAATCCATAGCTTGAGCCAGATTTTCCTTTGCCCCGCTGATTACCAGCTGTTCGGGGCTATTGAAATTGGCTATCCAGGTGTTGGTCTCTTGACATACCTCGGTGAGTGAGGACTCATCCAGCCCGATTATTGCCGCCATGCTTCCGGCTTGCTTCAGTCCGGCTTCCCACATGAACCGTCCCCTCTCCCGAGCCAGATAGACAGTATGCATAAAATCGAGCACACCGGCTACAGGTAGCGCTGTATACTCGCCCAGGCTGTGACCGGCAACAAATGCTGGCGGTGGCAGGGCATCGCCGCTGCCCACTTCATGGATAGCCCTTAGACACGCAATACTGACGGTTACCAGTGCCGGTTGGGCGTTAACAGTCTTACGGAGCTCGTCCTCTGGGCCTTCGAAGCATAAGCGGGATAGAGGGAATCCAAGGGTATTGTCAGCCTCCTCGAAGACGGCTCTGGCTGATTCAAAATTATCATATAGGTCGCGCCCCATGCCTACGCGCTGGGAGCCCTGTCCGGGGAAGATATAGGCTACCTTGGTTGGTTCGGTCATGGCTAGTCCTCTCCGCAGAATTTATTGAGACCGGCGATTAGAGCTTCGGCCTCGGTTATTATTTCTTCTATGAGGGTATTCACCGGTTTGATTTCCTTTATTAATCCGGCAATCTGGCCGGCTATTAGTGAGCCCTCATCAACATCTCCCCCCATCAGCCCCAGGCGGAGCCTGCCCTTGCCGAGGGCTTTGAGTTCATCTATAGAGGCGCCAGCATCTTCCATCTCATGGAATCGGCGCGTTAGCCTGTTCTCTATGGAGCGCATGGGGTAACCAGTTCTCCGGGCGGTAATTGTTGTAGACCGGTCTCCTGCCTTCAGGACCTTCCATTTATATCTGGGATGGGCAACACATTCGTCGCTACAGGCAAAGCGAGTCCCAAGCTGAACCCCTTGAGCCCCGAGGGCCAGGGCAGCGGCTAGCCCGCGCCCGTCAGCGATACCGCCGGCAGCCACTACCGGTATCTGCACCTCGTCCACTACCTGAGGTACCAGAGCCATCGTTGTCGTTTCTCCTACCTCTCCTCCCGACTCCACACCCTCAGCTATAATAGCATTCGCGCCGGACCGCTCCAATCGCTTGGCCAGGGCAACACTGGCTACTACCGGCATTGTCTTTATCCCCGCCTCTTTAAGGCGAGAAATATAAACCCCGGGATTACCGGCGCCAAAAGTAACCAGTGACACCTTCTCTTCCAGGGTTACCTCTATTACCTCCTTAGCGAAGGGTGATATCATCATGATATTTACTCCGAAAGGCTTACCGGTTTGCTCTCTGGCCAGATGTATCTGCTGCCTTACCCATTCCGGTTCAGCATTACCGGCGCCGATAATTCCCAGTCCACCGGCGTCGGAAACGGCTGAAACAAGCTCAGTTGTGCCCAGATGGGCCATTCCCCCCTGAATAATAGGGTGCTCGATGCCAAAAAGCTCACAAATATCTGTTTTGATCATACTCTACGTGCAGTCCAATCTCATTCTGGTTCTCCATCCGAGATCCGAACCGGAATTATTCATTCTTTAGCTTTTCTATCAGCATTGGCACTACCTTGAAAAGGTCGCCGACAATGCCGTAGGTAGCTATTTCGAAGATAGGGGCATTGGGGTCATCATTTATGGCCACGATAACTTCCGCGGTTTGCATGCCAGCCATGTGCTGAACCGAGCCGGAGATGCCGCAGGCGATATATATCTTGGGACAAACCGTTTTCCCTGTCTGCCCAACTTGATGAGAATATGGAATCCATCCCTCGTCGACCGGTGGTCGAGATGAGCCTACCGCCGCCCCCATAACCTTCGCCAGGTCTTCCAGCAACTGGAAGTTTTCCGACTTTTCTAGTCCCCGGCCCCCAGCAATAACAATATCGACTTCATCCAGTTTGATAGTTTCAGTAATATCCTCGACAAAGCCAAGCAGTTTGGTTCTTGACGTTATGCTTTCCTTATTGAAGTCTATCCTTATTATCTGCCCCTTCCTTCGCTTGTCTGGCACGCCTTTCTTAAATACCCGCGGACGGACGGTTGACATTTGTGGTCGCTTTGTCGGGCAAATAATGGTTGCCATGATATTACCGCCAAAAGTAGGGCGGGTCTGCAGGAGCAGTCTCTTCTCGGTATCGATTTCAAGCCCAGTGCAGTCAGCGGTAAGTCCTGACTCTATGATAGACGCTACCCGGGGAATAAACGAGCGTCCCAGTGAAGTCGCCCCGGCAATAACTACTTCCGGCTCATATTTCCGAATCAGTTCAACGAGATGATGAGTACATGCATCCTCCGAATTATCGGCAAGGTCCGGACTATCTACAATGTATACTTTATCCGCGCCGCAGGCAATCAAGCTGATTTCATCGATATTGTGACCAAAACATACCGCACTTAATTCGGTATTCAGACTATCTGCCAGCTCTCTTCCCTTGGCCAGTAGCTCGTAGCCAACGCTCTTCAACCTGCCATCCTGTTGCTCGGCAAATACCCAGATTCCCCGGTGGCTATCGCTCACCACCTCAGTCTCAGGTATAGTTTCGGTATCTAGCGCCTCGTGGGCGCAGACTTCCTGGCAAGCACCGCAAAGCGTGCAACCTTCCTGTAGCTGGACTTTATCGTCTATAATCTCCAGAAGACCAAATGGGCAGGCCGGGACACAGTCACCACAGCCAGTACATTTATCAAGGTCGATTTGAATTTCCATACTTATCCTGATACTAGGTTAATCCGGCATTTTTCAGCTTGTCAACCAGACAATCTACCTGACTTTCCAACTCGCCCTGAAATATCTCAGCCTGGGAGGTTCTCTGTGGTGAAAACACTTTGATTACTCTGGTAAAGGAGCCGGATAAGCCAACCCTGCCGGGGTCAATACCCAGTTCTTGGATGGTCCACGTTGGAATAACAGCGCTCTGTGACTTGGCAATGCCGCGAAGTGATGGAAGGCGAGGCATATTAATCTCTTTTACAACCGTAATTAGCGCCGGTAAAGGACTTTGAATAATCTCATGGCCCCCTTCAACCATCCGCTGGATTCGCATCTGTCCCTTAACTATCTCTTCTATCTGGCTGACATAGGCTATGAACGGTATCCCCAACATCTCCGCCAGCTCCGGCCCCACCTGCCCCGTATCCCCATCCAGAGTCTGCCGTCCACAAATTATGATGTCATATTGCCCCAGTTTATTGATTGTGACGGCCAAGGTGTAGGCAGTAGCCCAGGTATCAGCTCCGGCAAAGGCTCTATCACTCAGCAAAACGGCTTCATCGGCACCCTGTGAAATCGCTTCCCTCAGCATCTCTTCAGCTTGAGGTGGCCCCATACTGATAACCGTAACCTTGCCCCCGCATCGCTCCTTTATTCGGACCCCTTCCTCAAGGGCATAAGTATCAAGCGGGTTGATGATGTTCTTAATTCCCTGTCTTATCAGAGTGTTGGTCTCGGGGTCAATCTTGACATCTGTGATACCGGGGACTTGCTTCAGGCAAACGACGATGTTCACTCCGTTTTTGCCTTTCTCTTCCTCAGGTGAACGGCAATGGCATTTCTCAGGACCTGGTTAGAACCTTCGTATATCTGGGTGATTTTGGCATCCCTCATCATCTTCTCAAGGGGATAGTCCTTCATGTAGCCAGCGCCACCGCAAACCTGTACAGCATCAGTGGTAATTTTCATAGCTGCATCTGAGGCAAAGACCTTTGCCATAGCTGAATTTTCGGTATAATTGGTGGCTCCGCTATCAATTGTCCGTGCCGTGGCATAGATCAGCGCCCTGGCAGCTTCAACTTGAATTGCCATATCAGCCAGTATATCCTGGACTACCGGAAGAGAAATTATGGGGTGTCCAAACTGGGCGCGCTGCTCGGTATAATCTACGGCGGCTTCCAGGGCTCCCTGAGCCAGCCCAAGTGCCTGAGAGCCTACCCCCGGGCGCGACTGATCTAAGAGATTCATCGTCATGAGAAACCCCCTGCCGGGCTTACCAATCAAATTTTCTTCAGGAACCAGACAGTTGCGAAAAACCAGTTCACATGTTGAAGAAGCACGAATACCCATCTTCTTCTCCTTCTTACCGAAAGAAAAACCCGGTGTGCCTTTTTCAACCAGCAAGGCACTGGCGCCACGGGGACCTCTGGTCTTATCAGTTAAGGCAATAACTGTGTATATCTCAGCATCACCACCGTTAGTAATAAATTGTTTTGTGCCATTGAGCAGATACCCCCCCTCAACTTTTTCTGCCGTTGTTTTTATAGCAAGGGCATCGCTACCCGCTGTTGGCTCAGTTAACGCAAAGGCAGTAAGACTCTTGCCACTGGCAATACTGGGGAGGTATTTCTGCTTCTGTGCGTCACTTCCGTAATCTACCAGGGTAAAGCTCCCCAGGGCACTGGCCGCATAGCTGACGGCAACACCACTGCATGCCCGAGCCAACTCTTCCACAACCAGACACAGCTCGAAGCAGCCTCCACCTAACCCCTCATATTCTTCCGGGACAAAGACGCGAAACAAGTCAGCATCAGCCATGTCTTTCAGGATTGCCCACGGGAATTCCTCACGTTCATCAAGCTCCGTTCGACCCGGCAGTATTCTCTCCTCAGCAATTCTTCTGGCTAGGCTCTTAATCATCTTCTGCTTATCATTTAAGAAATACTCCAAGGGAATTCCCTCCTTACCATTAGTTCACTTGTCAGTTTTGAGTGTATTTAATCTCCATGTTCGGCCTGCTTTTTCGGACTTTCAGCCTCAATGACTTCCCTGCCTGCATAGGTACCACAGGTTGGGCATACATGGTGAGACAGCTTGGGGCTATGGCATTGAGGGCAAAGGTCCAGTGGCGGATTGTCTAATGCCGAATGACTGCGCCTTTTACCCTGGCGTGCCTTAGCATATTTTCGCTTTGGTAAAGCTCCCATAATCCACTCCTTTCCTTTCAACTCGGTTAGATTAAGCTACTGGCAAAAGCCAGTTTTGGCCGGTTATTCGGCAGATAAAATTGAGGGAGGCTATTTCTTCATTACCGCTCTCAGTTCTGACTGGTGAAGACCTGTTTCTTGAGGCGGGCAACCACAAGCTCCCTGGTTAAGCTCGTGACCACAGTTGGTACATAACCCGACGCAATCTTCACGGCATAGTGGCTTCATCGGGACAGCCAATAGTGCGTACTGAGATATTGCCTCGGTTAAATCAAGAATATGATTCTCATCAATAGTGAAACAGCCGGGCTCATCGGGCAAAGTCAATGAAGTGCCCCTGACTACATCGGTAGTGGGGAAGCATTCCTCTTCAATATTGAGGGTTATAGGGTAACCGAATGAACTCAAACAACGGCTGCAAGTGACTTCAAGCTCAGTGTGCAGCGTGCCTTTGACCAGGATACCACGATTGGTGCGTGTTAGCTCGACCTCCCCCTGAATCGGAAGCCCGCTGTCAGCAATATCAACCATCTCATCTATCTCATCATTCCGTGTTGTTCCTATGGGCGCCTTAAGATGCTGAGCTACATTTACCCTCATGATATTCCTGCCTTCGCTCTGGCCGAATTTACTATGTACATTATATGCTGAGCCTTATACTTGCTGTCAAGCTAATGGGCTCCGAAACAAGTCACATGCTCATAGGCGGAAAAGAAGGAAGGGAAACCAGAAGTGCATCTTTGCAAAGCGATAGCTTTATGGTGCGGTCTATCCTGCGGCGCCCGCTCTGCCATCACTGATTTTCTTTGAATGCTGGCCAGGACGTATTCCCGCGAAGGTACTCATCGATAGATGCGGCGGCGGTCTTCCCTGCGCCCATCGCGCTTATAACCGTGGCTGCCCCGGTAGTGAGGTCTCCGCCAGCCCAGACTTTGTGTTTTACGCTTTGTCCCGTACCCGTGTCGACAACGACTGTGCCCCATGAAGTAGTGGCTAAGCCCTCGGTTGTGGAGGGTATCAATGGATTAGGGGTAGTGCCAAGGGCTACCACAACGGTATCTACGTCAAGGATAAACTCACTGCCCGGCTTCGGTATGGGGCGGCGCCGACCGCTTGCGTCTGGCTCTCCCAACTCCATTTCAATGCACTCCATGGCGGTGACCCAGCAGCGGCCACTGGCTAGGAATCTTAGCGGATTGGTGAGCAGCTTGAAGATAATACCTTCTTCGTGAGCATTTTCCACTTCCTCGGCGCGTGCCGGCATCTCAACTGCGGATCGACGGTAGATAGTGTAGACGGTTTCTGCCCCATAGCGAATAGCACAGCGTGCCGAATCCATGGCTACGTTGCCGCCGCCGATTACAGCGACGCGCTTCCCCATAGGTAGGGGCGTGTCATAGTTATCGGGCAGGTAGGCTTTCATCAAGTTTACGCGGGTGAGGAACTCATTGGCGGAGTAGACACCACCGAAGTTCTCCCCTGGGATATTCGGGAACATGGGTAATCCCGCTCCGGTCCCCAGGAACACCGCATCATACCCGTTTCCCAGAAGCTCATCCACGCTCATCAACTTGCCCACTACCGAATCGAGTTTGAGTTCTACCCCAAGGGACTTGACATAGTCTACTTCTGATTGCACGATATCTTGTGGCAACCTGAACTCGGGGATACCGTATGCCAGGACTCCGCCAGCCACATGCATGGCTTCGTAGATTGTCACCTGATGCCCCATCTTGGCTAGGTCAGCAGCGCAGGTCAGCCCTGCCGGTCCGGAGCCTGCAACGGCAACCTTCTTCCCTGAAGGGGGGGCTATGTCTACTTTTGGCTTACCAGAAGTCTCTTGCTCATGGTCCCAGTCAGCAACATAGCGTTCTAAGCGCCCGATGGCTATGGGAGCGTCCCTTTTGCTCAGAGTGCACACCTGCTCACACTGGGTCTCCTGAGGGCACACCCGACCGCAGATTCCTGGAAGGGCATTCTTGCCTTTGAGTATCTTGGCTGCTTCAGGCATGTTGCCCTCGCGCAGTGCTTTTATAAACTCAGGTATGTCCACGCTCACCGGGCAGCCTGCTACACAGTTGCGCTTCACGCACTGGATGCACCTATTAGCTTCATGAGTAGCCTGCTCAACGGCATAACCCAAGGCTACCTCATCGAAGTTCTTACTCCTCATGTGAGGCTCCTGCCTGGGCATCTCCTCGCGGTTCAGGTCGAGTTTTGCCATTGTGTGTCTCCTTCGCTCACCACTGTCCGCAGTGTTGGCACCGAAATGCCGTGGCTCCCTCTTCCAGACAAACCGGATAGGGGCAGCGACGTGCCATGAGAAGGTCCCAGTCAACCTCGTGCCCGTTGAACTCGGGTCCGTCAACGCAGGCAAACTTGGTCTCGCCAGCTATTGATACCGGCAGGCACCACACATCCCGGTGCCATCAACCATGACCGGGTTCAAGCTGACTACGGTATTTATCCCGAACTCCTTGGTAACAGCGGATGCCTGCCTCATCATGCAAAGCGGACCAATGGCAAACACCTGATTAATAGGCTCGCCAGCTTCGAGCTGGTGCCTCAGCGGCTCGGTTATCCAACCTTGCTCACCATAGGAGCCATCAAAGGTGGTCGCGACTAGGTTGTCACTGACTTCGCTGAGGCGGTCCATCCCAAACAGGTCGGCCTTGGTCGGTGCTGAGATTACGGAGTATACCCTGTTCTGTGCCTCACGCAGCACACGGGCAATGGGCACAATAGTAGCCATGCCATATCCCATAGCCACGCAAGCAACGTTACCGAATTTATCTATAGTGGCTGGCTTGCCGAGAGGACCTACGAAGTGGGCAAGAGAATCGCCCTGTTTCAGTTTACCCAGTTTACTTGTAGTCGGGCCAACTTCGCTGACTACAATTGAGATGCTACCCTGTTTGTGGTCCCAGGAGGCAATGGTGAGCGGAATGCGCTCTCCTTTCTCATCTACTATGAGCATGATGAACTGCCCGGGCTGCGCTTTTCTAGCCACTGCCGGGGCTTCTATCTCAATCCGGTGTACGGTTGGTGTTAAACTCTCTTTACGCAAAATCTTATACACGTATAGCCCCCGCTATTTTCTCCACTCGTACTGCGCTTACCTTATATTCAGGGATTTTGGCTACAGGGTCAAGCGCATGATTAGTAAGCATATTGGCCGGGCTTTCGGCGAAGTGGAAGGTCATGAAGATGACACCTGGCGGCGAAGTCTCCGTAACCTTTGCCTTTGCTACTATCTCACCCCGCCGCGAGACTAGTTTAACCATCTCGCCATGGTCAATGCCCAGCTTTTGGGCATCCTCGGGGTTTATCTCTATCTCCTCCTCCTTCTTCAGCGTGTTAAGACCATTTACCTTTCGGGTCAGGGTACCGGTGTGGAAGTGATACAGGCTGCGCCCAGTGGTCAGAATGAGCGGGAAATCTTTATCTGGGAGCTCTTTGGGAGGCTTATAGGTCAGCGGCATGAATTTGCCCTTTCCCCGGGTAAATCCATCCCTGTGCAGAAAAATCGTGCCGGGATGGTCTTTCGTCAGGCAGGGCCATTGCAGGCTTTCTGTCTCCAGACGCTCATAGGAAATGCCTCCATAGCTGGGGGTGAGGCTAGCAATCTCGTCCATAATCTGGGAGGGCTGCTTATACTCAAAGCCCTTGCCTCCCATTTTCTGCGCAATCCGGCAGATTATCCACCAGTCGGGCTTTGACTCACCTATTTCTTCAATAGCCTTTCGTACCCGCTGCACACGGCGTTCAGTATTGGTGAAGGTGCCGTCTTTTTCAGCAAAGCTGCACGCGGGCAGAATCACGTCAGCCTTCTCGGCAGTTTCGGAAAGGAATATATCCTGAACCACCAGGAATTCAACCTTATCCAGTGCCTCATTGATATGCTGGATATCAGGCTCACTCAGCGAAGCGTTTCCTCCAATCATGTAGACTGCCTTAATCTGCCCATCATGGATAGCATCGAACATTTCTACGAGGGTGAGGCCCGGGTCTGGGCTCAGACGGCATCCCCAGGCAGAGCCGAATTTTTCCTGGACGGCTTCGTCACCCACACGCTGGTAGCCGGGAAATACATTGGGGAGTGCGCCCATATCGCACGAGCCCTGCACGTTGTTGTGACCACGAAGCGGGTTCACTCCTGACGAGGGTTTGCCTAAATTACCGGTAAGCATGGCGAGATTGGCTATTGCCAGTACATTGTCTGTGCCATGTGAGTGCTGTGTAATGCCCATGGCGTACAGGATACTCGCGGGCTTGACGGTAGCGTACATTCGTGCCGCCCGGGCTATCTGCTCACGTGAAATTCCAGTGATTTTCTCAACGAAGTCGAGGTTGAAATCTTTCAGAGAGGCACGGAACGATTCAAAGTTCTCGCAGCGCTCCCGGATGAATTCATCGTCTTGCAGGCCTTCATCGACGATAACGCGCATCATGCCCATAAGGAGGGCAGCGTCGCTCCCCGGCTGATGCTCTAAGTAGATATCAGCCAGCCCGGCGAGTTCTATTTTCTTCGGATTGGCGACAATGAGCTTGCCGCCCCGGCGTTTTGCCTTCTTCACCTCCAGAGCGATTACCGGATGAGCAACGGTGGTATTAGTGCCAATAACCAGGATGCAAGTTGCCTCTCCAATCTCGGCAATGGAATTGGTCATTGCTCCGCTGCCGAAACTCTGGACTAGACCCGATACGGAGGGGGCATGGCAGAGGCGGGCACAGTGGTCAATATTGTTGGTACACAGCACTGCCCGGGTGAACTTCTGGGTTACATAGTTCTCCTCATTGGTGCACTTGGAGGAAGATATCACTGCTACCTCGTCGCCGGAGTACTTGGCGAGGTTCTCTGCCACCATGCTCAAAGCCTCATCCCAGCTGGCTTCCACCAGTGTGCCGTTTCGCCTTATCAGAGGGCTGGTGAGTCGGTCACTGTGATGGACAAACTCAGCAATTCCGAAGCGTCCTTTGACACACGCCTGTCCGTGATTGGCTGGACCATCAGGGTCGGGCACACCCCGAGTTACCTGTCCGTCTTGTATCTCAAGGTTTAGTTGACAACCAACTCCGCAGTAGATGCAGGTTGTGGCAACTACCTTATCTGGCAGCCATTTTTGCTCCTTATCAATCAGGGCTCCTGTGGGGCATATGTCTACACATGCCCCACAGAATTTGCATCCCGAATCTTCAAGCGGTCGGTTTAGCGGAGTGCCTACCGAAAGACCTGTTTCGTCAGAGAGGAAGAATATAGCCTTTTGGCCCCGTATCTCATGGCAGGTCTTGACACAGCGACCGCAAACTATGCACAGATTGTAGTCCCGGTTGAAGAATATTCCCTCCTCCGTAAAACGCGGGGGGTGTGCTGGGGGAGGTATTCTGACTTGCTCAATCCCGATATATGCGGCGAGTTGCTGCAGTTCACAGCGCAGGTTTGCCGGGCAGGTAAGGCATGATAGGGGGTGGTCGCTCAGGATGATTTCTAATAGGGTACGGCGGAATTCCCGCACTTCGGGCGTCTCGGTGTGGACGATCATCCCCTCGGCTACAGGAAGAGTGCATGAACCCGGCAATCCACGCATTCCCTCAACCTCTACGGCGCAAAGCCGACATGATCCGGATGGAGATAGATACGGGTGATGACAAAGAGTGGGGATGTAAACGCCAGCCGCCTGTGCTGCTTCGAGTACTGTCATGCCACTTCTGGCTTTAACTGTTTTGCCGTTTATAACAAGCTGGCGCAATTCACTATCGGGTGTCAACCACACTTTCTCCTCCTCCATGTAATTGTACCATATTAAAAGATATATAACGTATAGTCCCCTGCGCTGAGCGGGAAGGTGAGCTATGGAGACTGTTGACGGGTGTATATTTGGCTTGGGGCTTGATTTTTCCTTATCCCTGACGTAGAATTAGATGTGATTTGTGGGCCATTAGCTCAGCTGGTTAGAGCGCAGTCCTGATAAGACTGAGGTCCCTGGTTCGAGCCCAGGATGGCCCACTTTTGTATCTAAAAAGAGGCGCGACAGAGGGTTGCGGCGTGTTGGCGACCATAGTTTTGGCGAAATTGTGTGTACCGTCAGTAGCATTGGCGCACAAATTGGTCATAGAGTATAAAAGCGGTTAAGGCGCCTCAATAATAGCGGGGTAATTCTTCAAGAATACCATTGCACGAAGTCATCTACACTCATCCTCGTACTTTGGTAAGCATTTATTCTTGCTTCATAATCTGGATAACCCATTGAGATTCCAATAATTAACTGCTTGGTTTTTGGTATCCCTAAAAATTCACGAACGGCGTCTGGATAATTAACAAGCATTGCCTGCAGACAGCTGCCAATACCGAAAGAGTGGGCAGCTAGCTGGATACTCTGGGCGAATATTCCCATATCGAATATCGACCATGGAGTAAGCGTACTGTCCATAAATAGGAAAAGACCGCATGGTGCTCCAAAAAACTTAAAGTTCTGTAATCTCAGTTCCATCCTGTACTGGTCATCCCCTCGCTCTACCCCGAGAGCCTTAAACCTACTCGCACTATGTTCTTTTACCCTGCTATCCAACTCGGGTGGCCAGGTCTTGGGCAGGGGAAGATCAGGATTTGGAGCGACTTCCGATTTCCACAAATCAGAAAGGATGCTAGCGAGCTCCTCTTTCTTATTGCCGCTTACTACTGCGACTTCCCAAGGTTGTGTGTTTGTATAAGAGGGACTTTTGCTGACTGCTTTGAGAATTTTCCCCATTATTTCTTCGGGAACGGGAGTGGATGTGAAGGCACGAAGACTTCTCCTCGTTTCAATTCCTTCCAATAACTCCATTGGTCGGTACCTCCGTTAGCTTTAATAACGGATACTCTAAGGGAATGGATAATCTTTGTCAATACTCGGATATTCGGCAGTTGATTTATGCAGCCCAAGCACTTACCATTGGATAGCCCGACTTGGCGGGTTTCCGGAGGGTGCTGGAGAGAGTTTGTTTTGGATAAGCACGTAATTATGTCATCGGTATGAAAGCCCGGCTATGGTACGCACACTCAAGGTGAAGTTGCCGAATAGGAATAGGCACGGGCAGAATGCAGAGGTCTTGAGCTTGCTACAGCGATAAAGCGGCTAGGCCACTCTCTGCATGGAAGAAGGGGTAATCTATTTTAGTTGTGGCCTCAACTGTGGCGGGAGGCTTAGCTTTTGCAGGTCAGCCTCAATCCTAAGAGCATTGGTGTTAAGGCGATTGGATGGTATCACTTTGCCATCTGAAAGTATGAACCAGCTAGCCTGTTGCCAGTAAGATTCCTCTTCCCACGCCTCGACGGATGTCATATCAACAACGATCTGCCATACGCTGGTTCCATCCTTAAAAACATCCAACTCAGCACTCCAGTTATCACTTGCGGTATAGAAGCTGGCAAGATATGCTTTCGCCCTGTAGCCTCCAGCTTTACTGAGAAGGTGTTGATAAACTGCTAGGATAGCCCGGTCGGTGGTTTTGACAGCGGGGCGATGCGCTTCCACCACTGTACTTCCCCCGTCTTCCAGAGGTGGCGGAATCAACTCCTCGAAATATTCACATCCAGTAATTGTCCCGGACAGCACGACAAGCAGAATAATTATAAGGACAGGATTGATGTATCTTTTATTCAATTTAGATATTATCATTTTTCCCCTCTGAATTAATCTGGCGGAGCTTAAAAAAGTAAGCCCCACTCTGGGCTGTTATTTCCCGTACTTTAGCTTTGCATATAGAAGCATCGCCACAGGAATAGCTCCGATTGCATTCCACAGGATGACCGGGGTGAGCCCCAGAGAAATTCCGTAGGCTAACCAGATAAGGATGCCTGTCAGAAGCAAGCTGGTAAAAAGCATGCTTATCTCGTGGGCGCTTCTAAGCTTAAAGACACGGATTATCTGGGGAATAAGGCTGCATGATACAAGCGCTCCTGCTACAAAACCAAGGTTCTCTGCTGGAAACAAGACTACCCCTCCCTTTTTGAGCTTACTTCGCTTTATTGTAACACCAGACTGGTAAATATGTCATGTCTTACGCTATCTATATGCCCAGCTCCTCCCCGACCAGCACCATATTCATCCGTCCTTTCCGGCAGGGTTCGGAAGGTGCTGTCTTCCCGTATATCTGCTTTGGCTTATACCAAACTTCTTGGTCTATACTGGATGGCTTCAGCCAGGTGGTGGGCTTTGATTATATCAACATTTTCTAGGTCGGCGGTAGTGCGACCCAGTTTGAGTATGCGGTGAAAGGTGCGGGCGGACAGGTGAAGCCTTTCAATGCCGCTACGATATTGATCAAACCACGTGTGACACATGTAAATTCTGCTGGTATGGACAGGGAGACGGTTCTCTTCGTCTTTTCTGATGAATTAAACCTCTGCAGAGATATGTAATACGATGAGTTAAAGTCGATCGTATTTGCGTGAGTTACCTTTAGATTTATCTACTGGATATTTGGAAGCGTTTATTTTCATTTTCCTTTGGAACTCTCCCTGAATATCCAGGCCTGTTTCATGCGCCAATAGAAGTAAATAATAATAAATATCCGCCAGTTCTTCTCCTAACTCGACTTGTCTATCAGCGGGGAGATCGCCATCCTTAGACCATTGAAATATTTCGAGGGCTTCCCCGGCTTCCAACACTAGGGATATGGCAAGATTCTTCGGTGCATGAAACTGTTTCCAGTCTCGTTGGTGCTCAAACTCAAGAATTTGTTTTAAATCATCTTTCATAACACAGATTATACAGGCCAAGAGATACTTTTTCCAATGTAGTAGGAATCCATTGAGGGAAATATTATTTGCTATTGCAGTACTCGTGAAACCGGACTTCAGCTCAATAAAATATCTAGCTATCTAATCTATAATAATTCAATAACTTATCTACCGGTACAAATGTGTCTGCTTGGCGTAATGCAGTTGGTCTATCACTATATATTTGCTGGACAACTTCCGCTATTTGGCTCATCTTAGTATGATGTAACCGTCGATGACAGTTAGGACATACGGCTATTATATTAGCAGGGACATCAAGGCTATAATTAAAATCATCTTGGAATGCCTTGGGGATCAAGCGATGAACCTCAGCAAAATTATTATCTGTTACCCTTAATGAATCAAACTCAGTTTATTCTACATACTGAGCCTTCTATTAACAACTGCTATTTGCAAAGTATGATTTTTTGTTCAGGGGAGACAAATCCTCAGCAATGATTGTGGTTGATTTTGGCCCTCTTCTCTGCACTTTCCCTTTCACCATCAACCAGCCTTCTCGAAATAAGACCTCGCCACACTTCTCTTGGACGTCACCAAACACGGTTATATCAGCTATGCCAGTCCCATCCTCCATTATCACGTAGATTACTCTGTTGCCATTCCTGGTAGGTGGGGTTTGATAACGAATTACAGAGCCAGCAATCTTAATAGTCTTACCTGTAGCTATGGAAGCCAGGTCTTTCATCTGTGTTATCCCGTTGTCAAAAGTGTAGAAATCTAAGGGATGTGCTGATAAACTTAGAGACAACAGTTCTCTCTCAATAAGCACCCTTGCTTTGTTATCAGGGTAATGAGTCCTATCTGTTGGTTCCAACTTTGGCTTAGAATCCTCGAACAGAGGTCTTGCCCCCTTGCCTATTTTATGCTTGAGGTTTACTAGTTTATGAAGCTGTAAAAGCAGTTCCGCTCTATTACCAAACGAATCAAAAGCGCCAACCTTGATGAGGTTCTCAGTGGTGAGCAGACTTACATTCGTTCTCAGGACAAAGTCCCTTAACGAATTAAACTCATTCTTAGCTCTTTCCGATAATATGGATTCCAGTGCTTCTTCCGACATTCCTTTTAACTGCCTGAGACTAATCATTATAGCTTCATCTTCTACGATATAATCGCCAAAGGAGCGGTTAATATCAATAGGTAGCACTTTAACTCCAAACCTTTTCGCATCGTCGACTAGGACACGTGGTGGATAGTATCCCACCGGTTGATTGGACAAGACTGCAGCAAAAAATTCAGCCGGATAATGGCACTTCAGCCAGAGGGTTTGGTAAGCAATGACAGCGTAGACGGCAGCATGGGCTTTGCAGAATCCGTAAGCAGCAAAGGCAGCCAGTTGCTCAAATATCTCCTTTGCGATATCCCTGCTTACACCATTTCTAACAGCACTGGAAATAAAGGAGCCCCGCATTTTCTCCATATCTTCTGCGGTGCGGTCATGTGTCATGGCCCGGCGGAAACCGTCTGCTTCAGCATAACTCATTCCAGCTAGGTCGTGGGCAACCTTTAATACCTGCTCCTGGTACAGTATAACCCCCAAGGTCTCTCCAAGGGCATTTTTAAGTTTGGGATGAAGATAGGTAACCTGTTCGTTACCATGTCTCCGGGGAAGATAGACCTTGTCCATATTAGACTTGAGAGGTCCTGGCCGGACCAAGGAAATAGAAACGATAATGTCTTCAAAACGGTTTGGTAGTAGCCTCCCTGCCATTTCTCTCTGCGCTGGTGATTCTAGCTGGAAAGTGCCGATTGTCTTCCCGTCACGTAGCATAGCAAAGGCCTCAGGGTCATCTCTTGGTATTTTATCTAAATCAACATCAACGCCACGACTCTTCTTAATGTTAGTAAGCGTATCTTCGATAACGGTAAGGGTTGGGAGTGCCAGTAAATCCATTTTGACAATACCGAGCTTCTCAATATCATCCTTATCATATTGGCTGATAATATCTCCACCCCTAGACCTTTCAAGAGGCACTAAGTCAGCAAGCCTGCCGTCCCCAATAAGCATTCCCCCAAGATGAACAGATAGATATTTGGGGAACCTATCTATGGCAACACATAGTTCAAATAGTTTAGCAAGCTCGGGTCTGCTGTAAATGGTGCTTTTCTTTAATTCAGGCAGAGAATCAGCGTATTCGAGGAGTTTTGAAGTAGATAAGTAGTGGATGCCTTTACAGGCCTCTTGAATTATCTCCTGTGGCATTTGTAGAGCTTTGCCGGTGTCTCGAATAGCTCCCCTAGCCATGTAGGTGTTGATGGTCCCCACACAGGCAACATTTTCAGCACCATATTTTTGATATATGTAGTCTCGCACTTCATCCCTGCGTCTCCGGTCAATATCCAAATCGATATCGGGAAGTTCACTTCTCAATGGATGCAGGAAGCGTTCAAAGAGAAGGTCATACTCAATAGGGTCAACGGTGCTAATATCCAGTGCATAGACCACCAGGCTATCTACTGCACTCCCTCTTGCCTGGCATTTTATGCCGCGTCTCCTCGCCCATTGAACTATATCCCAAACTACCAGAAAATAACTGCAAAAACCAAGGCTCTTGATTGTTATAAGCTCGTTCTCCAGGCGATTCTTAATATTTGGTGTTATTGAGCCATACTTATTTAAAGCTCCTGCCAAAGCCAACTTCGACAGGTAGCCGTAGTCAGTATTGCCGTTGGGAGTATCAAACTTGGAGAAGCGGGGTTTGCCCAACTCTAACCCCAAATTACATCTGGAAGCAATCTCTACTGTCGCGTCTATAGCCTCAGGGAAGTCCTTGAAGAGCTTAGCCATCTCCTTCTGTGATTTAAGGTATTGCTCAACAGTTCGATGGTCTTCTAACTGGGAGACGGGGGTGTTTTGACCTATGGCATTAAGCAATTCCTTGATTTCATACTCTTCCATTTCTGTGCAGTGAACATTGTTGGTGGCCACTATAGGTAGACCCTCCTCTCTGGCAAAGGTAGCAAGTCTGTAGCTACCGAGCATTCCATCCTTAGATGGATAACGGATGAGCTCAACAAAAAAATTGCCCCCATAGACTTCTCTGTAAAAATTCGCTATTTCTCTGGCTGTTTCGGTTTCGCCCATGTCAATTAATGTGGGTATCTCACCTTTAGTGCATCCAGATAAAACGATTAGCCCAGCCTTGAGCTTTTGTAGCATCTCCTTGGTTACAGCGGG